>Ga0115558_1000818_pt1 | contig 19613 bp, 23 predicted proteins | sample COGITO_mtgs_1104_4_FD_87279 | JGI IMG/M metagenome (GOLD analysis project Ga0115558, IMG submission 87279) | Pelagic marine microbial communities from North Sea - COGITO_mtgs_110426 | ecosystem: Environmental > Aquatic > Marine > Epipelagic | place: Germany:Helgoland, sampling site Kabeltonne... | reverse complement strand
TATTTTTATCAGGGAATACTAAATACGGTGTGAAGGATTTAGCTTCCTCAAATTCCATACTAGCAAATGAGATTACGATTACAATATCACCTTTAGCTGCTTTACGAGCTGCTGCACCATTGAGACAAACCATGCCGCTACCTCTTTCACCCGCAATAACATAGGTCTCTAAACGCTCACCATTATTATTATTTACTATAAGCACTTTCTCACCTTCTATTAGATTAGCAGCGTCCATTAAGTCTAGGTCTATGGTGATGCTTCCTACGTAGTCTAACTCAGTTTGAGTGATTTTAGCACGGTGAATTTTAGATTTTAATACTTCAATTCGCATTTTGATATATATGCCTGCAAAAGTACATTTTATTGGGGTAATAAATAACGAATCTCAAGTGCATTAGTCTTCTGGTAAAGGATATACAAGTAAGCGATAGGTACATTCGTACTCTACCTATGAGAAACCAATCAGAGATTAATACAGGATCTATGGCAGATATCGCTTTTCTGCTGTTGATTTTCTTTTTAGTGACGACCAACATAGACCAAGATTATGGAATATCCAGCACTATAGCCAAGCCATTTGAAGTCCCAGATAGTGTTCAGATAAGCCAGTCCAGTCTATGGGTAAATGAGAAAGGTACATTTATGATCAATGAGAAAGAGGTCAATAAAACTGTCTTGAGCATGGAAATGAGTAAGACCTTCGATAAGAAGAAATGGGTAAAGAATGTACTGCTAGTGAAAAGTGATAGAGACGTGAAGTATGCATCGTTTATCACGGCACTTGATGAAAGTAAAAAAGCATTCAAGCTATTTTATAATGACTGTGCACTGCAAGATTATGGACTGGAATACGCAGTGTTAGATGATGCCCAAAAGGCAGATTTACAACGCTTTCACCCTGTGGCTTTAGCAGAAAATGTGATCGATTAGCAGGCTATGCACTGAATGCCCCACAGTTATTCTGCCGAAGAATACAAAACTGGAAGGATGTCAATACGCACTAGTTAGCCAAAGACAAGAGAGAAGAAGTCACGGACATTCCCTACTTTGTATATCTTTATTTTAAAGTCTTTTTGACTAATGTCTAACTGGTCACTCATAACAAACCCCTTGAAACCTAGTTTTTCAGCTTCTTTTAGCCGTTGGTCTATTCTATTTACACCCCTTATCTCACCACTTAGCCCTATTTCCCCAGCAAAAACCATTTTAGGTGGAAGTGCTAGATTTTCAAACGACGAAACGATAGACGCAGCAATACCAAGGTCTGTAGCTGGGTCATTTATTTTTAGCCCACCTGCTATATTTACGAATACGTCTTGCTGAGATAGTTTGTACCCGCATCTCTTCTCCAATACTGCCAGTAGCATATTTAATCTTTTAATGTCATAGCCATTGGTGTTGCGCTGAGGGTTGCCGTATACCGCTGCACTGACTAAAGCTTGTGTTTCTATGAGCAGGCTCCTATTTCCTTCTAGAGAGGCCACGACACTTACTCCACTGAGGTTTTCACTGCGTTGATTTATCAGTATTTCCGAGGGATTGTCTACTTCACGCATTCCTTCATTGGTCATTTCATAGATGCCTAGTTCAAGGGAGCTGCCAAATCTATTCTTCAGTGTACGAAGTATCCTATAGCTGTTTTGTGTTTCTCCCTCAAACTGCAGCACCGTATCTACCATGTGCTCCAGCAGTTTTGGTCCAGCTAGTTGACCATCTTTAGTGATGTGTCCTACAAGTATAATCGGCACTTCATTTTGCTTGGCGTATTGTATCAGCAGCGAGCTACTCTCTCTTATTTGTGAAATAGTACCTGGAGTAGAGTCTAGGTACTTGCTAAACATAGTCTGGATAGAGTCAATGATAACTAGGCTCGGTTTATTTTCTTTTAGTTTTTGGATGATGTTTTCTACGGAGGTTTCATTCAGAAGCAGACACTCCTCGTTAGTTATACCTATTCTGTCTGCTCTCATTTTTATTTGATTCAGACTCTCCTCACCACTTACATACATAACACGCTTATTGATACGCAGCGCACTTTGAAGGAGTAGGGTACTTTTACCTATTCCTGGTTCTCCGCCCAATAATATTACGGAACCCGGCACTATTCCACCTCCGAGTACTCGGTTTAGTTCTATTCCTGGTGCTTTCAGTCGCCTAAGTTCTATCCCCTCCACGCTATTTACTGGAGTTACTACACCGTCTATGTCATTCAGATTCATCATAGCCGCCTTAGGCTTTGTTACTATTTCTTCTTGTAGAGTATTGTATTCTCCACATGAGAAGCATTTGCCCATCATTTTGGGGTAGTTACTCCCGCAGTTTGAGCAGATATATGCTTTTTTAATTTTGGCCATTTTGGTATTCTTTCCGTTGGTAAAGCGAAAATGGTTGTTTTTATAATGGTATAAAAATTATATACAAGATAGGGGCATTTTTGAGTTATTAAAAAAAGATAAATTAGAAATAATGTACAAATTGATTAACCGTACTATAAATTTTCTATTTTTGTCCGCAATACGAAATAAGACTAAAAATAAAATGAAAAAATTTACATCGTTATTAATGTTGTTATGTTTAATGACATTCAGTGTTCAGTCAGGTTTTGCTCAAGACGCAGCAGAGGATACTACAGATGCAGTAGAAGCTGCAACAGATGCAGCAGATTCTAATGCCGCAGTAGTGGAAGAAGTGGTCGTTGAAGAAGAAGTAATAGAAGCTCCTGAAGTGGTAGAAGAAAGTGGTCTTCAAGTATTAAAGAAAAAATTCATAGAAGGGGGTCCTGGTTTCATGGCACTACCTCTAATCTGTCTTATTTTAGGACTTGCTATCGCTATAGAGCGTATCATTTCTTTATTCTGGATGAGTATCAATACAGACAAGTTTGTGGCTCAGATAGAAGGAGAAGTAGTAGCTGGAAACCTAGAAGGAGCAAAAGAAATATGCAGAAATACGCGAGGCCCAATAGCCTCCATATTTTACCAAGGACTTGATAGAGCTAGCCAAGGCGGCACTATAGACGTAGTAGAGAAGTCTGTAGTAAGCTACGGATCTGTTCAAATGGGTCAGTTAGAGAAAGGTCTAGTATGGCTATCTCTTTTCATTGCTCTAGCACCGATGCTAGGATTTATGGGTACAGTAATAGGTATGATTGGTGCATTTGATGCGATTAAAGCTGCCGGAGATATATCTCCAGGGGTGGTAGCAGATGGTATCTCAGTAGCACTTCTTACTACAGTAGCTGGTCTTATCGTAGCTATTATTCTTCAAGTCTTTTATAACTTCATCACTTCTAAAATTGATGGGATTGTAAATAGAATGGAAGATTCATCTATCTCTTTGGTAGATATACTTGTTAAAAATAAAGCAGTAAAAGGATAATGGGAAAATTAGGAAAGATAATATACTATGCCGTAGTTGTCTTATTGGTACTGATCTTTGTGGTAGTACTTATAGGAGACAGCTTCGCGGGTAGTGGATTTGGTCTATACTTTACGATTGCACTTGGAGCTATAGCTGTATTGGGTACATTGGTATCCTCAGTTATACACTTGGTCAACAATCCGAAGGGAGCCAAAAGTCTGATCATAGGAGCTGGAGTCCTCATAGCAGTATGTGCTATAGGATACGCAGTAAGTCCAGGCGAGATGGGTCTAGACTATGAGAAGTATGGCGTAGCCAATGCTCACCAATCGAAATTAGTGGATATGGGTATTTACCTGACTGGGTTTTTATCTATCGTATCTATAGTTGCTATATTGGTGTCTGAGGGTATCGGACTATTCAAAAATTAAAATAAAAGACAATGGGAAGCAGAAGAAGAGATATACCAGAAATTAATGCCGGCTCTATGGCCGATATCGCCTTCTTGCTATTGGTTTTCTTTCTAGTAACGACTACCATGGATGTTCCTAATGGACTTCAGGTAGCATTACCACCAATATCAGAAGAACCGCCAGAGGACAGTAAGCAGAAAAAACGTGAGGTACTAGAGGTACTAGTGAACTCTGCAGATCAACTTCTTGTAGAAGGTAGTGTACTTACTATAGATAAGTTACGTCAGAAGACAATGGACCACCTGACCAACGAAGGCAGGAACCCTACGCTATCTACGACATCTACTAAGGCTATTGTTTCGTTAAAAAATGATAGAGGGACGTCGTATGACATGTACGTGCAAGTGTATAATGAACTTACGGCGGCATACAATCAGGTGCGTGATGACTACTCTATGCAGCAGTTTGGAGTGATTTATTCTAAGCTTGATCCTAAGAGAGACGAAGACAAAATAAAGGAAGTGAAGGCGAAGTATCCGAAAAAACTTTCAGAAGCAGAACCAGTAAGTATAGGAGGTTAATAATGGCAAAATTTAAAAAAGACGGAGGAAGAAAGTTACCAGCTATCAATACATCTGCATTGCCAGATATTGTATTTATGCTCTTATTCTTTTTCATGGTAGCCACTAAGATGAGGGATAGGGAGATGAAAATACGTACTCAGCTACCTCAGGCTACAGAAGTAGAGAAACTAGAAAAGAAGTCTAGACTGAACTACATATTTGTGGGACCACCATTGGATAAAGCCTTTGGTACTACTCCACGCGTACAGTTAGACGATGCTTTTGCTACCGTAGATGATATACAGCAGTATATTACTTTACAAAACAGTAAAAAAGATGAGAGAGAAATCCCTTATATGACTACTTCGTTGAAAGCAGATAAAACAGTAAAAATGGGTATAGTTACAGATATCAAGCAAGAACTTAGAAAAGTGAACGCACTGAAACTTAGTTATACTGCATCTAAAGCCTCAGAGGATTAGTATTCTTTAAATATATTTCGTAAAAAGGAGAGCATTTGCTCTCCTTTTTTTGTTTTACGAGAAATATGGATTGTTCTTTGCGGTGATTTTACATGGCCGATACATTAGCCTATATAAAGACTCCCATAGAGTCTGAGCTGCGCATCTTTGAAGATAGATTTAAGGATAGCGTAAAGAGCAAGGTGCCTTTACTAGATACTATCATGAACTATATAGTAAAACGTAAGGGTAAGCAGATGCGGCCACTTCTCGTGCTTCACTGCGCTAAACTCTTTGGTGAAGTCAATGAGGCGACCTATCGTGGAGCTGCTTTAGTAGAGCTGCTGCATACTGCTACTTTGGTGCATGATGATGTGGTAGATGAGAGTAATATGCGTAGAGGGTTTTTCTCTATAAATGCACTCTGGAAAAATAAAGTGGCAGTCCTCGTAGGAGACTATTTACTATCTAAAGGCTTATTGCTGTCTCTTAAAAATAAAGATTTCAAAGCGTTAGAAATACTAAGCAGTGCAGTGGAGCAGATGAGTGAAGGTGAACTGCTACAGATGGAGAAAGCCCGAAAGCTGGACATCACGGAGGAGGTATACTTTGATATTATCACCAAGAAAACTGCGTCTCTATTAGCAAGCTGCTGCGGTATAGGAGCCAACAGTACGAATCAGGATGAATCTACTATAAATGATATCATCGCAATGGGGAATGCCGTAGGTATTGCTTTTCAAATAAAAGATGACCTCTTTGACTATGGAGATAACAAGGTGGGTAAGCCTACTGGTATAGACATAGTGGAGAAGAAAATGACTTTACCGCTTATCTATGCGCTTAATGCAGCGGATAAAACGGAGAAGAGACACATTATCCGTATTATCAGAAAGGATAAGAAGTCCAAGAAGCAAATAGCACAGGTGATAGATTTTGTGAAAGAAAAGGGAGGAATAGAATATGCTCAAACACGCATGATGGAGTACAAGTCTAAAGCTCAAGTACTATTGAATAACATAAAGACAGAATCTTCTACAGCGTACTTGAATGCGCTTATTGACTACGTTATAGAGCGTAAGAAGTAAGAATTGTTTCGTTACTGCACCAATCCCAACACTTCTGGTCCTTGTTCAAAAACAACATCTACAGGTATCCCTGCGGTACTAAGTTTGTCCAAATCTTGTTGCAGATCAGCAGATACACTTCCGTCTTTTTGCATTAGTGCGAGTACTCCTTCTTTGTCTCCATCTCCTTGTAAGCGTAGTATGATTTCAGACAATCCAGCAATGGCTGCTTTCATTTTATCCAGATTAACAGAATAGGTACCGTTCTTGTTTCTCGTAAATGCTTCTTGTTGATTGAAGTAATTGAAACGAAGCATATTAGCCTTACCGTGTGCACTACTCGCTCCAAAACGTACGGAGCGGAATATTCCAGCCAAGAAGGTAACATAATAATCCATGAGTTCGCCTTCTTCAAGCACACCTTGCTCTTTTAGTTGTGTTACCATATACAACCCTAAGATATCTGCTTTCCCTTCCTCTAAGGCACTGAATTCTTCTCCTAGAGCCTCACGCACCATTCCTTTACCATTGATGGTTTCTTTTATTCCTAAACCGTGTGCCACCTCATGGAACATGGTATTACTAAAAAACGCATTGAAGGTAATGTGCTTGCGTTGATCTTCTGATATCAATACATCAGATATAGGTAAAAGGATATAGTCAAATTTCGCCTTCATTGCATTCTTTAATTGGCTGCGTCTTGTACCGTGTTTTAGCTGGATAGCTTCATCGTTTGGAAGATTTACAGCAATAGTTTTACTTCCTGCATTGCAGTCTCCTGCATAAAATATGACGTCGTATGCATTGAGTTGAGCAGCATCACTATTGGGTGTTTCCTGCTTATATATAGCATCTACGGGTAGGTTAGCTTGCAGCTCAGGCAGGTAACTCGCATACTTCTCTAATTTTTTGCTCCATGACTTATCCTTTACTAAGATGTACGCTTCATATGCTGTTCTGTAGTTATACAGTTTATCTTCATAGTGCTCTATCGGGCCTATAATGATGTCCAGTGTATTGTTTCTCATATTGATCCAAGCGATATCACTGGCATCATAACTATTACTAAGTAGTGCCTGAGCTCTAAGTAGTAAGTAGTTTTTGAGTTCTGGATCTTCACAGATCTCCGCTGCTTGCATGAGGTGACTGCTAGCCATCTCTAATTGGGGTCTAAAAAACTCGTTATAAGGTATGGTATATAGCTTCCCTGCTTCATCTCTTCGTACCATGCTATACTGACCTTTTTCATCTTCTAATCCCAGTTCTTCAAACTCATCCTTGGTAATATCCACAGGGTATATGTTAGCACCTAGGGGTTTGGTTTCTATATTTTCTAAAAAAGGTTTATCATTATTTAGTCGATCCCAAGGTCCGTAGTTTATCTCTGCAAAGTTTCTCAAGTCAGGATTAGATATGGACTGTAGCAATTGCTCTTTATCACCATATGCTTGTATCCAAAAGAGTTCATTCATCACATCTGCAGCAGCAAAAAGGTGAGGTAGCATGGCTTTTTCTGAAGCGGTCAACTGAGAGAGGTCTGTGGTCAGCTTTACAGGTATATAAGTAGTTAGTCCCTTTGTGGCATCATAGTCAGTGTCTTCTGTAGGTCCGGTACTACAGGCTGTGATTAAGAGAATGCCTAGTGCTAGTGAGTAGATTTTTAACATAATAATGCGAGTATAGTAAAAATATAGGAGAGATAAAGTGGAACTAATGTCGTGCTTGGATTTATTTTTGCCGTAACGGATAAGATAATGTTTGGACTAGGTAAGATCACAGAGGCAAAGAAGAAAGCAGAAGAACTAAGGGCACAGCTCGCGAAAATGGACTTTGAGGGGAAATCGTACAATGATAAGGTGAGCATTAAATGTTCTGGAGATAAGCGTTTTCATTCACTTGAAATAGACGATAGTATATTCAAAATACGCAGCAGAGAAGAAGTGCAACAGATGGTGCTTGAAGCCATAGATAGAGCGGGTATGCAAGCGGATATGCACGTCAAAGAGGAGATGGCCAAGATTATGCCCAACATCCCAGGGATGGGGTTATAGCTTGTAGTTTAGCCCGAGACTAAGTAAGTAAGGAGCTCCAATAGAGAGTTCGAAATTTACTGCAAGTTGGTCTGCCACGTAGTATCTTCCGCCTATCGGTACTAGGGCTAGTGCAATTCTACTCGCACCTATACGTCCTAGCTCATCTAAAGCAGCTAGCTGATCGCTTTGTAAATTTACGCTCCAAAGGATAACACCAATCCGAGCAGCAGCATAAAGGTCAAGTCTCTCATTTGCAACCGTGAAATGATAACGTGGGACTAGGCCAATATAAGATCTGTAAAATTGTCCTTTTATAGAATTTATGGTAGTATCATAGTTGTTGATATTGATGGCTATTTCATCCAACTGGACCTCAAAGTACTGCATAGATAAAAGTCCTCCCAAACTAAATGCATCAGAAAGATGGTAGTCGTATGTAATACTTAATGCAGGTAGGTTGCTACCACCTCTTACCTTCAAGCCTATGCTATCATTTATAATATCGCTATTTACTGCTCTGTTAAAGAGGAACCCAGTGCTGCTAAATCCTAAGTGAGCACCGATAACGTGGTCTGTCCGCTGCTGTGCTGCTGTGCTCAAGCAGAGTATAGATAGAAGTAGTAAAAATACGGTTTTATGCATATCAGTTATAGGCTTAGCTCCTTTGTTGGGTCCCAAAAGTGGCTTTTAAAATTGGCAACTTGATTATTTTTTATGATAATATTTTCAGCTTCTAGCAGCTCTTGCATGCGTGTAGGAGTGCTAAAATGTGCCTTTCCTGTAAGTAGACCTTTGCTATTTACCACGCGGTGAGCAGGAACAGGCGAGGAAAGGCTATGGGCATTATTCATAGCCCAGCCTACAACTCTTGCAGAACGAGCGGCGCCTAAAAAAGCCCCTATCGCACCGTAAGAAGTCACTCTCCCTTCTGGTATTAGTTTTACCACTTGGTAGACTTGCTCAAAAAAGTCTGATTGGTTACTGTAATTTTTATTAGGCACTGTTTTTGTCGTTAATCTTGATGGTATAAGCAACTAAAGTACGAAGACATACGTCTTTACACTATTATATTTGCACAAAGTACGAAGTAATAAAAATATGATTAAATATATAACATCACTGATTGGCGTCTTTTTGTTTGTTAGCTCCTATGCACAGTATGACATTTCCGTAAAGGTGGATGGATTATCGTGCAATGATGTGCTATTATTAGCGAACCACTTTGGAGATAAGCAGTACCTCAGAGACACTTCAGAGTGTGAAAACGGAACCTTTCATTTTAGGGGGGATACGAAATTAGAATCGGGTGTATACTTAGTAGTACTTCCAAAGAAAAATTATTTCGAAATTCTGGTTTCAAGTGATGAGAATCAAATGAAGTACAGTTTTACTACTGATACTACGCTAAAACCGGGAGTTATGAAAGTTGGTGGGTCGAAGGAAAATGATTTATTCTACGAGTTTAATCGCTTCGCAATTGGTAAGAGTCTTCAAGCCTCAGAACTCAGTAAAAAAATGACCGCTGAAGAAGATGAGAAAAAGAAAGAAGATTTAAAAACGGAACTTGCAGGGATAGGTAAGAGCGTGTCAGCAAAGAGAAATGAAATAGCAGAAGCTCATCGGGATATGTTTATCGGCAAACTATATACAGCCATGCGAGACATGAAACCTATAGATGCGCCGGAAGGAATGGATGCTGAAGAGAAACAGAAATTTCAGTATTTATGGATGAGAGAGCACTATTGGGACAATGTAGATTTAGGGGAAGATGGCTTGGTTAGATCACCCGTATTTCATGGTAAGTTGACGGACTATTTTAAGTCCTATATGCCACCACTAGCAGATACTGCCATTATGATGGGCGATAATCTGATAAATAAAATTGAAGCAGCTGGAAGCCAAGAACAATATAAGTATGCGGTTCACTTTCTTTTAGGATACTTTGAGGAGGCGAAGTACATGTGTTTTGATAAAGCGGTATGGCATATGGCTAAAAACTATTACTGTGCAGGTAAGGCGTTTTGGTCAGATTCTGCATACATCGCTAAAATGTGTACCGAAAGTGCTAAAATGGAGCCAACATTATGTGATAAAGTAGCCCCAGATATGAATATGCCGGACTCTAATTTCAAGGAACGTATACGTATGTCAGAGATAGATAAGCCGGTGACAGTATTGGTGTTTTGGGATATCAACTGTGGGCATTGTAAAAAGGAAATGCCTATCATCAGCCGTATGTATGACAGCATGACGAACGAGCATTTCGAAATATACGCTGTATATACTCAAGGAGATTGGGCTGGATGGAAGAAAAGACTAGCAAAGGATAAGTTTAACTTTATTAATGTGGCAAACGCTTTCGGTGAAGATAAGTTTAGAGATAAGTATAACATTCGCAGTACTCCTCAGGTCCTCATTTTAGACAAGGATAAAAACATCCGCTTTAAGAAAATAGGAGCCAAAGATATCGCTAAAACTGTGCAGTACCTGCTAGAAGAGCAGGGTATAGTGGAGCCTGAAGAAAAAGAAGAGGAGGAGAAAAAAGGGTAACTATTTTTTTAGTTTAGCTGATAGGTCTTTGTAGATTTCTCCAACTAATATAGACAACCCTAAGTTATAATAAGGCGAGGCTAACCGTCTAGATTCCTTTGGTCCGACGGCTAGTCGATATCCTACACCGCACTTCAGGCCTACCCATGGAATTAACTCATAATAGGCGTTTGTACCTATCTCTATAGGAACTATACGGTATTTTTCAGTGCGAATTTCTGTAGTTTTATCAGTGGCAGTATATCTATATTCTACCTTTCCAATACCAATCTGTATCGGAACACTCAGACTTAGTCTATTGTGATGATAATAGTCATACTCTACCCCTAGACTTGTGTTATTGGTATTAATGAAGCGGTAAACAGAGTCTTGATTAAAGTCCGCATTATTCACTAGTATTGATTGGTTTGCTCTTCCAAAACCGTAGATACCGACCGTAAGTTTCAGTTTTTCATTAAAATCTAAGCCTCCGATGATTCCATAGAGTTTTGTTCTGTTGGACTGTATGAAGGTATTCCGATTATGGAACCCGAAGATGAACTTGGGCTCAGGGGTTTTTAAGGCAGTTTTGATGGAATCAACTAGTTCGTGCTGACCACTAGACAGTAAAGTAGAAAGTGAAAGGAGCAAAAGTAAAATCCCTTTTTTAAGTGGAAGATGAGTCGCTATTCTTTGCATTAACCCATCAGAAGTACTTTAATGTTCGCACTAAATAATTTAACAGCGATAGCGAGTATTATAATTCCGAAAATCTTGTTCAGTATTTTGGCACCTGCGGGCCCCAGTATTTTTTTGATTCGGTCCACACTTTTTAATACTATGTAAATGACTATCATATTTAAAATAATGGCAACAATAATATTGAGTGTTTCGTACTCGGCACGAATGGATAGTATGGTAGTAAGTGTACCTGCTCCAGCTAGTAATGGAAAAGCTAATGGGACTACAGAAGCAGTAGCAGTATCCGCATCATCATCCTTGAATATCTGCACACCTAGGAGCATCTCAAAGGCTATAAAGGCCATCAAAATACTTCCAGCTACAGCGAAAGAGCCAATATCTACACCAACAAATTTTAGCATAGACTCACCGAGGAAAAGGAATGAAATCATAATGAGTGCAGTCACTAACGTGGCTATTCCCGGACGTATTGTTGTCTTTTCTTTGATAGCTATAATGAGCGGGATAGCGCCTAGCACGTCTATTACGGCAAAGAGAACTAAGAATGCAGAAAGTATCTGGTTAATATCCATCAGTTAAATTATGGATACAAAGGTGAGTAAAAAAATGCGACTTTTTACACAGGCTTAAAACCCTCAAATGCCTGCTTACAATTATTACAGTAATGCAAACTGCGGCATAGTGTAGGGCCAAAAGGACTTTTCATTTTTGTGTCTTCACTATCGCAATAGGGACACTTAGTTGCCTCCAACATTTCCATACTAATATTGGCGCAATTGCGCATAGGTGGTGCAAGACCATGTTTTTTAATAGCCGCATGTCCTTCTTCAGATATTAGATCTGTGGTCCATGTGGTTTCAAAACTGGTAGCAACGGTAATTTTACCCAGATCAGGGTAAGATCCAAGGTGCTCTTTTACCATATCTTCCATAAGCCTAAGAGCAGGGCACCCGGCAAACGTAGGAGTGAGCGTGACGTGGATGTCATTATTCTCAAGTACGTCTATACCCGTTACTATTCCAAGATCTACTATAGATATAGTGGGTATTTCAGGGTCTTTTACCTGCTTTAATTCTTCGCGTATGTATTCTTGTGTTATCATTTATTATTCAAACGGATTAGACCACTTTTGGTTGGTATATACGTCATTACCAGTAAGTGTTGCTAAAAATGCTGCAACTTGTTGTCTTTCCAATACGGTGAGATTAAGCTGCTGTGGGTTTCCGCCAGGAACTAGTCTGCGATCTATCTGCGGATTCTGGGTAGTGATATTATTGTAGTGACTTAAGACACCTTGAATAGCACCAAAGTTTGCATTGTGCATGAAAAGCCCATTTGCACTACCATTTTGATTTACCACGTCTCTTAGTGTAGGGGAGCGGGTATTGGTAAAATCATTTTCACCACCAGCTATGGTTCCTATGACTCCATTATTTCTTGACGCTGGATCAATATCAAACTCAGGCGCTCTGTGACATCCGCCACACCCTATCCCACCTCCAGTGCGAACACCATCAGGCCCAAACTGGGCAGGGGCAAGAAATAATTGTTTTCCTGCATTTTCATTGGCAGTAAAATTGCTGAATGTTGCCCCATTATTTGGGGCATTCGCTCTACCTTCATCAAACCGAGAATCAAAAGACTGAATACTTCTGATGAATTGAGCTAGCGCATTTTGAATGCGTTCTTCTGTTATGCCAGCATCGCCGTATACATATTCAAAAAACTCTTGGTAGTGTGCTTCTCCATTTAACTTTTGGACTAAGTCAGCAAAACTCAAGTTACCATCAGTACCACTATAGCCCATTTCTATATGGTCTTGTATCGGTTGAGTGGTTTGTGCTTCTAATGTAAGAGCTCGTTCATCCCAAAAGAATTTTACTTCTTCGGCAAAACGGGTGTTAATTAACCTCATGGAGTGCCTCCCAGTAGTTCCATTCACACCAACACTAGCCGCTGCGTCATCGCCGAATGCTAATTCTTGCTTGTGGCAACTGGCACATGCTATAGTATTGTCCACAGACAGCATTTTGTCATAGAACAAAACGCGACCTAGGGTCGCTCCTTTATCGGTTATTTCATTACCTGCGGTGTTGTCTTTGGTGATATAGCTTGGTATGGTCTGAGTAGCATAATTTGCTAGGTTCTCCAAGTCAATTCGATTCCCAAACTTAGCCTTAATGGCTTCGTACGAGTTCTCCGTGGGTTCAGTAATGATTTCACCTTCATCCTTACAGGCGTAAGTGCCGATTAAGAGGAAAGAAAGTATGAGAAGAGTGATTTTAGTTTTATTCATGATTGCTTCTATTCTACCATTAGACATTAACAGTTTCTATTTTATTCCAATGATATAAGATTTGTGACTTACCAATCCGCACTTGGATCAATGGTATACACCTCAGTCATTTCTTTTAGCAATGGCTGTAGATGCTCAGTGTGCTCTCCTTTTCTACCGCCGTATATTGGTTTCCAGCTTGCAGGACTCGGTATTATGAGGTTGCTTTTTTCTAGGAGTGGAGTAACCATAGCTATCCATTTTTCTTGCAGAGCTGCCTCTCCCATGAATATATTTTCTTTGATGAGGAGTTCTTCGGCCGGACCAGGTTCAAACATTCCGAGAGCGTAATTCCAAGCATAGTTAAGGCTCTCCTGCATTTTACCATTGCTCTCCTCATTTCCATGTCCCAACTGATGTACCCAGGTATTGGCATGCATGGTATGGTATTTTATTTCACCAAAAAACTTCTTTGCGACCTGAGCCAATGGCTGATACGCAGAAGATTTGAGATTTTCGAAACGGAGATACTCGGCAAAATCAAATAGGAAATGACGCATAAGACTAAAGTCATATCCACCGATAGGCAGTTCTACTAGCTGTGAGCAGTGAAACTGTGGTGCATTACGAGTGAATGCTACCGTATCGGCATCTGCTTCACCCAGTTGGTGTAATAAATTATAAATGTGCTCACTTTGGCCCATTTTGTCTTGTGCCATACTAGAGAATGCAATATCCTCTTCTAACACAGGACCAAGTCCATTCCATTCACTGTTTCTATGACCGATTATAAGCTGGTCATCTGCTATTTTATATAGTAATTCTTTTAATGCTTGTATGCTGTCCATTTCTTCAATTATTAGTTTTTTATGTTAGAAGTAGTGATTCCCTATTAGACTTCGTCTGTAGATTTCATCCCACGTTCCTTAAATGCTTGTATGCGATCCATTACCTTATATGAGGCTGGATTTCTATATAGTTTCTCTGGTGCTGTGGTGAATATGTCATCGTCTTCATACTCCGTGGCACTGATACAGCTACTAGGGGTCACCCATATGTTGGCTGTTACTTCTCTACGCGCATATTGCTCTTTAGCATAGAGCAAAGCCATGTCAGCATTAGGTGCATGCACTATCCCAACGTGCTTGTGTTGTGCTCCTCGTTTATTTTGATGAAATACTTCATACGTCTGAAAATGGATAAGACCATCTACATCATTATGATTTCCGCCAGTGAGATTTGACCGAGATATTCTAGGGTCTAAGGATATTATTGTTTTATTATTTTCTGTGTCCATTGCTGGTTTATATTAGTTATATGTATAAAAAATAGCCCACTTGATATAAGTGAGGTGTTAATAGTTGTCAATCCTGCTTGTAGTGGTCCGGTAGCTACAGTTTTTCCTGTTAGATCAGTTATCGTATATGTCCCACCTGTAGATGTAATGCTAAGCAGGTCGTTGAACGGATTCGGGTAGTAATTGATGTCAGATTGTACCTCCTCAATTGAAAGTTTTAGAGGGGTTGGGTTCATGGTAAACGATAGATTATCTAGGAATAGCTTCGTATCCAAACCATATTCACCGCCATCATCGTTTCCAGAATAAAAAATAAGTGCAGCGCTATCGGGAGTAAATGTGCTATTGTAGCTCAGCGGCATACTAAAAAAGGTCCATTCGGAAGCCGCTTCACTGATGTACAGATTGTTGTTTGACCTAGTTCCTCCATCAGTAGCATATGTTCGTATACTTATCCTAGCGGTATCAGGACCATCAGGCAGAAATTTATAGTATCCCTGCAGGTATTTAAAGGTGTCTGTAAACGGTATGTGAGGCGTGTAGTAATCATTGTTTTCTTCTCCTAAGAATGCGTAACCTCTTTGCACTTTAGTGCCACTCCTGTAGTTTTGGATTACTAAAGCATAATCACCCGTATGAGCGTCAGTTTCCGAACCCTTAGAACAAGAAGGGGTACTTAAAAAAGAAGTATACGTGTCGTAGACTAGTAAATCGATGGACCTCCATTCTTTTGGGAATTCTACGCCGACATTATACCAATCTTCAAATCCGCTGTTTTCAAAAGTTCCTACACGTTGGCCTATGTTTTCGAAGGCTATATCATCATATATAACGTAGCCATCTCCATCTACTACATTTTCTATATAAGAGTATAAATAGAGCCAGGCGCTGTCGATAGTTCTATTGCCAGAGGAATTCCATTCTATAGGTATTGAAAACTTTACAAAGTTGCCTGCACTGTTACCTGTAAATTTAAAATCTACCTTTCCTTTGTAGGTTCCTTTTTCTCTGAGCACTACATTAAACCGAGCTGTATCACCTATTGCGAGGTCATATTTGCACCAAAAAGAGATACTTAATGCGTCCCCAGATACTGCTGCTCCGTTTATCTCCTGCTTATTGTTGTAGTCCAAGTTTCGTGCATATCCCACCGTTCCATTGGATGTTTCACTAAATGTATTGATGAGTTTCAGTGCATAGCTACCTTCCTTTGAGTCTGCAGTGCGTTCCACATTTCTGGTAGGAGAATACCATCCAGATAGTTTAAAATGATCACGCACGTCCCATTGCTCAAAATCACCGTTAGGTATAGTTTGGGCAAAAATCAGAGTGCTTAGGCACATTAGTATGTAGGTAAAATGGTACTTCATTAGGTTTCTATCTGCTTTTGACGTATTCCAAAGTACGGTGTATTTAGTCAAAAAGACTACATACAATTTATAAAATTGCCCCACAGCATTAGCCCTGTAGGGCGTATTTGTTTCTTATGCAAATGGTCTGACGTGAACGGCTTCTTCATTGTTTATAGCACGAGCTACCCATCTACCGTTTTCTTCTGCCATACGACGTACAGCAAGTCTTTCAGCATTACAAGGGCCATCTCCGTTTATGACTCTTTTGAATTCGTCCCAATCTGGCTCAGTGTAATCCCATAGGCCAGTTTCTTCATTTTTCTTAAGTAATGGATCTGGAAGTGTAAGACCTAAGTCCCATATTTTCGGAATATACATGTCCATAAACTGCTGACGCATAGCATCATTACTTGCCATTTTTACTTTCCAACGCATCAATGTTTCTGAGTGTACCGAAGCTTTGTCACTAGGTCCAAAAAAGTGCATCAATGGTGGCCACCATCTGGTCATCGCAGCTTGTACCATTTCACGTTGTTTTTTTGTTCCCGTAGCAAGGTGTACTACATTATCATGACCGTACTTTAGGTGAAAAGACTCCTCATAACAGATACGCTCTAGAGCTCTGCAGTATGGTCCGTAGGAACCTTTACTATTTGCCAGTTGGTTTACGATAGCACCGGCATCTACTAGCCAGGCTATTACTGCACTGTCTGCCCACGTGAGAGCAGGGTAGTTGAATATGTTAGAATACTTAGACTTACCTGTGATAAGATCATTCATCATATCCTCACGGCTTTTACCTAGTGTTTCGGCAGCAGAGTAGAGTAACTGCGCGTGTCCTACTTCGTCTTGTACTTTTGCCATTAGAGCTAGTTTACGTCTGAAGCCTGGAGCACGGGTAATCCACGTACCTTCGGGTAATGAACCTATAATCTCAGAGTGCGCATGTTGCTCTATCATTCGAATGAGCTGCTTGCGGTACATGGCAGGCATCCAATCTTGAGGCTCTATTTTGTCTCCTTTGTCTATTCTAGCTTGAAAAGCAGCTAAAAGTTCTGGAGTTTCTTCTTGTCCTTCAAATTTTTCGTTTGGGTCTATATAAGCGTTTCCGTACATATTTTTCTAGGTTTAAAATTATAAGTATTAATATTTAATTGAGTTTTCTTTTTCTAATCCAGAGAGTATAAAAGCACTCAGTTTTTCTGCTATTTGTTCTGGGTTTAAGGTGCCATTGGGTTTGTACCATTCCACTATCCAATTTACGCTGGAGAGAATGGTCAAGGCGGCAAACTTTTTATCTGTTTCTTTAAAAACACCCTCGTCTATTCCAGTTTGCACGATTTCTCTAAATCCTGCCTCGTATACATTTCTCTTGGCTATAAATTGGTCCAATGATTCTCCCGTTAAGTTTCGCCAATCACGAATAAAAATAAGGGCAGAATCTAGGTGGCTTGTCAATATCTCTACGTGTAATTTGATAGCCATACGCAGTTTTTCTTCTGCATTAAAGTAGATGTCATTCACCTCTTTCACAGCAAGTTCAAATTTGTCTGCCATTTCAAAGCAGGTAATTTTTAGGATGTCTTCTTTGCTTTTAAAATGTGAGTAAAGGCTTGCAGGCTCCATGTCGAGTGCTTTGGCAATGTCACGCACAGAGGTCGCAGCATACCCTTTTTCTTTGAGAACACTTTGGGATAGGGATAATATTTCTTTTTTACGTTCAGTCATAAGTCGACTACAAACTAACGTTCGTTAGGCAAATGTAATAAAACATAAATACAAATACAAGTGTCAAAAGTAAATTAGGAACTAGTAATGATGAGGCATTGTAGTAAATAGCAAGTCAAGAGCAATATTCTAATAGGGTCTAGAGAAACGAAGGTGTTTACGGATAGCGGTCTCAGAATTTGCGGAGGTACCAACGCAGAGATGACTGATAGTCGTGGGAGTAAAAATATATGGCTAAAAGGGAGATCTTCCTACCTTTGAAAGTAGTATGAAAAATGAAATGATTACCTCAAAAGGTGGCTCGCAATTTCACTCAATGGTTTCTGTGATACTTCTTCTTTTTTGCGTGCCTGCATTCGCCTCTAATAATTGGTTAGTTCTAGGTGCTTTGTTGGCATTAGTAGGAGTTACTTCCTTTATGGACAAAACGATTAAAATTGACCTGACTCTCAGGAAGTATAAATACGGTTTATTTAATACTTGGGACGACTTGTCCATTGGTGGGTATGTCTCTATTTTTAATGAGACTAGGGGTCAGAAAATAAATGCAAGATCACAAAGCGCTAAAATGGTAGCGAAAGAACTTAGGTTAAACTACATAGAAGGCAAAACGAAGAAACATATCTATACTGCTAAAACCATCGAAGAGGCAGAAGAAGTGGCGATGAGATTAGCAGATGCTTGGGATGTTGGTGTTTATGATGGGAAGTCAAGAACCTGGTTAAGAGACAGAGCAGAATGAAATTTGGAAAAGTAGAAAACCCAGGAGCATTAGACCTTAGCTTACCTGCAGATCACGTAGATACTAAACGAGTGCTAGTGGCGGGTGGTTATACCAATAAGAAACCAAAGGTATTCATCGGTTGCCCAAGGTGGGCCAAAGCAGACTTGAAAGGGTTTTACCCTAAGGGAACTAAGGATGAACTGACCTACTACTCTAGCCAGTTCAATAGCATAGAGATGAATGCATTTTACTACCGCATATTCCCTACAAGCACTGTAGACAAATGGTACGAACGTTCTGCTCCAGACTTCACCTTTTTTCCAAAAGTACCTCAGCTTATTAGTCAATTCAGAAGACTAAAAAACTGCCAAAATGAACTGAATGACTACCTCGTAAGTATCTCACATTTCAAAGAAAAGCTAGGAACGGTTTTTCTACAGATGAATGACAATTACGGTCCGAGTAACTTTGATGACTTGGCAGCTTTTATAGAACAATGGCCAACAGATCTTCCGCTAAGTGTAGAGTTGAGGCATACTGAATGGTTCAATGATCTTGCAGTAGCAGACAAGCTATACGCATTGTTAGAAGAAAACAACGTGTGTCAAACAATTACGGATACTGCCGGTCGCAGAGATATTATGCATATGCGCTTGACGAACAATGAGTGTTTTGTGAGATTCACGGGAGCCAATCACCGGAGTGATATCGATAGACTAGATGAATGGTTTGAGCGACTTACTGAGTGGAAAGAGCAAGGTGTGCAGCAAATCAATTTCTTCATACACCAAACGATAGAAAAGGACCTGCAAATGTTATCTGCTCGCCTCATAGAAAAGATAAACAAGGATTGGGGGTATGATATGCACGTGCCCGGAAGTGAGCAAGGGAGTTTGTTTTAGGGAGTTTTGTCAGTTTGAGTGATTCCGCATAAGCAGAATTGTATCGAAAACTAAGACAAAATAACCCCCACCGGACAATGGTCACTGCCAAACGTGTCGTTATCGATAAAGGCATCAGTCACCTTAGGTAGCAAGACGTCAGAAACCAAGAAGTAATCTATACGCCAACCAGCGTTATTTGCTCGTGCATTGAATCGTGAAGAC
>Ga0115558_1000807_pt1 | contig 19804 bp, 8 predicted proteins | sample COGITO_mtgs_1104_4_FD_87279 | JGI IMG/M metagenome (GOLD analysis project Ga0115558, IMG submission 87279) | Pelagic marine microbial communities from North Sea - COGITO_mtgs_110426 | ecosystem: Environmental > Aquatic > Marine > Epipelagic | place: Germany:Helgoland, sampling site Kabeltonne... | reverse complement strand
TTGGATGGCTAAATACTGCAATCATAAAATCTTTGGTGTATTTTTCTCTCACTTCTGGTTCTTGAACATCCATAGTAAATTCTGAAATACTTATTTTTTTTCCTAAAGCAGCATAATAACCTAAAATTTCTAACACTCTTTTTGGCGAAGTTAAATCGCTACCCATATGACTTTGAATTCCAATTCCTTGAACAGCATTGTTAGTATTTTCATCAATACGTTTTATAAAATCGAAATACCATTGTTGCTTTTTTGTGTCAATTCCACCTTTACTTATAATTCCGTATTCGTTTGTAAAACGCTCTATTTTTGGGTATTCTCTTTGTAATTTTTTAAAACCACTGTATAGAATATCTTCAGAACCTGTAATATTTTGTAAATCTTTATTTGTATAAGCTTCGTTAACAACATCCCAGTGAGAAACTTTGCCATGTGTTGCTTTTAATATATCATCTAAATGAGACGACATTATTGATGTTACTTTCTCTGGATTATCTTTATTTTGTTTAATTTCTGGAATTAAATAATTAAAACCTGGCCAAATTAATACATGCCCTTTTACATCAATATGATCTTCATTTAAGATTTCTAATGCTTTTAAAGTTTGCTCTTTAAACTTATCATTCCAACGTTTTATTTTTAAATCATTTGCCAAAACAACAGAATTAAACGCAGTTTTAAATTTTTGATAGTCTAATGAATTAGAAACTACATCTTTTGCGTCTAATGCTCCACCAAAATTAAAGTGGTGCTTTATCAACTGTACATTAATTAGACTATTTTTTAAAGGTTTACCATTTTTATAAATTTCTACAGAAAAATCTCCTTTTCTTATGGCTTCAATTCTGCCTATTGCATCTTTTCGCCATTTAGCATCTTCTTCAATACCATCATAAGAAATTTTGGTTTTTGGTAAGCTATTTATACTGGTTCCTTCTTCAAAAATTTCGAAGTTTATATCTTTTATTGAAAAAGATTGTTCTTTAAAACCAAATTGCATTACAATACCTAAATCTTCTTTATTAATATTTTTTGTTGCTTGAAATGGCACATAATAGGTTTGCCAGTCTGATGATAGACTTTGTGTAAACCCAATATTATCTTTAAAAGAATCTGATTGCTTAAATAGCCACAATACTTTTGCTTCACCAGTTTCTAGACTAGAAACTTCTGTTTTTGCTTTGTAAGACAATAAAAAAACACGGTCTTTTTTATAAAATTTTTTATGAAGCGGAATATTTGATGCGAAATTATAGATGAATTTTGGTTGAACTTTTGTCTCTACTAAAAAAATATTTTCAGTTGTTTTTGAAATTTCACTATTTTCTCCTTTCGATTTCAGGTATTTTATTTTATCATAATCAACAAGATTTTCTCCAATTGGCATTTTTTGAGCGCAAATCAACGAAGTCAAGAATATAAAAAGTAATAGTATTGTATTTTTCATTTCTTTTATTTTAGTGTTGGTTTTCCATTTATGTAACCTAAAGATTCTAAAAATAAATCTGTTTTTAGAAGTGTATCTGTAAAATAATCTCCTTTATTAAAAAAACTGTGTTCTGCACCATCATATAAATGTAAATCAATTCTACTCCCAACTTCTTTCATCTTTTTTTCATATTCTTTTGATGATGCTACAGGTGTAGTTTTATCTTTTGTTCCAAAAAAAACAATAGTTGGTGGAGCTCCTTTTGTAATGTTATGTAAAGGAGAAATTTCTAAATATCTATCTTCCATTCTTTTAAAACCATAACCATTTTTACTATTATCATAAACTGGATTAAAAAGAACTAGCGCATTTGGTTTAGAGCTAATATTTAGATCTTCGTTTTTATTATCTAACCCTTCAACATTAGCACAAGCAGCAGCTAAATGTCCACCAGCAGAACCTCCTCCAGAAGCTATCATATTTGGATTAATATTTAATTTTTTTGCATTTTCTCTTATAAATCTAATAGCAGATTTTGCATCTTCTACAGCATCAAAAGGTGTTGTGTTATGTGTATTTTTTAATCTATAATCTGCAGAAATAGCAATCATTCCTCTAGATGCTAAATACCTTGATTGTCTTTGAAATGCCTTGTAATTTCCTCCATTCCATCCACCTCCATGAAAAAAAACGATACAATTATAAGTTTTAGAGGTTTTAAAATCTAATGGTTTATAAATATGAAGTTTCAGGTTTATCGTATCAATATTTTTATAAATTAATGTTTCTGGTTTAATGTCTGAAATTTTATTCTGAGCATTTAATCCAAAAACACATAAAAATAATATCACCCTAAATATTGATTTCATTATTCTTAAAATTTAGATTTCCAAGTGTTTAATTCTAATAACATTTCTGAAGCTAATTTTGGCATTTCTGAAGCTAAATTATTTTCTTCGGAAGCATCTTTTGCTATGTTATACAACTCAACTCTATTTTCTATGTACCAATGAATGAGTTTGAAATCGCCTTTTCTTATCGCAGAAGATTTTGTATCTCCAGTATTTACTGGTCTTGCTTTAGATGAATGCCAAAATACAGTTCTATCTTTCCAAGTTTCTTTATTTTCTAAAACTGGTAAAAAACTTTTTCCATCGGTTTTTAAATCTTTGTTTGCTGTAATATCTAATATTGTTGGAAAAACGTCCATGAGCAGTACTAAAGATTTATTATCTTTTTTTGGCTGAAATTTTCCGTTCCATTTTACAAAAAGTGGTACTTTAATTCCACCATCATACAACCAACCTTTACCAGCTCTCAATGGATAATTTGATGTTGCTAATTGACGTTGTTTGGTACCATCATTAGACAAACCTCCATGATCTGATGAAAAAACAATAATTGTATTATCATCTATATTTAAGTCCTTTAATAATTGTAATAATTTACCAACATTTTCATCCATCGTTTCTACCATAGCTGCATATTCAGGATGATCTTGACGCATTTTTGTTCTTCCTGTACCTTCTTCTATGTATTCTGGTTGATTTCCGAAGTCAAAATTCTTAATTTCTGCCTTATTTTTTGCAATATCTTTTTCTTTTGCTTCTAAGGGTTGATGCACTCCATAAAAAGAAAACATTGCCATAAATGGTTTGTTTTTGTCAATATTTGTGATGTATTTAGCAACATTATCTGTCATAACATCCATTAAATAATCTCCTTCTTTGCTAACATTATCTACATCTGGAATTGGCGATTTGTTAGATTTTCCTTTCCCTTTTTTCTCATTAAAAGGATATAAAAAACTTATTGGTGAACCTGCATGACCAGCTGCAAAACTAAAATCGTAGCCAAAGTCTTTCAAGCTATTTTTGTTGCCCAAATGCCATTTCCCAAAATAGGCAGTTTGATAACCTGAATTTTTAATATTCTTGACAACATTTTTATTGTCATTTATATCACTCATTTCAAATCCGTCATCTGGAACATCACCATTTTTAACTGGATAATTACCAGTCATCATTGCATATCTTGATGGCACACAACGTGGATAATTTGCATAGGCATTATTAAAAACGACAGATTGTTTTGCTAAAGCATCAATATTTGGAGTTTGATAAATTTGACTTCCGTTCATACTTAAATCATGAAAACCTAAATCGTCCACATGGATAATTAAAATATTAGGTTTTGCTTGAAGATTAGAAGTAGTTTCTGTATTTGTTGAATTGGATATGTTTTTAGTTTTACAACTAAATACAATTACAATTAAAAACAAAAAATATGTGATTCTTGAAACTATCATTTATTGGGTAAAAATTGTTAGCTTTAAAACTATTTAAGCTTAGTTTTTATTCTTTTTCTCTTTTTTATTGTTTTTGTCTTTCTTACTATTTTTATCTTTCTTACCAACATCTAAACGTTCTGGTACTAACATTTCTTTTTTCCAATCTTTTAATAATGCTAACAGTTGCGCTTTCTTTTGAGGTTCTTTCTCTGAAAGATCATTTTCTTCGCTAACATCTTTCTTCAAATCGTACAACTCAGCATTTTTAGTTTCTAAAAACTGAATCAATTTATAATCTCCAGAACGAACTACCATTGCTTTAGAATCTCCTGTGCTATGAGGTCTTGCTTTTTTAGACATCCAAAAAACGGTTCTGTCTTTCCAAGTATCTTTTCCTTTTAGAACTTTGCCATAACTTTGTCCATCAACTCCATCAACACTCTTATTAATTGCTAAATCTAATAATGTTGGAAAAACATCCATTCCTAAAATTATTGATTCATTATCAATTCTCGGTTTTAGCTCATTAGTCCATTTTACAAAAAGTGGAACTCGAATTCCTCCTTCATATAAATGACCTTTTCCTGCTTTTAACGGAAAGTTTGTAGTTGCTAAATGACGTTCTCCTTTATTTCCATCATTTGATAAGCCTCCATGATCTGATGAAAACACAATGATGGTATTTTTATCAATTTTCATATCTTTTAAAAGCTGTAATAATCTTCCTACGTTTTCATCAACATTCTCTACCATTCCTGCATAAGCTGGGTCATCTTGACGCATTTTACGTCTTCCTTCTCCTTCTTTAATATATTCTGGAGTATTTCCAAAATCTATCTTTTTTAATTGCTCTTTATTTCTTGCTTCATCTTCTGGTTTAGCTTCTATTGGAGTGTGAACTGCGTAATATGCTAAAACCGCTAAAAATGGTTTATTCTTCGGATTGTTTTTAATGAAATCTATTGTTGCATTTGTTAATAAATCGGATGCATAATCACCTTCTTTACCATCTTCTTTTACATTTGGAACATCATATTTTGCTGGTTTTCCATTTGCTTGTGTATTAAATGGGTAGAATCTACTACCAATTCCACCAGCTTCACCTGCAGCATATATGTGAGAAAACCCAAATTTATCTGGGTTGCTTTTTCCTTTCCCTAAATGCCATTTTCCAACATAAGAAGTATTATAACCTGCATTTACAAACTGTTTTACGAAGTTTTTTTCTTCTGGAATTGCGCCTAAATTTCCTTTATTTTCGTTTACAGGATATGTTGCTGTAATCATCCCATATCTTGATGGCGTACAACGTGGGTAACTGCTGTATGCATTTGTAAAACTTACAGATTCTTTTGCTAATTGATCTATATTTTCTGTGTTGTATAGTTGAGATCCTGTAAAACTCAAATCATGATATCCTAAATCATCTGTATGAATAATTAATATGTTTGGCTTGTCTTGTGCAAAAGACACTGCTGATAAGCATATTACAGCTAAAAAAATAATTTTTTTCATGGTTTATAAATTAATTAAGTCGTTAGACTTGTTATTTCTTTTTTGGTTTAATTCATCAATTGTGCCAAAAAAAGCGATAATTTTAATCATCGCTTTGTTTAAAAATTTATTTCGTTAAATGAGATTTCAGTTTACTTTTCAATTCTTTTGCAATTGTTGTATAATTAGCCTCTTTTACCAAATTTCTAGTTTCTAAAGGATCTGTTTCATAATCATATAATTCTCGTCCAGAAATTTTAGAGTTGTTATAATTGTCATAACTTCTATAATTATTATCATGCCATTCTGTATAACGATATCTATCTGTTCTTATAGAATATCCCATTTTTGCTCCTCTTTTATATTGGTGATATGCATAATCCATTTCTATAGTTGTAGCAGAATTATTATCTAATAAAGGCACTAAAGATTTACCATCTGCTTGAGAATGTTGAGCAACTCCAGCTAAATCGAAAACTGTAGGAAATAAATCAACCAAATTTACTGGATGATGAGATTTCTGATTTTTTTCTACTCCAGGACCAGCAAACATAAACGGAATTCGAGTTGCTTGTTCAAAGTTTGAGTGTTTACACCATTCTGTATGATCTCCCAAGTGAAAACCATGATCTCCCCAAAGTACAATTACAGTTTTGTCTGTAATATTTCTTCTGTCTAACTCGTCTAATAATTTACCCAATTGAGCATCTATGTATGAAATACAAGCCATATAACCATGAATTAATTCGCGCTGTTTTGCTTCTGGAATTTTATCTCCAATTCTTAGTTTATTATCAATATCAGAAAAAGCTCTTATTTCTCCAAAAGAGTGATATGCAAATTGTGGAGTACCTTCTGATACTTGTTGAAAAGCAGCCAGTTCTATTTTATCTCTGTCATATAAATCCCAATATTTTTTTGGAGCTACAAAAGGCAAATGTGGTTTTTGATAACCAACTCCTAAAAACCATGGTTTATCTCCTTTTTCTAAATCGTCTAATTGCTGTAAAGCAGTTTGTGTAAATAAACCATCTTGATATGCAGTATCACTAACATCTGCATTTTCTGTAGAAGGTTTAAATCTTTTAAAAACCCAGCTTCTGGTTTTACCTCCTTTTATTCCTTTCTTTTCAGCTTCTGCAATTAATTGCTCAAATTTCTTTTTATTTTCTGGAAGTTGATAATATTCAAAAGCTGCATCACCATATTTGGAATCGTAATTTTTTGGTAATTCATGAGGTTTGCTCCAACTTTTTCCATCATGACCTGTAGCAGAAGAACCTTTATGATAAATTTTACCAACAGAAGTAGTTTCATAACCTTGATTTATCAAATGCTCTGGCATTGAAATTAAGCTTGGTGCAGACTCTCTAAAATCTGTATGTAAATCCCAAACCTTGTTGGTATCTGGGTTTGTACCTGTCATAACGCTTGCTCTAGAAGCACCACAAACTGCATATTGTACATGTGCGTTTGTAAAGGTCATTCCCATTTTTGCCAAACGATCAAAATTTGGAGTTATCATTTGAGTTTCTCCATAGTTAGATAGCAGTGGTTTTAAATCGTCAATTGCGATAAAAAGAATATTTTTTTTATCTGCAGAAGAAGTTGACATTACTTCTTTTATTTGATTATTATTTTGTTGTGCTTTACAAGCGAAAAAAATAAAAATAAGAAAGATCGCACTAAATTTATATGTGAATTTCATTTATTTAGATTTTTTTGTTAATACATCTTGAACAGAAGTTTCGTCATCTTTTTTGTCTACAATTGAACCAAAATCCTTATCTGTTATCATTCTAAAATCTGCTAAAGATTTATCATTTCCACTTTTCTTCATCAATTCTTTTAATTCTACTTTTAAATCCATTACTACATTAGAATATTGAGGGTCGTTAATAATATTATTCATCTGTTTTGGATCTTTCTCCAAATCATATAATTCCCAAACATCAATATTATAGTAAAAGTGAGCTAACGTATATTTTTGAGTTCTTATTCCATAATGAGGTTGAACATGATGCCAATAAGGAAACTCGTAATAATGATAATACATTGCTTGTTGCCAATCTGCAGGTGTATCTCCTTTTAGCATAGGAATAAAACTACGACCTTGCATTTCTTGACTAGTTTCAATATTTGCTGCATCTAATAGAGATGGTGCAAAATCAATATTTGTAATAATATCTGTATTTACAGTGCCTGGTTTTACAACTCCAGGATATTTTACAATAAATGGCATTCTTAGAGATTCTTCGTAAATAAAACGTTTGTCAAAGAAACCATGGTCTCCTAAATAAAATCCTTGGTCAGATGTTAAGACAACTATTGTATTTTCAGCTAAGTTATTGTCATCTAAATATTTTAAAACACGACCAATATTGTCATCAACAGATTTTACACAAGCTAAATAATCTTTAATATACGTTTGATATCTCCATTTTTTACCTTCTTCTTTAGACATTCCTTTTGGCTGAACAATTTCTCCAGGTTTAGCTCCATAAAAAGCCCATTGTATTTTTTCTTTTCCTTTTAAATTTTCTGGTTCTTCAAATTTCATATCTCTTCTTGAGAAATAATCCATTGTCATTTCTGTATCTCCAGCAGTTAATTCACGACCATTATAATCGTCATTAAAAGTAGATGGATAAGGCATTTCTACATCTTCCCATAGCTTTTCATATTTTGTATCTGGTTGCCAAGGTCTGTGTGGAGCTTTGTATTGTAGCACCATTAAAAAAGGGTCGTCTTGTTTTCTTTCTGTTTGCAACCAGTTCATTGCAAAATCTGTACTTAAGTTTGTAGAATAACCTTCTACCTTGACATCTGTTCCGTTTTCATTGTATGTTGGATCCCAATAATGACCTTGTTGTCCAGCTGAATTATGATATTTAAAAACATCGAAACCTTGTGGCTCAGTTCCTAAATGCCATTTCCCAAATAAACTTGTTTGATAGCCATTTTTTTGAAATTCCTGTGGAAAAGTCCATTGAGATTTATCAAATTTTCCTCCACTTTCATTTTTATAATAACCATTTTTATTGCTGTAGTTTCCTGTTAAAATTGCAGCTCTACTTGGACCACAAATTGCATTTGTACACAACACATCTTCAAACAACATTCCCTCTTTTGCCAAACGATCTATATTTGGTGTTGGTGCAATATCTTTATAAATTCCACCATAAGCACTAATAGCTTGTGTAGTTAAATCATCTGCCATTATGTAAATAATATTTGGCTTTTTTTCAGATTCTTGAGAAACTACTGCAGCAACTTTATTATTATTCTTGCATGAAGAAAGCGCTAATGAAGCAATGATAGCAAAAGTAAATAAAGCGTAAATTTTTATATTTTTGTTTGAAGTCATAATCTAGTAGTCTAATTTAATAATGTTCTCAACATTTAAAGAAGTTGATTTTAATGCTTTATCTGCAGATGAATTACCTGTCATAATTGTAAAATCTCCTGGCTCAATTACAAAATTGTAATCTCTATCATACATGGCTAAACTTTCTGCATTTATATCTATAGAAACAGTTTTAGTTTCTCCAGCGTTTAACAATATTCTTTTGTATCCTTTTAGTTCTTTTACAGGTCTTGTATAAGAACTAATATTATCTCTAATATATAATTGAACAACTTCTTCACCAGCAACTTTTCCAGTATTTGAAACTTTCACATTAACTGTAATTTTATCATCTATTCCAGAAAAAATACTTTTAGATAAAGTTGGTTTTCCTAAATTGAATTTAGCATAGCTTAATCCAAATCCAAATGGATGTAAAGGAACTTTCTTTTCTGTGTTGTATTTGTGTATGTAAGCTGTTGGCTTGTGGTTGTAAACCATTTGTAATTGACCAACACTTCTTGGAATTGTTAATGGTAACTTTCCTGAAGGATTTACTTGACCAAATAAAATTTCTGCAGTTGCTTGACCAGCAAATGCACCACTTTCCCAAGTGTTTAAAACTGCAGCAGCTCTCATTTCTAACCAAGGTTCTGCAATTGGGCTTCCAGAAACATATAATACAATTACTGGCTTGCCTAATGTGAACATTTCGTCAGCCAACTTCATTTGATTTCCAGATAGTTTTAATGTTGCTCTATCTATATTTTCTCCTGTTGTTTTGCGTTTCCAATCATGACGAAAAGAATTTTCTCCTAAAACCAATACAATCATGTCTGCAGATTTTGCTTTAGCAGCTGCATTTTTTATATTTTCTGATGTAATTTCTTTAGATCGATCTCCAGAATCAAAATAATTAATCTTGTAACCATTTTCTTCTCCAATTGAAGTAATTCCTTCTACCATTGTAGTAACATTATCTTCTGGTTGAGGTGAAACCCAATCTCCTAAAGTGGTTTGATTATCTGCATTTGGGCCTGTTATAAAAATAGTTTTTCCATTTCCTTTTTCTGATAAAGGCAAAATGTTTTCTTTGTTTTTTAACAATACAATTGCACGTCTAGCTTGCTCTAAAGCATTTTTTTGATGTGACTCTTGAAAGTTTACTGTTTGTGCTTTTTCTTCATCTACAAAAGGATTTTCAAATAAACCCAATCTAAATTTTGTTTCTAAAACTTTACGACATGCGTAGTTAACTCTTGCTACATCTACTTTTCCTTCATTTACTAGCTCTACCAAATGATTGTCAAAAATTGGACCATGCATATTCATATCCATCCCTGCATTTACAGAAAATTCAATAGATTGTTTAAAATCTTTTGCAACATGATGCCAAATATCAATTCTTGAAACATCGTTCCAATCACTAACATAAAAACCTTCAAAATTCCAACGATCACGCATTAAATCGTTCATCATAAATTTATCCATGTGTCCAGGCATTCCTGCAACTTCATTATGTGCTGCCATTATAGAAAACACATTTGCTTCTTTTACAGCTCTTCTGTAAGGAGGTAAAAAGATTTCAAAAAGCGTACGCTTAGAAACATCTGTTGGTGATGCATTTAAGCCATTTATTGAAGAACTTCCTGCAATTAAATGTTTTGCACAGGCAATTACATTTGTAGTTCCAGTAAAATCATCTGATTGTAATCCTAAAATAGTTGCAACTCCCATATTACCTACTAAATAAGGATCTTCTCCATAAGTTTCTCCAGTTCTTCCCCATCTTGGATCACGTAAAACATCAATATTTGGTGTAAAAGACCAATGCATTCCGTTCGCACGCATTTCTAATGCTGTTTGACGACTTCCTTCTTTAATTAATTCGTCAGAAAATGTCGCTGCTTGAGAAATTGGAGATGGATAAATGGTTGAACCACTTACCAAACCATTTCCATGAATTGCATCAATACCAATTAACAAAGGAATTTTAAGCTTCGATTTTTGTGCCAAATGCTGTAATTCGTTTGCTTCCTTCGAAGTTACTACGTGTAAAAAAGAACCGACTTTACCTTCTTCTGCTAATTTACCAATATCGCCAGAACGCATTCCTGGATAAAAACCTAAAGCATCGTTTTTCTCTAATTCTTCTGGAGAAATTTTCTCTTCGGCTTCTTTCATATGTTCTAAACCAACATATTGACACATTTGATAGACTTTTTCCTCTAACGTCATTTTAGACATTAAGTCGTCAACTCTATCATTTATTGACGCATTAGCATCCATATAAATTGGATTGTCTCCTATTTCTTTTGGCTGATTGCTGTTTTTATTACATGATGATAATAATACAACTATTGCTAAAATTGATATTTTATAAAAATGGATAAATTTCATTTTTTATTTTATTTTTTTAATAACCTGGGTTTTGATCTGCTACCGAAATTGCTCTGTTACCAGAAAATTCTATTGAAGGAATTGGCAATAACATATTTTTTATACTTATTGGATATACGAAATCTTTTCTTGGGTCGAATGTTGGATAATTATTGTGAATTGTTACAACCTCGTCTAAAAAATATTTATAACCTCTTCTTCTAGTATCGTAAAATTCATGACCTTCTGCTAACATTTCGTATTGTCTTTCTCTTAAAATTCTAGATCTAAATTCTTCTTGAGTTAATCCACTAAAATTAGCTGGTTCTGTAGTTGTTCCATTTGCAGTATTTCTTGCTCTTGCTAATACTTCATTTACATATTGATATGCATTTGCAGGACCATTAATTTCATTTTCTATTTCTGCCAACATCAACAAAACATCAGCATATCTCATTTTCATAAAATTTCTGCTTGTTGTTGTTCCATTAAAACCTGGGTCAAGATACTTTTTAATAGCTGCATAGCCATCATTTCCAGTATCTCTTGTTGGGTAAATAGTTTGAGGTACCAAAACTAAATTTCCATCATTATCAAATGTTCTTTTTTGATAAACATCAAATATAAATGTTTCGTCAATTCTAGGATCTCCAGGATATTGATTTACATGTTGATCGAAAGTTTCCTTGTTTGGTCTTACTCTACCAAAAGTAGTTGCATCAGTAAAATCTTTTAAAGTGTAAAAACGAATAACATCAGAATTTCTAACTGCACCATTTTGCCCATATTGAAGTTCAAAAATAGCTTCTGAAGAGTTTTCATTTTCAAAACCTAATTTAAATAAATCTGCATAGGTTGACACTAAACTATATTTTTGGTAAACCTGAATAGCTTCATTGTAAGCAGCTGTCCACATTGCCATGTCGTTATTTTCTCCAGCCAAAGTTAAATACACTTTTGCCAAATAGGCATTTGCAGCAAACTTTACTGGTCTGTCTGCTAAATACTCATTGAAATCTGGCAACATTAACTTTGCTTTTTCAAAATCAGCAATAATTAAATCATATACCTCTTGTTTTGTGCTTCTTGCAGTATGTAATGTTTCAGAAGTTGAGGGTGATGTTTTAATTGGTACTCCACCAAACAATCTTACCAAATCGAAATACGTAGCTGCTCTAATAAAGTAGGCTTGCCCTAATGATGTTTCTTTATTTGCTAAAATAACGTCTGTATTTTCTAAATTATTAATAATAATGTTTGCAACATTTATCGTTTGGAACATCTGTGGCCATAACCTGTCTAACCAAGTATTAATTGGAGAACAGTTTAAACTTGTTGCATCTTCACTAGCACCTTGACCAGACCAAAATTTTCCAGAAATTGGGGCTAATAATCCATGATAGGCTGAACCATGATAAGCAGGATCTGCAAAACTTTGGTACATACCATTAATTACAGTTTCTACTCCTTGTTCTGTGGCAAATAATTGTTCTTCACTAAAGGCCGTAATTGGTTTTTCTTCTAGCGCATCTTCACAACTACTTAAAATGAATATTGATAGAAAAAAACTACAAATTGAGATATATTTTTTCATATTATTAATTTTTTAAAATGTTAGATTTAATGACATAGAAACTGATTTTTGATTCGGAAAAGAATTCCAATCTATACCAACTCTTCCTGGATCAAAAGAAAAACTATTTACTTCTGGATCGAAACCACTGTAATTTGTAAATAATAATAAATTTTGTCCTGATAGAGAGATGTAGGCATTATCTATAAAAGAAATGTTATCTACAGGAATATTATACCCTAAAGAAACGTTGCTTAATCTTAAGAAACTTCCGTCTTCAATAAGTCTGTCTGTAAAACCAGTTTCATCTGCAATGTTGTAACCAACTCTTGGATAAGCTCCATTTACGTTGTCTGGTCTCCAAGCATCTCTATATGCTTCAACTCTTACATTGTTTGTGCTCTGATCTGCATAGTTTTCTCTTAATAAGTTTCCGTTTGCAATATCATTTCCATAAACTCCGTTGAAAAAGAAGCTTAAAGAAATATCTTTGTACTCTAAAGTTGAACCAAAACCATAATTGAAATCTGGATTTGGATCTCCAATAATGGTTAAATCTGTATCTGTAATGTTTCCATCACCATCTTGATCCACCAAAGCAACATCACCTAATTGAGCTGGGCTTCCTCTAAAATCTGGAGCTGTACTTAATTGTGTTTGATCTGAAATAATTCCGTCTGTTGCAAAACCATAAAATAATGCAGGTGCTTCTCCTTCAATAAAAATATTGGCAGGCACTTTAAAGAAATTCCCTCCAGAAACCTGTCTTCCTAAAAATGCACTATATGTTTGATTTCCAAAAGTTGCTGGCGGAATTCCTAACTCACCAACTTTATTTTTATTGAAAGCAATATTTCCATAAACATTCCATTTGAAAGATTCGTTATCTATAATATCTGCAGATAAACTTAACTCTATACCTTTATTAATTAATTCTCCTTGGTTTGCAAAATAGTTTTCAAAACCTGTTGAAGGACCAATTTCTACATTTAAAAGTAAATCTGATATTGTTTTGTAATACACATCTACTGTTGCAGAAAATCTATTATTTACAAATGCGACATCTAAACCTGCATTATATTGACTTGTGGTTTCCCAAGTTAAATCTGGGTTTGCTAAATTTGTTGGAATTATTGCACTTGCAACTCCTCCACTTGCATTAGAGTAAGGAGTTTGTGTTGGTTCAAAAGGTGTTAAAGTCCTGTAGTTTGGAATTCCTTGATTCCCTGTTAAACCCCAACCTAATCTTAACTTAGCTTGAGAAATACTTTCTATATTTTTAATGAAAGATTCTTCTTCCATTTTCCAAGCCAAAGCTACAGCAGGGAAATGCCCCCATCTTTTACCTTCTCCAAATTTACTACTACCATCTGCTCTGTAGGTTGCAGTAATTAGGTATTTATTAAATAGGGTATAATTAACTCTACCTAAAAAAGATAAAATTGTTTCTCTTTGTTTTCCTAAAAAAGGAGCTTGAAAGTTTTGACCAAATGATATCCCATCTGCTCTTAAATCTTTATTTGGAAAATCTGATGCCTGATTTGTTTTTAACGTAATATTACTTTTATCTACCACAAATCCAACAGTACCATTAATTTTATGATTTCTATTAAAGTTTTTTCTAAACATTAATGTATTATCTATGTTATATCTAAACCTATTTAAATTACTAAAACCAGCTTCTCCATTTACTTGTTGTCCTCTAAAAAGACCAGTTCCATACCAAATTTTACGGTCTTTATTTCTGTAATCTGCTCCTACTTGAACTCTGTATTTAAATACGTCTGAGATTTCATAATCTAACTTTAAAGAACCTAAAATTCTTGTTTCGTTTGATAAATCGTCATAATCTTCTATCCATGCTCTTGGTCCATCTAATGCTAGTTCAAAATCTGTACCTGCATTATTGTTGTCATCAAACCCTAAAATTGGCGCTCCAGAAATAATTTGTCTCACTAAATTATTGTTTGTTCCCCCTAAATTATCTGTTCCTTTAGATGCTGAATTTTCTGAGTATGTTGCTGTTACTTTAGTTGCTAACTTTAACTTACTGTTTAAATCGTTATTTAAATTGATTGCAAAATCTGTCTTTTTTGCAAATGACCTTGGCACTAAACCTTGATTATCTAAGTGACCAATAGCGAAATAATAATTACTATTTTCTCCACCTCCAGAAGCTGTTAACCTATGATTTCTTGTTACAGCTACTTGGTACGTATCTTCACTCCAATCTACACCTTCAAGTCTCTCAATTGTAGATGCGTTATCAATCATAAATTGTTCACTATTTTGAAAGTTAGCAACACTATTGTCATTATAAATATAAAATAAAGGAGAAAAATTTAAATTGGCACGCACCTCATTACCATATTTTGCATACTCAGAAGTCTTCAAAACTTCAATATCATTTGCTATAACTCCAACTTTAGAAAAATTACTGTAGGAAAATTTTGTTTCTCCAGACTTTCCTTTTTTGGTTGTAATTAAAATAACACCATTTGCGCCTCTAGAACCATAAATGGCAGTTGCAGAAGCATCTTTTAAAACCTCTATACTTTCTATATCTCTTGGATTTACTCCAGAAATTCCTGCTTGTGGAGCTAAATAACTGTTTCCACCAGAGAGTGGATCTAATGTATCTTCTGTTGCAGAGTCTACAATAATTCCATCAATTACATATAATGGCTCAGTATTTCCTGTTAAACTATTAAGTCCTCTAATTTTTATACTTGATGGTGCTCCAGGTTCGTTACCATTTGCAGTAACTTGCACACCAGCAGCTCTACCTTGCAATAAATCTTCTACATTTTGCGCTCTATCTACAGCGTTTTTATTTGGTTTTACAGTTGTTACAGAACCTGTTAAATCTCCTTTTTTTACTTCACCATAACCAATAATTACAATTTCGTCTAATTGCTCTGAATCTGCTTCTAACGCAACCGTAATCTGTGTTTGATTTACAATAACCACTTCTTTAGTTTTGAAACCTAAATAAATAATAGATAATGTGGCTGGAGTTTCTTTCAAAGTAATTGAAAATTTACCATCTAAATCTGTTACTACACCTGTAGATGTTCCTTTAATAATTACAGATGCTCCAGGTAATGGAAAGTTGGTTTCATCTGTAATTACTCCTGTAACTGTTTTCTGTGCGAAAAAAGAAATCGGAATTAAGATTAAAATGGCTAGAATAAATTTCTTCATAATTTTAGTTAATTAATTTATGGCTAAACTAATCGATTTATAGTTTCAATAGTTTTGAAAAACATCTTAAAAGGTTTATTAATTGTCAGAATAGCATAATAAACCACTAAAAACCTAGAAAATATTATAATTATATGAAGATAATTAGATATATGAAAAAGAAAGGAAACGAGGTGTTATTTTTTTAAACTATCTATAAAACCACTTGGTGTTTGGCTATAAAACTTCTTAAATGAGGTGCTAAAATATTTTGGATTTGAAAAACCAGAAGAATATGCAACTTCTTTAATACTTAATTCTCCTTTGATTAAAAGGTTTTTTGCATGCTTTAATTTGGTGCGAATGATGAAGTCTTGTGGTGACAAATCTACAAGATTCTTTAATTTCATATACAGTGATGTTCTACTCATTCCGAAACTTTTAGATAAATCATGAACTGAGAAAGAATTGTTTTCTATATTTTCTATAATCTTATTTTCTAAATTCTCTAAGAATTCTTTATCACTTTTATTTCTGAAAATACTTGCATTTTCTGTATCTGTATCATGCACATACTTCTCTCTTAATCGTCGTTGAAACTTTAAAGTATTAATAATTTTTGCCAATAAAAATTTCATATCTATTGGTTTTTGAATGTATTCTGACACACCACTTTCTATACTTTCTAGTTTTTGTGTAGAGTTTTGCAAAACTGTAAGCATAAAAACTGGAATATGATTTAGATTAATGTCTTCTTTAATTTTACGCGACATTTCCATGCCGTCCATTTCTGGCATTATTAAATCAGTTAATATAATGTCTGGAAATATTTGTGATGTCATTTCTAAACCTTCTCTACCATTTTTAGCTTCATAAATTTGAAAGTAATTACCTAGAGAATTTACTAAAAGTGCTCTTAACTCGTCATTATCTTCTGCTATTAAAATTTTCGCATCACTATACGCATCAATCTCTAATTGATCTTCTTCTAAGAGGTTATCGTTTAAATTATAATTATTTAGTGCTGTTTCTTTATAAACGTAAACTAAGTTTTTCAATAAAACTGTGAAGGTTGTACCTTTATTTTCTTCACTTTTAAAACTGATGCTTCCACCAGCTTTCTCAACCATTTTCTTAGTCATTATTAACCCTAAACCTGTACCTTGACTTTGACTGTTAATTGCATTTCTAGCTCTATAATATCTATTTAAAATAAATTTTTGTTGATCTTTTGGAATTCCAAGTCCCTGATCTATGATGTCTATTTTTAAAAATCCTTTTACGGTTTTCTCTAAGTGAATGCCAATTTCTTTATCATTGAAAGAATATTTTATTGCATTAGAAAGAAGATTTAGAATTATTTTATCGAATGCATCTTTATAGAAATAAAAAATTTCTTCTGGCCAACTGTTTTTAAGTATAATTTTTAAATTTCGGCCTTCTGTTAATGGAATAAAATTGTGTATTCTTTTTTCAAAATAATTATTTAAATCTATTTTGGAAACTTCTTGAAAAATACTATCTTTTGAGGTAACCCTATGGAAATTAAGCATTTGCTCAAACAAAGAATTGATTCTCTTTATAGTCCCTTTTATTCTTACGTTAGATTCTTTTACAGCATCGTCTTCGTTATTTGTAATCGTCTCTAAAGAGGATAGTAAAATGGTTAATGGTGTTTTTATTTCGTGGGTTATGTTGTTGAAAAAATCAATTTGTTCTTCAGCATTCTTCTTTGTTACTATAACACTCGTAAAGTGAATAATAGTAAACATTAACGCTATGACTAAAATTCCGTAAATTATAAATGCCAAAGGAGTAGACCACCAAGGTGATAAAATGATTATTCTTAGAGCTCTTTCTTCACTTAAATTACCATATTTGTTATAAGCCCTAACTTTAAAATTATAATTGTCACTTTCTAAATTAGTATAAGTAGCTGTATTATTTGTGGATAATTCTGACCAATCTTCATCAAAACCCTCTAATTTCCAAGAATACTTCATTTTTGATGGAGAGCTATGCAAAATTGCTGTAAATTTTAATTCAATAGAATTTTCAAAACTTTTTAAAGTAATCTCTTTGGTTTGATTGATATGTTTTTCTAAAGGTTTTTCTGATGGACCAACAGTTTTGTTAAATAATTTAAACTCATCAAAAACTAATTGAGGTTTGTAATTTTGATTAATTATTTTATCTGGATTGAAAATAGTAACACCATCAACTCCACCAAAAGCTAAAGTATTCTCGTTTATTTTTTTGAAACTCCCATAGTTATATTCTGTGCTTGACAAACCATCTTTTTTGTCTAAAATTTCTATAATGGTATCTTTTTCAGAAGTTTTAATCTCTGCTAAACCTTTTGTAGAACTTACCCATATTTTATTTTTAGCATCTATTAATATTCCTTGAATAATATCTGATGGCATTCCAGATTTTACATTTAGTTTTTTTATTTTTTCTGTAATTGGATTATAAAAAAGTAAACCTGCACCATTTGTTGCGATAAGTAATTCGTTATTTTTCTTCTCTACTACAGCATTTATTGTGGAATATGCTAATGTGTTTTTGTTAGGTATAAGTTTTTCTATTAACCCAAAAGTTTCTTTGTTTGGATCTATTTTGTAAACTCCATTTTTACCTGAAGCTAAGATGTCTCCAGAACGAGATTCTATAATAGATTTTACTTGCTGTATTGGATATGTTTTAACCTGATTGTACTGTGAAATCATGGTTAAATCTTTTTCTATACCACCAATCCATATATTGTTTTTCTTATCTTTATAGATGGCATAAATTTTATCTAACAATTTTTTTTGGGGCATTGTAGCATTGTAGTTTGTTACTCTTAAAGTGTTTATGTTCACTTTAAAAAGCCCCTTATTATATGTACCAATCCACATAAAATCGTCATCAGATTCTAGTGCTAAAACAATATCACCAACATTATTCTTTTCAGATGATAGATGTTTTATATGTTTCCAAGAATTTTGTTTTCTATTCCAAATACTTACTCCTTTTTTAGTTCCAAACCAGAGATTTTCATTTTTATCTACTTCTATTGCTCTTGTAAAATTTGCTACAATACTATTTTTATCATTTAACTGATGTTGTACTTTTTGAAACGGTAATCTATTATCGTCTAAATAATTTATTCCTCCACCATAAGTTGCTACCCATAAAATATTCTCATCACTTTTCTCTAGGTCATAAACACCATTACTAGAAATTGAAATCTCGTTATTGGCATCTTCTTGAAAGTGATTTAGTACCTTAAAATTTGAATCTGTTTTGTAAATACCTTCGCCATCTGTGGCTATAAAAAAAGAGTCATTACTAAAAATAATATCTGTGATAGGATTTGTGATTTCTCTATTTATATTTTTAATTTTAGCTTTTTTATTGGTATGATCTAAATCATATATTTTTCCATTTTTTGTACCAACAAAAATTTTATTTTTTACTTTATTAATAAAGCTAATTTTTTCTGAATCTGATGCCAAATCAATTTGAGAAACATCTTTGCTATTTATATTTAGTGAGAATAATCCTTTTGTAGTACCAATTAAAATTTCATTATCTAAAATCTGAAAACCTTCAACAGAAATTGTACTTAAAACTCTATTAATTTTTTTAGAAACAGGATTATAATTCCAAAGTCCATTAAAACCACCAATCCAAATAATCCCCTTTGCATCTTCATTAATAGAAGTAATTAAAGATGGATTAATTTTTCCCTTACTTTCTATTAAATCAAATTTATCTAAATCTTTGTTATAAAAGCAAAATCCATTTTCAAAGCCGACCCAAATATTATTTTTGGTATCTATAAAAATCTCAGTGGCTCTATTATTTATAGTTTCTGGTAGACCATTATAAGTATTGTAAACTTTATAATAATTAGAGTTATGCTTTAAAACTCCTTCTTCAGATGCAATCCATAAATTACCTACTATATCCTGTTTTATTGCATATGTAATACTTTGCGTAGAAACATTTTCTCCAGATAACTGTAAAAATTCATAGTTATTTTGAGCATTGGTTGCATTAAAAAAGATAAAAATTAAAAGTAGAATTATATATACTTTTGTATTCAATATAAATTTTAGATTA
>Ga0115558_1000795_pt1 | contig 19939 bp, 14 predicted proteins | sample COGITO_mtgs_1104_4_FD_87279 | JGI IMG/M metagenome (GOLD analysis project Ga0115558, IMG submission 87279) | Pelagic marine microbial communities from North Sea - COGITO_mtgs_110426 | ecosystem: Environmental > Aquatic > Marine > Epipelagic | place: Germany:Helgoland, sampling site Kabeltonne... | reverse complement strand
GGTCCTGGCGATCGATTCCACTGGAGCGTCAATCAAGGACATCTGCTCGACACCGTGACCATCAACAATCAGTTCCCGTAGGTTTTTAATCAGAGGACCACGCTTTCCCGGATCGAAGGAAATAGAGTCTAGACCTTGCTCAATCTGCTCAAGCAAGACTTCAGGCGCCAGGTAATTCTTATCACCTTGAATATTGGGTTTGCCGCCAAGATGCTGGACCAATTGCTCCAGGGTTTGAACTTGGCTGCGCCAGGCACTGCTCTTCTGTCCTTGACGCAAATAGGTATTGACCATCAAGTTCCGCCAGCCCGGCATGAGCAAGTTGATCAGCACTTCGGGAATAGGTGCACCCGTCAGGTGTTGATCTAATTCGCTGACCACCGCTCGCTGAGCGTTGAAAAGCATCTGTCGACCCTCACTGGTCTTCACCGCGCGCTGAACATTACCCGCGAAAGATTTAGACTTTCTTGTCATCAGCGGCTGCAAGCGATTCAAGGCCACATCGAATACTTTAGGATCATGGTCAAAATTTTCCGCGATCTGCGCAACAATTTGATCCACTTCCTGGCGCATGCTGCCCGATTCAGCACCACCCAAACGGGCCAACTGGTTGATGACCTCAAGCGCTTGATGAGGATGTGCTTCATCCAAGAGGTCAGCTTGGCCGGTCGCGAGTTTACCCAAGGTTAATTCGAGTTGCCGAATCCAGCCTTTGGCACTATCGGACACCAACGAGTCCTGCTCCATGGTGCCAACAAGATTTTCCACCACATCCAGACTCTGCGAGGCTTGCGGTGCCAAACGGCGTTCTCTGCCCGCAGCGGCGACAGATGCCAGCAATTGTTGCCGTATATTCATTCTCAAACCAGGTTGACCTGTAGGTTTCAGCGAACGTAACAGCTGATGTATTTCCTCCTTGCCCACTTCGTCCTCGTCGCTAGCAGCATTTTCAACGGCCACATCCTGAGCTGGTGGCGGGGTATTGACCAAACTGCGCATCGCCTGATAAATATCACCCAAGGCCCGACTGTCTTTTGAACCCTGTTCTTGCCGGCGATCAACGGCGCCTCGCCGATCTTGCGCAGGCCCCCCAACATTGGGATCGACGGTTATCTGCTCGCGCTGGCTTCGAATTTCACTGCGCAGCGCCTCAAGATCAGCACGCACCTCATGAGCCACAGACGAATCCAAGCTGCCTGTTTGCACAGTTGACAGCGAACGCGCCACAGACGCCCCTTGCTGCCCGCTCACTAACTCCGCTTCCAGGGGCTTGCGTTCCGCTTCTGTTTGTTCATCTCGGCTTGATGGCGCAATAGATTTAGTCTCGCTGGGCGACTCAACAGCGACGCCGACTTTGGCCGCTGGTAATGAAGGCATTACCTCATCGATATTGAGAAATAGCTGACTGTCTGCCAATATTTTGCTGACTGCGATATACAGCGTTTTCAACCAGGGCACGACCTTTGCCTCAAAGCCCTCATAGACCTTTTGCCTGATTTCTTTATTCAAACCTAGGGGGTGAATGGCCTGATCAAAAGCATGACAAACCGTCGTGCAGCCCAAAGGGATAGCCTCCTTATGACCCCAGGACGCCACCAACAGGCCAAGTCGGGCTCGAAATTCTTGCAGGTAATTTCCATAAGCTCGCTCGCTGTGGGAAATGATATTCGCAATCGCCAACCAATCCTCGAAGTCATCCGTATCCACCAGCGACAGTTTGGTATTCGAAGCCTGATTCCGCTTACGCGCTAAATCAGCCTGATTGCGTTCTTCTCTCAAGTCTTCGAGGCGACGGGGGTTGTCAAACTGATCCAGAACAGCGTGAATAAAAGCCTCACCGACACCTTCCTTGGCTTTTTCAAGAATCGACATGGCTTCAAAATATTCAGCCTGCAATGTATTCGACTTGGCGTCACGGGCCATGATAAGCAAGCTCTCATCCATATAGGCAAAGAAAGCTGCATGCATTTTTGGTAGTACTTTTGCCACTACCCGGCGAAGTGCCAAGATCAGCCGCTTCGACTCTTCTTGGGTGATGGCACCGGGCGGTCGAACTACCAGACTTGGGATCTTCGCAGCAGAACTCTGCTGGGCGCCTGTAGTACCGGAAGTACCGGAAGTACCGGAAGTACCGGAAGTACCGGATTTCCGCTCACCATTAAATCGAGCGGCCTCGGCTATATTTGCAGGCCGCGCTACTGCTGATGAACTGTCTGGAGCTGACTGCTCTTGCGCCATTGAGGCGCTTCCAGTGACGGCAGCGCCGGCAAGCTTGATCGCAGGCTGTGAGCTGTCTGAGTGCTTAGTGCGGATTGGGTTCGGCGCTGTTAGCGCTTTGACCTGACTACTCGCGTGCTCCATCAGACCCGTCAAGACATCCTCGCTCAACCCACCCTCAAACTTGATACCAACACCCGAGTCCATAACTCGAACGATGCAACCCTCAAGGCGGAAATGCAGGTCTTTAGTCTTGCCGGGTATAGCGAAGTGGATACCTACGACCACACCGGCTTCGATGCCTGGACTTGCGCCACTTCGCTCGCGAGCCTGTGCTTCAACTAACAGCATGCCATTCGCACAAAAGTCTTGGATAGCGCATCGCCATGTACGCCCCGTCTTTGGGTGCACAAGCGCGTCGAGCAAAATCTCATATCGCGGGCTGCTTCGCTTATCCATAGCTCTTCTTGCACTAGTCCCTATGCATGCATACCCACCGGATGCTACCAAACACTGCGTGGCCTAATAGCCAACAATCCACTGTAATGCCCGATAGGCCCGATCAACGGCATGCGGACCAACCTGCAATGTATTTCTGGCGCTGCAAATCTCTAGGCCAGCACAGCTGAATCGATTTAGCAGCTGAGCTCTTTACCCTAAGGTAGCTGGGCTAACGGTTGCGTTGAGCTTTTCGAGGTCTAATCTCTATTGCCTACTCGACAAGCAGAAGCCCCGTATTTCAGGGTTCGTTTGCGAGGCTTTGTAAACAATTTATAAGTGCGACCCCGGTGGCGCACGGACTAGGGTTAACGTGGTGCTTGAAGATCAAGCGCTTCGCACTCTCGCCACCGCCGCCTGCCAACCTTCGTATAACGCCATACTCTGAGCTTCAGGCATCTGCGGCAAAAATTCTTGCTCCTGCCGCCATTGCTCGGCCAAGACCGAGGTCGACGCAAACACCCCTGACTGCAAGCCAGCGAGGTAAGCCGCACCTAGAGCGGTGGTTTCGGTGACCCGCGGGCGAACCACAGGGATAGGGACCAAATCCGCCAGACATTGGGCGATCCAGTCATTGGCAACCATACCCCCATCGACTCGCAAGGCCGTTGGCTTGACGCCGTCACCCGCCATGGCGTCCATCAGGTCACGGGTTTGATAACACACCGACTGCAACGTTGCAGTCACAATATCTGCAATCCCTGTATCCCGAGTTAAGCCGAGTATCGCCCCTCGAGCACTCGCATCCCAATAGGGAGCCCCCAGACCCGTGAAGGCAGGCACCAAATAAACCCCGCGTGCATCCGGGTGAGCCGTCGCGATCGCCTCGGTCTCAGCAGCATGTTTGATAAGACCAAGACCGTCACGCAGCCATTGAACCGCCGCACCCGCAATGAAAATACTGCCTTCAAGCCCATAGGTGACCTGACCATTGAGTCGGTAAGCGACAGTTGTGAGTAACTTACTGGTGGATTTTACTGCCAGACTGCCCGTATTCATGATGACAAAGCACCCGGTGCCATAGGTACTCTTGGTCATGCCATCTTCGAAGCAGCACTGCCCAATCAAGGCCGCTTGCTGATCGCCCGCCATGCCGGCGATGGGAATCGCGGCGCCGAACAGGCTCGCCTGAGCCATCCCGAAATCTGCAGCGCTATCCTCAACCTGTGGCAATAGTGCTGCAGGAATGTCTAACTCGGCCAGCAACTCTGCATCCCAGGTCTGATCGTGGATGTTGAATAGCATCGTTCGGGACGCATTGGTCGCATCAGTCTTGTGGGACTGACCACCGGTCAAACGCCAGAGCAGAAACGAATCGATCGTACCAAAGGCGAGCTCACCACGTTCGGCACGAGCCCGAGCCCCAGCCACATTATCCAACAGCCATTTAACCTTCGTCGCTGAAAAGTAAGGATCCAGCAATAGGCCCGTTTTGGCAGTGACCAAGGTCTCAAGTCCCGCCGCCCGCTGGGACTCACAATAGTCAGCCGTTCTTCTATCCTGCCAGACAATAGCATTGTGAATCGGCTCACCGGTGACTCGATCCCAAATCACGGTGGTCTCCCGTTGATTGGTGATACCAATAGCAGTGACTTGTGCGGCGTCAATGCCAGCCTCGGCAATCGCTTGCCGTGTCACGGCCAAGGTGCTTGACCAGATATCTTCGGGGTCATGCTCAACCCAACCATCCTGCGGAAAATGTTGGGGGAATTCCTGCTGAGCCACCGCGAGTACCTCGGAGGCCTCATTGAACATGATGGCTCGAGAACTCGTGGTACCTTGATCGATAGCTAGTATAAATGCCGGCATGCGCATCACTCCAACGTAAGAAAGAAAATGGCTCGAGACACTTTTGCGCCCCTAGCCCAATGTCCTTACTGTGCGACATCCGCCTATCACTTTCAATCCACAGATCGGTTGTTTGCCGCCAAATTCTGGCTACAGGGCTTATGAAGTCGTCGTCAGCGTGTCAACGAGAGCAATTGGTCGAATTTATGGCCAACCATCACCAAGCCACGACATGTCACCAACCCTTGTATCTACGCTTCATATGGGTGCAAAATGGCCCTTCCCAAAAATGCACGCTTGAATTAAAAGACTGGAGGCATAATGCGCGACGTAGTGATAGTAGACAGTGTAAGAACCGGGTTAGCCAAATCTTTCCGCGGCACCTTCAATATGACGCGCCCTGATGACATGCTGGCCCATTGTATTGATTCCCTTCTGGCCCGTAATGGCAAGCTTGACCCTGCTGAAGTTGAAGACGTTATTGTTGGCGCCGCAAGTCAGACCGGCGAGCAAGGCGGCAACATTGCTCGCCTGGCAGTGATCTTGTCACAGCTTCCTGTAACCACCTCTGGCGTCACTATTTCCCGCGCCTGCTCTTCTGGCTTGAATTCTATTGCTTTCGCTGCCAACCAGATTGCCAGTGGTTGCTCCGAAGTCATGATCGCCGGTGGCGTTGAATCGATTTCCGCGGGTACACGTCAGACCCCTGGAAAATCCAATCCGCACCCGACCATCAAGGAAATTTCACCACATATCTTCATGGCCATGGGTAACACCGCTGAAGTGGTTGCTCGACGTTATAACGTCTCTCGTGAAGCTCAGGATCAATTCTCCTTTGAATCTCAGATGCGTACCGCAGCGGCTCAGAAAGCCGGTTTGTTTGACGATGAAATCATGCCGATGAAGACTCAATGGGCTAAGATCATCAACAAAGAAACTAAGGAAACTGAACTCGTTGACGGCATCTGCGATCGTGACGAGTGCAACCGACCCGATACCACTCTGGCAGGCCTGAATTCACTCAAGCCTGTATTTGAAGAAGACGGCAGTGTCACAGCCGGTAACGCCTCACAGCTGTCTGATGGGGCTTCCATGACTCTGGTCATGAGTGCTGAACGCGCCGCTCAGCTAGGTCTGGAGCCAATGGCTTATTTCCGTGGCTGGACAGTGGCAGGTTGTGAACCTGACGAAATGGGTATTGGTCCTGTATTCGCCATCCCCAAGCTGCTCAAGGCTAGCGGTTTGACCATGAATGATATCGATCTGGTAGAGCTCAACGAGGCGTTCGCTTCGCAGTGCCTTTATTCTCGTGACGCGCTGGGCATCGATCCGGCGATCTACAACGTCAACGGCGGCTCTATCTCCATTGGTCACCCATTTGGCATGACAGGCTCACGATTGACCGGTCATTTGCTGCGTGAACTCAAGCGGCGCGAGAAGAAGTACGGCATCGTCAGCATGTGTATCGGTGGTGGTATGGGCGCAGCGGGCTTGTTTGAAGCCTGCTAGTCTGGGGTTACCCCATAAACGCTAAGCAATATAAAGCTAAGCAATCAAAAAAGGGCTTCAATTGAAGCCCTTTTTTTGTCTGCGATATATGCCCAGCGACTAGCGCTGAGCATGCGCCTGAGCCCTACTCCCACGCCTTTAAAATTTCTCGCAACTGGTCAATAAACGCCAGCGGTTGATCCAGGAAGAGATGATGCTGGGCATCAGCTAAACTGTAGACCTCCAAACCACTATTTAATGACTGCATATAAGCGGCACTCCTGGCACTGAAAGACTCGCTTTGCTCACCATAAATCAATGCTAGTTTCGCACTAATACCGCGCAAATCAGCGGCACTGTCGATGGCCGAGCCGCGCGCCTCAAGCCTTGAGTTTAGCTCACCATCAAATTTCCAAAGCCAGCCATCATCGTCAAATTCCACTGAATGCCGGGCGATGTGATCAACAATATATTGGTTGGCGCACTGCTGAGGTGGCTGTAATCGAAACCGCGACATGGCGATCTCACGGCTGGGATAGACCTTGGGTCGAGCCAGCCGAGTGATATCTCGATCGGGATCCCGAGGTTCTTCCGGGTCGCGCACACCAGAATCCACCAGCACCAGACCTTTGAAGCGTGTCGGTGCAGCAGCGAGGGTCCGCAGGGCCATGATGCCACCGAAACTGTGAGCCACCACAATGGTATTCTCTGGCATAGCCAGCGCATCAGCGACTGCTGAAATTTCCTGCGCATAGGTCTCCGCTGAGTAGCTATCTCGGTGATCACTGTCACCCATGCCAGACAAATCTAGCGCAGCAACTTGATAGTCGTCCTTGAAAGCCGGGGCAATAAAGTCCCACCAATGCGCATGCGCATTGTGGCCGTGCACGAACAGCAAGCCAGGCTTACCCGCCGGACTCCAGCTCAGGTAATTAATGTCGCAATCTTCGACTTCGAGTTTCAACGCAGTCGAGGGTACCTCGATTGCATCCCAGAACCATTGTGGTGAATCTGTCATCTAGTCTCCCGGCGGCTGCCGCACGCCTCTTTGCCCAGCAAATGCAAATCAATAGCCACTCGTATTCGACCAAACTAAAGGCTTGTCACTGCCCAGTCTCAGCCTATTGAACCTGCGAATAGCGCCGCAGGTGAAAGTCCGCATTACCAAACAACGTATCAATCGTTGTCAGTCGCTTGAAATAATGGCCGATACTCATTTCTTCGGTCATACCCATTCCGCCGTGAAGCTGAATCGCACTCTCACCGACGAACCGGCCGCTCTTGCCCACCTGCACCTTGAGCGCAGATACCGCTTTACGAGCCGCTTGATCATAGCCCTCATCAAGGCGCATTGCCGCCATATACAACAGAGATTTCGATTGTTCATGCTCCATAAACATATCAACCATTCGGTGTTGCAGAACCTGGAACTTACCGATGGGCTGACCAAACTGCTCACGGGTTTTGCAGTATTCAACGGTGGATTTATAGGCGACTTCCATCGCGCCTACGGCCTCAGCGCCGATAGCGAGGATGGCGTAATCAATCACCCCCTGCAGTAATTCGAGTCCAGCATCGACATTGCCCAGAACATCTGCAGCGTCCAGGCTGACACCCTCAAAATGAAACTCCGACGCTCGACCACCATCAATGGTCGTGTAATCCCGACGTTGCACACCCGCTTTCGCGACATCTACAACAAACAAGGTGATCCCGTGATCATCACGCTGAGCACCACTGGTACGGGCAGGTACCACGAGGAATTGCGCCGCTGGGCCGCCCAGAACGACACCCTTGAAGCCATTCAGCACATAACCGGCTCCACTCGCGGTAGCCGTGGTTGTCACATCGCTCAAATTGAACCTGGCCTGGGGTTCAACAAACGCCAATGCTCCGAAACACTGACCCGCGATAATGTCTGCCAAAAGAGATTCTTTGTGGATACGGCTACCGCCCATCTCCAGACACTTACCGGCCAACACCACGGTGGCCAGATAGGGCTCAACAACCAGCCCGCGCCCAAAGGCCTCAAGCAGGATCATGGTATCAATCGGACTGCCGCCAATGCCGCCCCACTCTTCTGCAAACGGTAGCGCCAGCCAACCCAGGTCAGCAAACTGCTGCCATATTTCCTGGCTAAAGCCCGCGTCACTGGCGATGAGCTTTTGTCTCAGCGCGAAAGAATAGTCGTTCTGTATAAATCGTTGAACACTGTCCTGAAGCAGTACCTGTTCATCCGATAATGAAAAATCCATAGTTTGCCGCCTTCGCTGAGTCATCGTTCTAGAATTGGGGTCTGAAATCAAGCAATCTGCACAGTCTGCCTAAGCAGATTACTGACGCTACTGCGCAGAATACGCGAATGATCATAGGATTTGTATCCTTGGTTTTCAAGGAATCCGCGGGCATCTCTTGACCCGCCCGAATACCTCACCTATGCTCAGCCCCGGGTAAGGACGTTAACCCTAGATTTATCGGTCTATACAGCGTTTGCCAGCGGTCATGACCACCTCCTAAAAAGGCGGTGTTGATTAGGCGATATGGCGGCGCATCACCAGAGATTTCGACTATTTAGAGAAGTGTATATCCATGACTGACCCAATCATTGTCCAAAAAGCGCCTTACGCCACCGAAGTGGTCGCCGGCAAATCCTATTATTGGTGTGCTTGTGGCAAAAGTGCCAAGCAGCCATTTTGCGACGGGTCTCACGCGGACACGGCATTTTTACCCATCAAATTCGACGCCACAGAGTCCCGCAAGGTGTTCTTTTGTGGTTGCAAGCACAGCCAGAAGCAGCCGCTGTGCGATGGCTCGCATAATGCGCTCGCCTAAGGCATCAAGACCCTCTAATCTCCATTAGAGGCCATGCTGTCAGGACACTGCCTGGCAGCACAAAAACACGATGATCCGTCGTAACACACAGATTATTGTCTTCATCACCCGGGCCAGCCCGCTGAGTGAATTCCTATGAAAATCAGTCGAACCCCAAAATGGCAACATGCAGACTCTACAGTTCGGCTTAAAGCCCTGACTGACCCGCTCTTGGAGCAATCGTCCATCACGTTCCTGGCCTCGGAGGATCCTGATGTAGAGGTACGCATCGCGGCCATTAAGCGTCTGGAGGATGAAGACCAGCTGCTGACACTGACCATTGCTGCAGCGACAGACACGATTACGGCAGCGACGACTCAGCGTTTAATCGAACTCTACTCGGCGAATAACCGACTACCCGAAACGACCCTGCCTGCCGCCTTGCTAGTCGCCATCGCCGGCACCGCAACCACGCCAGAACTGCGGATCGAAAGTGTCAGCCGCATCCAATCGGAAGATGACCTGTTGGCCTTACTCGAGCAGGAAAACCATTCCAAAGTGTGGCAACAGTGCGCCCGCCAACTTGAACAAACCTCATCTCTGGAGCTGATATACAAGCGTTTCCAGTCTCGAGATAAAAGTGTGCTACATATCGTCAAGGACAAACTGCAGCAACGTCAAGATCAAGCCCAGGCAGACGCGCAGCTGATGCACGACTGTGAAGAGACGGCCACCGCATTGGTCAAATTGGCATTGAACAACGTATCCGCAGAGAACCACCGGCGATTCAACCTACTCCAAAGCCAGTGGGAAAATTTAATCAGCAGCGGTTTACCTGCGGCTTTTAACCCCCTCTTGAAAGCTCAAGCAGATGCCGCTATCAGCCAACACTTGGCGGATCAGCAGGCCCGTGAACAGGACCAAGCGTTACAGGCTGAACTCGCCCGCGCGACTGTCGAGACGCTTGAGCAGTTACATGCCAATCTTTTGGACTCGCCAGACGCCCTCGAGGGTCTCGCTGGCAACCTAAAAACCGCAGATGCCAACTGGCCTGCCCGTGGAATCCACGAGCCCGCCGAACGCTATCAGCAGTTGCGCACTGCCCTGGACCAGCTCAGCACAGCGTTTGATCACTATCAGGCGCTGTTAAAGCTCGAAGATTCAACGCCGCTCGCACAACTGGTCAGCACTGCTGACAAGGTGCAGTGGCCGGCAACCTTCGCTAGCCCAGCCCCGCTGGCGAGCAAACTGCAAAATATCGCTGAACGACAAGCCCTTGAGCACGCGCAACAGGCACAACTCATTGAGAGCTTGTCGAGTGTCGACAAGCAACTTGCAGAACTCGGCGCAATGATTGTTGCCGGTCAACTCAAGCCAGCCACCCGTCTACATACTTCCATCAGCAAGAAGCTCGACGCCTTTCCCGGTGAACACAAAACGAGTACTGAGCTGACCAAGCGCCTTGAGCAGCAGCAGCAGTACGCCTTAAAGCTGGTTGAGCTCAAAGACTGGCAAGGTTTCGCCACGAATCCAAAACGCACCGAGCTGTGCGAAGAAATGGAGAAACTGCGCGACGACGAAGCTATTCCACCTGAAGAGAAAGCTAAAAGCATCAAAGCATTGCAGGAACAGTGGAAAACCCTGGGCTCGTCTGACTCCCGCGAGGGCCAAAAGCTTTGGTCAAGATTCAAGCGAGCTAGCGACAAGGCCTATGAGCCCTGCGACGAATTTTTCAAAGCCCAAAGGGCGACTCGAGAACAGAATCTCAAGAACAAACTGGCTATTTGCGAATCCTTGGAGATGTTTGACAAAGACAACCAATGGGATAACGCCGACTGGAAAGGTGTCAACGACATCATTACTAAAGCGCAGAGCCAATGGCGAGACTATAACGATATCCCGAGGCACAAATACAAAAAACTGCAACAACGTTTCATGTCTATCATCGCGGTCCTACGCGACCGATTGAGCGCTGAACAGGAACGTAATCACGAACTAAAACGCGCGCTGATTCTTAATATTGAAACGCTGCTGGCCAATGACTCGCCGGTCGCAGAGATGGTCGAGGTCACAAAAAGAAGCCAAAGAGAATGGCAGAAAATCGGTATCTCTGAACGTCGAGTTGATCAGAAACTCTGGAAACAATTTCGCACTCAATGTGATGCCGTCTTTGAACGCCGTGATGCGGCTATGACCGAAACCAAACAAGCGGTGAAAGCCTCCAGACTCGAAGCATTACAAGTCTACGAGCAACTCAACCGGCTGGTGAAGGATGACTCTGTCGAACGAGGCCAAATTCAGCAGTTCCAACAACAATTTCGCCAAATTGATCTTGACCGCAGCGAGACTAAACTCCGTAAAGACTTCGACGGCTTATGCAAACGCGCCACCCAGGTCATCAAGGCGCGAGCAACCACGCAGGTCAAGGTGGCGCTTGCGGAACTGCGGCGACTGGCACAACTGTGCCGAGAGTTGGAGGTTTCTGAAACTGAGCGCGATACTCTGCTTGCAAACTGGGAAAGCGAAATCGAACTACCCCGCGACTGGCGTCAGCGCATCGAGCAACGTCGCGATCAGTCTGAGACGCCTGACGCCAAACGCCTGGCCAGTAATCTCGACACGGCGGAGAGCCTTTGTATTCGGATCGAAATACTCGCCGGTATTGACTCGCCACCCCAAGCCCAACAGCGGCGGATGCAATATCAGGTGGCACGGCTGAATCGAGAACTTTCCCAAGGATTGAAGGAAACCCGCTCCCCAGATGAGCAGCTCAGGGAAATTCAGATCGACTGGTACTGTCTGGGTGCGCTGCCCGCCAGTAGCACAGATCTGGACACTCGTTTCAATCATGCCGAGGTGAAGCTCGGGTTTGCCTGATGGTATGGGCCGCAAGGCACAAGCACCGATGATTCTTAAATAACCCTATGGCAGGGAAACGATTAGTCTGGCGCCGCCCAGGCTGGACGCCTGGACCACTATATCACCACCCTAGCGGCGGGCAATTTCGCCAACGACTGCCAGACCCACCCCCTGCCGCCTTAGGTTGAAGTGCCTGTACTTTGACCTTGGACCCACCATATTTACCGGCATTATCGATAAGGTTACCTCGCAACTCCATCATGTCACGCTCATCACCTGCAAAGATAGCGCGATCGAGCTGAACGTCGAACTCCAGGCCCTTATCTCGGCAGGGTTAGGAAGACCTAGCCTCATTTATTGTTATTCCACTAGATACAAATTCCGTCCAAGTCCGAGCTGGCGATATTGCTTGACGAAATCTAGTGATAGTTAAAAAGGAAAACGCCAGGGTCAGACTGCGAGCCCCGGTTTTTTAGCTGTTTGTAGGTTACCGGACCGAGTTGGAACCCTCCAGCTTCAGGAGCTGTCAAAATAGTTAGCTCGTATCATCGAACAGATCAGATGGTGGCAAAGAATTTCTCACACATCTTTATTTGGATGCGGATAGCCGCCCCCTTAATACTCACTTTCATTTCTGAGTCCCCGACTTCACCACTCTCTCCGAACGTTTTATCAGAAAAGTGCCGATCACACGTTGCACAATAGTCAATCTGAGAACCCAGCTAGTGACACAAAAAACAGGCCGAACGTGAAAATATTGTGCCCTTAGCGTCTTTGATAACGCCTGAAGCTGCGAAAAAAACCAACGTAAATTGCACGCGAAAAGTCCACATAGTTTATGCTCAGCGTCGAGCGCTTAGCCACCACAGAGTTGTGGCGATGGCCTGGTGACAAATAACTCCTTAGTCGACAACCTCTAGCAAGCAGTGTTTGCAATCAATGGCGCACATTTGAGATCAGCCAGCGTTGCCGAGCCGGTTGCGAACATCGCAATCCTCAGCTGCGCCCTCCAGCACTCGATGTGCTGGTGTAATATCGCCTCTCCAGCTTCATAAGCGAGTAAAAACGGCTGCGCTGCGCCTGCCAATCGCGCGCCAAGCCGAATCACCTTGGCAACATCGAGGCCCGAGCGAATACCACCAGAGGCGATTAATGTCGCCTGCGTCAGCCCTGACAGCTGATTAAGCGATGCTACCAGCGGAATTCCCCAATCATGGAAAGGCTCCCCGATCTGGAATGCAGCAGCATCTACTTGCGCCTCAATACCCGCCCAACTGGTGCCTCCGGCGGCAGCGATATCAATATAGGTTATGCCGCAATCTATGAGTCTTTGCGCGGTCTGCAGGCCAATACCATGTCCAACTTCCTTAACGATAATGGGTTGTGAACTGCGACGAACCAATTCAGCAAGTGCCTTTGTGACATGCCGCCAGTCTGTGTCTCCAGTGCACTGAATAGCTTCTTGTAGCGGATTGAGATGAATGATCATAGCGTCGGCTTCTGCGATCTCCATACAGCGCAGGGCATTATCGACACCGGCTCCCTGAGTTAGCTGAGCGCCCCCCAAGTTGGCCAGAATAGGAATGTTCGGCGCCAAATCACGAAGCTGGAAGCTGGCCCGCGCGGTCTTATCTTCAAGCGCGATCCGCATAGACCCCAGTGCTAATGCGATACCGTGCTGCTCTGCCGCCCGAGCTAACGCTTGGTTTAGGGTCAGTGCCCTTTGGGTACCACCACTCATAGAACTAATGATGAGCGGCATCGATAAGGACTTTCGCAAAAATACTGTCGAGGTATCAATCTCCGCTAGTGATAACTCAGGTAGGGAGTTGGGCTCGAAGCGAACATGCTCTAACCCGGTTGAAATGGCCATTTGTGCCGATGGCCTCATCGCAACATCAATATGTCGGTTCTTACGCTCGCCGATATTTTCTGTCATGTACCATTCACCTCGCAGGGTAACTTCGATCAACGCCCGAAGCACCGTGAGTAGAGCTATCGAGCCAGGGAAGATACAGATCAATTAACAACATATGAGGCACTGTTAGCGCGAACAAGCCAATAAAAAAAACCTGTACCACCGCAGCAGTCCACAGCGTGGTCGCCGGTAACCAGAGCGCCGCCAGCAGCGCCATCAGCACCGTGATCGACGTCAGTGAGATCATCATAATCCATCCCAATCGAGGACTCGACAGATCGGACAATATGCGGCTAATGTGGCGCCGCGAATGCCAAGCACAGAAATAGATGCACAAACTCCAGAGCGGTGGCGTCATAATACTCAACGCTGCAAAGCTCAGCGTGCTGATAACCGCTTTGCCATCACCATTGAGAATACGCACCACGACGGTAACTAATGCGAGTAGAGACCAGGGGATAATCAGCCAATTAATAATTTGCATGATGATGCTCCCGTCAGCACCTAAGACTATGAACAATTCGTGCACAACTGACTGATGACTGAAAGGTAGCAGTAATACCCAGATGCCACCGTCGGTAACTACCCGCAAAATATGTTGCACCGTATAACCTGAGTGTGACTGATCAGATTGCCCAAAGTGCCACATACTCATCCCAAGAAATACGGCCAAACAAACAGTCGGCAAAACTATCCACAGCAAAACACACACACCACACAAGAGTAAATACGCAACTAGCAATAGTATGCGAGGCCAGAGAGCCGAGCATCGCTGAAAAATAATTGCGCCATCTAAAGCGCCGTGAGGCACGCCAAAAACCACCATCAACGAGATAGGTATCACAATCTGAATCAGTGTCTCGTTCATCGCCGCGGCACCAAAAGCCTCCCGGCCGCCTTAATGAAAGGCCACTTCGGCGCCGCTAAAATAGTTCGTATCATCGGACTCCAGCCGCCCGAATCTGATAAGAAGTTTGCGAAATCATCACCACTAAGTCGGTTTGCCATTGCACCAAATAGTTCGGGCAACACCCGAATATCGGTCTTTGTCACCTCTAAAAAAATCCTGTCCATCAGTCGCGCGCGCCGACTATAGGCCTCGACATGCTGCAAACGACGATCCGACACTGCCTGCAATACTAACTGCTGCATCTGTCGTTCGGCACCCTTAAAGGCGTACCCTGTTGATGCTCTTGTCGCACCACCACCGACACCACAACCTACTAACGAGGGTTCAACAGGTTGCACTTGACCCATTGGAATCGTGGCAAACTCTGCTTCATGCCGATTATTCCTGAGTATCGATTCTGCAAAGTGCTGATCAAGCCAATCATCAATAGCTCGATAGAAATCAGCTTTAGCAGCACAGCCGTAACTGAAGATCGTCGCTTCTACAAACAGACGCTGCTCGCCAATCGGCAATACATAGATAAAATTCACCGCTTCGGCAGCTATTGTTGTGATATCAAAATCCATGAGTATCGGATTTTTAAGCCCGTGCGGACTAGAGAATTCAACTTCAACCCCTAAAAATTGTTGCTTTAAGCAATTATCAGGAATGTAAGGCGTACGCGTATCGATAACCTGGCGTGCGACAACAGTGCCAGCCTCAGAGGCTATATTGAAATTCAGGCTGGATTGGCTTACCTGCCGGACCATGGCTTCCGAACGATAACACTGTCTGTTCGCCAACTGCTTCTCAAACTGCTGCTTGAGCATTAGTGCATCAAGCGAAACATATTCGCAGCGCCGCGCCTGTTGCGTCGTCATGCACCCACGGTGACGAAAATCCCAGGCAGACCAGCGTCCATCAATCGCTGCGTCGTAATCATGTCCCTGGCTAGGCTCATGCCAAAAACTGATGCGCTGCTGACGTGCGTCGACTGGACCGATTAAGGCTACGCGTAAATCGCCTGCCCCTTGCGATAAGAGTCTATTAGTCAATCTAAGGCCGGTCACACCCGCGCCTAGAATGGCAATATCAAACACCTCAGACATGCGTAAAAGGTAAATTTTTAAGCGCGTGATGCAATTTTGCATCGTGATGATATAGACGACTTGTCGGCTTAATAAGGATCATACCGATCGAGGGTAGCGCGGCCAGTGTCATTACCGCCTTTTCTACCTTGCTCAGCATCGTTCGTCCCTGCCACCAGCGTGTACCTTTGCGCCGCAACTTGCGGCCAATCGCACGATACAAATGTGCGGCCAGCAGAATAGCTACTCGATTCCGTCGTGGTAAATAGACCAACCCTAACAACCCCGAATTGTAATACTGCTCCGCAGTGTCTAACGCAACATTAATAGCGGCTTGCGCTTCCGCTTGTGCCGCCGCGGTTACAATTGCCAAGCTGGCCGGCTCTGCGCTCATGGGCAAATAGCGTCGTCCCATAACCGCATCTTCCAATACATCTCTGCTGATATTTGTCAGCTGCATCGCTATACCCAAATCTATCGCATGCGCAAAGGCACGGGACTCTGTCACACCTAAGATCGGACACATCATTAAACCGACTGTACCGGCAACGCGATAGCAGTAACGCAGTAAATCATATTCCGTGGTTAAGGGCTTATGCTGAATATCTTGCTGAAACCCCTCTATCATCGCGGCTATCGCCGTCGGAGGCACAGACAAATTGTTGACAAGAATATTGATACGCTTCTCTATGATGTCGGTGTTATCTAGGTCATCCGCTTTGAGCCGAGCTAGTAGTCCGTCAAAGAGATCGCCATCCACGTCACCCTGACCAGACGGCGCATCAGCAATATCGTCAAGTTCACGACACAACTGATAAAGCTCGGCAGCGGCGTACAACTGCTGATCTGCGAGAAAAACCGAGGCCCAACGAAAAGTCTTGCCATGCTGGGTTAGCGTGTCAAGCGCCTCTCTATGCTGAGTGGACTTCATGCGACGCCTCACTAGCAACATGGTTAATACCTGATTGCGCGTCTTCAATGAGCAGCGCTTCTACTACTTTCGCAGAAGATACTACGCCGGGGAGACCCGCACCCGGATGCGTACCTGCGCCAGTAAAATACAAATTGCTGATCTCCGGATCGCGATTGTGATACCTGAAATAAGCTGACTGCGAGAGTATTGGCTGAATTGAAAAACCAGCGCCAAACTCCGATTTGTACTGGTCTTTAAAATCCTCAGGCGTCATATAAAAATCTGCACAAATAGTCGATTCCAAACCCGGTAGTATCGTACGTTCGAGCGCGCTAACAATCCGATCCCGTAGTTTTGGACCCTCTACCGACCAATCTGTATTCGATTGTAAGTTCGAGACAGGACAAAGCGCGTAGAAACTCTCGCAACCCTCAGGTGCAAAGCTCGCATCAGTCGCGGTCGGGCGATGCAAATATAAAGAAAAGTCCTCGGGGACGACATGGTTATCAAAAATATCCTTTAATAATTCTTTGTGCCTCGGACCCAGCCAAATCGTGTGATGGGCAATGTCTGGGTAGGTTTTTCGACAACCAAAATATAGCACAAACAGACCCATAGAGTATTTTGTCAGCTTGTCGGGTCTTCGAATAGGCTGCCTACGTAAATTCGAGGGTAGCAAATGCTTATAGGCGTAGGGCGCGTCGCCATTGAAAACAACATTGTCTGCCGCAATAAAATTGCCCATAGCCGTATCAATACCACGGCACGTCCATTCTCAATGCGGATCGCGGTCACATCTGTCTCAAGCCTAACGGTTATGCCCTGCTCCACCATTAAACGCGTCAATGCATCCACGAGAGCGCCCGTGCCCCCCATACAGAAATGTACGCCCCACTTACGCTCTAAATAATGAATCAAGGTATAAATTGAAGTCGTCGTGTACGGGTTACCCCCAACTAATAAGGGGTGCACAGAAAACACCTTGCGTAAATGCTCATCTTTTATGAATCGGCTAACCAGACCATAAACAGTGTGGTAACTTTTCAACTTAAGTAGCGCCGGCACCTGCTTGAGCATTGTGCTGAACGAAGTAAAAGGGCTGGCCGATAACTGCTCAAAGCCCACCTCGAAAATAGACTTAGATAACCGAAGTAGCGCCTTATAACCCTCAACATCTTTTTCGTTAAAACGTGCGATCTCGGCATAGGTATGCTCGATATCGCCCTTATAGGAAAATGTTTGTCCGTCATCAAAATAGAATTCATACCAGGTATCCAGCGGCACAATTGTTACATAATCAGCTAATTCACGGTCAAAAAGTGCAAAGAGTTCCTCAAACAAAAATGGAGCAGTGATCACGGTGGGGCCAGCATCATGCTTAAATCCCTCGCGCTCGAATACTTGCGCACGCCCGCCTAAACGAGACAACCGGTCAACAATCGTAACCTCGTGACCTAGAGCCCTACTTCTTAACGCTGACGCTATACCACCAAAACCTCCACCAACAACCAGCGTTTGTGTCATGAAAAATCCTTTTTCAATTGGGCTAGCTCTGCGCCAAGCCAATTATGGAATGGGCGAATATAGGGAGTTAGCCCCGATGGTAGCGCTTGCAGCTGCTTACTGGCTTCATCAAAGTGCTGCAAAAGCAATCTTGCGGTTTGATTAAACGCATCAGAATTCTTAACTTTCTGCCACCATCGTCGTGTTTCTACAGTGTCAGCGATCAACTGCGCACTGCGGATTCTATCTGCCCAAATATCGAAGATGGCGCTCTCTTTGCGATCTAACGCCGTTCTAAAGTTCGCTATTACTGCATTAGGTCGGCAGTTAGCCAAGTCAGAACACGGGCTATTAGCCCCATCAGACCCACTAAAATTACGCAGATCGTTAGCGATCTGAAAGCAAAGCGCGGACGATTCAAAGTAACCGGTGATCACCTGCTCACTGGTGTTTTTACTGGCAAGATATTGCGCGCCGATTACCGGCAAACTTAGCAAGGGTGCAGTTTTAGCAGTCGCAATTAGCTGATACTTTTCCCAGTCTGGGTAGCCAACAAAAACAAACTCGCTGGCTTGGCCGCCAATAATTGCCTGCATATGCTGGGCAAATACGCCAATACAGGGGGCCGGCGCATCAATCTCCGCCAGAATTCCAAATGCAGTGCCTATGTAATAGTCTCCAAGGCAAATAGCAATAGACTCGCCAAAGCGCTTAAATACTGTATCCCTGCCTCGACGCTGAAGGTCGCCGTCACAGATATCATCGTGGATTAGTGATGCGTTGTGTAGCAACTCAACCGCAGCCGCCCAACCAAGCGCACGCTCAGACGAAACACCGAAATACTGCGCCGACTGGTAGGCGATTACCCCACGCAGCTGCTTACCAGGCTGGGCAAGGTGAAACTTAGATGCCTCGCGCAAAGCAGGGGGTACGTTATTTAGGTAGTCAGCAGTCACTGCATGGATTCGTACCTGATCGCTAGCTTGTGACCCCATCGACCCAGTGTTAGTCATCCCTGATCGATCAGCCTCTGGCACCAAAATTCCACTGTTCATCTGGAATATACCTCCAGTTATTTTATGGTTATTTGCGCTATCAAGCTTAGTACAGGCGTTTGTGTCGGATGAGATCTCAAAGAAAAATCTCCTGGAATCCGCGCTGACGGTAAGCCTAAAGCGCCAAATAATTCACCGCGCGAGGATCTACGCAGCGACTCGTAGCCTAGCATAATTCAAAACTTTGAACTTTTTTCGTCAAAAGTAACACAAATAGCATTTTTGGTGCATACTCGCTAGTACGTAGAGATACGTACGACTGGTTTTACTAAATCTCGAGATAGAATAATTAGGAGAACGTCTATGTTAAATAGCAAAAGCCTTTGGCTTAAGGCGGGAGTAGTCACACTATTCTCAGTCGGCGCCAGCTCAGCCTTCGCAGGTGAGATGCTTCAATCAGGTGACTTCGTTGGCTACTCGTTTTGGTTGATCTCAATGGCCCTAGCAGCGTCAACAATATTCTTCCTGATGGAATCAATGCGTATTGGTGGTAAGTGGGGAACAAGCTTAACTGTGTCAGCACTCGTAACTTTCATCGCGGCATTCCATTACATGTATATGCGCGAGGTTTGGGTTAGTACGGGTACATCGCCCACCGACTTCAGATATATCGATTGGCTATTAACCGTGCCATTGTTGATGATCGAGTTCTACTTGATCCTGGCAGCTATCACTGCAGTTTCTGGTGGTATTTTCTGGCGATTACTCCTCGGCACGCTGGTTATGCTCGTTCCTGGCTACATGGGCGAAGCAGGCTATATGGACCAAACCGTTGGCTTCATCATCGGCATGGTTGGTTGGGCGTTCATCCTCTATGAAATCTTCATGGGTGAAGCCAGCAAAGTCGCTGCATCGCAGGCATCAGCAGCGGTTCGAAAGTCTTACGGTTTAATGAAATGGACTGTCACTATT
>Ga0115558_1000792_pt1 | contig 20013 bp, 18 predicted proteins | sample COGITO_mtgs_1104_4_FD_87279 | JGI IMG/M metagenome (GOLD analysis project Ga0115558, IMG submission 87279) | Pelagic marine microbial communities from North Sea - COGITO_mtgs_110426 | ecosystem: Environmental > Aquatic > Marine > Epipelagic | place: Germany:Helgoland, sampling site Kabeltonne... | reverse complement strand
GGTAATCGCCGACTGATCGGATGTAATTGGGCCAAGTGTTTTTGCGAGCACATCAAGCTTAGGCCCGGCTGCTCTATGCAATAAACTCGAGACACCGCTACCCGCTAGAAGACTGGGGTGGGCAGAGAAGACGATAATATCCGCTTCGCTTTGCAGGATGTCTTTAGCTTGGATATCGATTAGGAAAGCCTTTTAGTAGTTTTTCGCTATGAGCTTGAGCAAAGCATATACATCTATTCCGCCTTGGTGGCGGCCTACCATGGATGAACTCTAAAATGGTCTCGGATTCAACTGATGTTTATACCCCGTAGGAGTTGAACCATAGAATAATTCGACGTAAATGCTATCGACTGGGTCTCCATCGACCATCGCTGGAATAAAACCACTATCCTTTATAAATTCTTCAATAGATTTTTTGCAATTGCGAGACAATTGCTCCACCTCAAGTATCCGATAATCTGCGGGCTTTCCGAAAGCGCTTATTTGAATTGCGAGTGAAAACATGTTTTTAGGCTTTGGAAAACCACATCTAAGTTTTTCAATATTTTTATCTAATAGATAGCGTTGAGACGAAATGTAATTTTCGCCATAGTAACTCTCGTTCAATAGTTGATTTTCACGCAATGTAATTAGAGTAGAATTGCCTTCCGCTAAAATTTTCACATGGAAATTAAACCATATATCAACTGCTCTACCATTTATCATGGCGGGGTTTAATTTCATACCAGCCGTGCCCTTTTCGACAGATTTTACCAATGACGTTATTTCTTTACTGCCAAGTGAATTTCTCTCGTTTTCTATTCCTCCACATAATGCAACTCTTTTATCTCTGAGTGTTCCTTCCTCTGTAACTACACCTGCGCACTTTATTACTACCTCATAGGGAGTTTTAATTTGTGGCAATTCAATTTTTCTAATAACTTCGCCAATCTGGTCTGGTGAGAAATATGCAGGCTCAACAATTTCTTCTGTTTGCCCATAACTAGCGCTAAAGAACACGATCACTAGAAGGGTGAAGAATGCACTGATCAGTAGTTTCATCGCTCTGTCCTTAAAAATACCAGATCTTTCATCCAGAATAGTATGTACTAGCAAAATACGGAAGCTTTCTGTGTAAGTGGGTATACCCCCGGGGTGAGGTTTAGATATGGCCGTTTCGAGGTTTTTAGGGTGTGGGTCTGGGGGCGTTTACGTAGTAAGGTTAGCAAATCACCTAAGAGATATAACCCGCTATGATGAAAGGCGAGATGTGGGCAACGATAAGCGCGTGATCGAGCCGGAATAGGTTTTAGCAGCGATAATTTAAAGGAATGTTTTTGGGTATGTTTAGCTTGAGAATCTAGCTTAGAAGCACATATATAGCAGACAATTGGCGGAGGAGGAGATCTGCCTCAAGCATAAATGTTGGGAACAACGCTCGCAGTGCCTTCATTTTGATCCTGATCCGCCATACAAACTCCCTTGTCTGTAACCATTGAGAAGTCTAAAACTTAGTAGCCTTTCAGATTAGTTGGCACTTGGGTATCGCTCCAGGCGTGATACACAATCAGATGGAAGGCTGTCGAGAAAATTTTTCATATTCTCAGTAACGCCATTAAATGCAGGACGCCACTCACATTGATCATAAGTACCTTTGAGCCTGCTAACTGTTTGCTCCCAAACATCTTGGGATATTAGTCCTAACTCGTGCTGCGCAAAAATACTTTGGTATTGGTTTACGTAGAAATTCCTAATCTGTATGAAAACCGACTGCTCGTCTGGATTAAGGGCATCGTAGTCTAAAGTGAAAATGTTCCGCCTGATAAGATCTCTTGCAACCTCGCCCTCCGTCATTAGAGCGATATGATAGTTGGAAACTATCGAATACCTATCTTGAATCTGAGCAGCCATTGCAATTGTGTGCGATTGCTTCATTTCGACGCCAACAAATATTAGTGATCCAATGATGCCCAGCACACCTAAAATATTCGCAACCTCTGATAACTTGAAACCTCCCAGCCGTCCTCTCTTGCTCGACATAATTATCTCCTAACGCGTTTAATACTTAACAGTTTATAGAGAACTGAACTCAAGGAAAAATCACTCTTCAAAACAAATGAAAAGAGATCGATGCGCCCGGTATCTAGCAATTTTTTTCCGAATATTCCTGTAAGAAAGAGTTAAAATCTGACGTAACTCTTTGTATTATCCATGGCCTAGTTCGACAGTCATCATATAAAACAAGAGCTCGATTTCTTGTAAACTCAAAAGTGTCCTCAGGAATGAGACCTAAGCGATATTGATCGTAAGCATTAAGATAGCTAATTATCCTGACTCTTGTAATTGCAGACAAAACCTCACGTTCGTAATCATTAGACCAGTCTATTTCTGGAATTAGTCCCTTGTCTAAAAGTCTTAACGCAGCTTCGTTCCCCTCAAGAGCAGCTGAGTAAAATGACATAAGTGCATCATTTCTAGCTTGAAGCTGACTTGCAATTGCTATTGTTTGAGATTGTTGAATTTCAATACCTACGAATATCAGAGATCCAATAATGCCGAGCATACCCAGAATATTAGTAATATCGGATAAAGCAATCATCCTCATGGTTCTCTCTGCGTTTGACATAATCTATCTCTTGTATTTGCAGTATTTATACTGTGTCGTAGGCTCGATTTTAATAACCTGAATTCCCTTCTTTAAAAAATTTGCGTATAACTTAAACCTCAGTAAATTAACGATTGAAACAAAACTAGACTTTTAAAACGATTCAATTTTCTCGAGTAAGCTTGACAGATTGACCGGCTTTGTATCGAATTCATCGGCTCCGGCTTCCATCGCACGTATTTTGTCAGCCTCAAGAGCATGAGCAGTGAGGGCGATAATTGGTATTTTACTAAGTACAGGATCCGCTTTTGCTTCGGTAGTAGCTGTCCAACCATCTTTAACTGGAAGACCCATATCCATCAGAACGACGTCCGGCGAATATTCTTTCATTTGCTTAAGACCCTCTTCTCCGTCTACGGCTATTTTAACATCATATCCTTTGCGTAGAAGTCGACGAGAGAGCATGTCTCGATTCATTTCGTTATCTTCAACTATTAAAATTTTCTTCATTCCAAAGCCTCATAAACAAATCAGGTGTAAAGTTGCTGTGACAGTACGATCAACTTATCTTGCAAATTCAAATTCTTGAACGCTTCTTTTTCTGGATTTAATTCGACGATCGCATTCTCACCGTCACCGATCTGATAGCCAATGATTAATTCATTTTTCTCAAACGCTCTAGATTGTAACTCTGAATAGCAAATGTGGGTTCCCTCGATGGAGAAGTTATCTAATTGTCTAAAACCCATCTCTATTCCACCAGCACTTAATAGTTCGCTATAAATAGATTCCAAAAAAGGATTTCTTACGACCTGAAGTAACATAGAACTCACGAATTCTGTGCTAATTACAGAATCAATTATTGTTGAATTTTTAAGCACAGATCGTGTTTTCGAACTTAGCAACTCAACAACAATTGGGGGTAGGGTTCCGCCTCTTTTCACAACACCCTCTAGAATTAATAAAATTAAAGCGGTGCTACTATCAGCGTCAACGTTTGCTTCCGATTCGTCTGCAAGAATGAGAATCGAGTCGTAAGAAAAAATATCAATTTCATCGAGAGACCAACGTTGGGTTAAGTCGAATTCAAAAGGTTCGAGTGTCAAAGAATTGATGCTTGTAGGATTATTAATTGATATCCAATCTCTGAGGTTATCCACGACAGTTTCTGCTTTTCTGCAAGCGATCGTAATATTTATCATAGATGAACTATTGAGTGCTAACTCACTCACTATTGCAGGAAGATTTGGATTACTAGAGAAAATTATAACTTTATTAAGATTTGGCCTTTCCGATAACTCTGTTAGACCAGATCGATTCTTGGCTTTTGCTTCTGTATTAACTATGACTCGCGAGCCGCGCCGGTTTATAACTACAAGCTGATCGTCCCCCGCTAAATCGTAATCAGGTTCCGGGTTTAGCGCTGTAACTCTCTTTAAACTTCCATCTTCAAGCTTTTTATCCCAGCTAACCCCAATGACTGTCGCATTTGAGACCATCAGACAAGCGTCGGCGAATAAAGCACCATCAATTTTTTCACATGGCACTAATTCAAAATCAAGTTCGTTTATCGAGAACAACTTCTTATATACACTCGCATAACCGGGATTTCTAGCGCACTGAACCATCGTCTTACTCACTAAAAGACTTGTACACACCAAAGGGTGAGTCGTAGAAGCAATCTTGGCAATACCTAGCCTTTCGGCATCTACTATTTCAGCACTGATATTCGGCCCTTTTATATTTGGTTGCAGTCCCCCTATTCTCATTAAAGAGTTAATGGTATTCACATCACTGAATGCGTCCTCATGACCAAGTCCTTCGGCGAGGATAATGACGTGAGCTGATTTTGAGACACCAATTCTATCTAGAACAGCGTTAGAGGTAGCTTCTCCCTTTAGAATGAGTAGTTGCTGATTCCTCTTGCTTAATCCCTCTGACTTGAGTGATGTTTTAACTTCTTCTGGAGAACTCCTAGAGAGAATTACTACCCGTTGCGAATTCTTTAATGAAAAAAACTGTCGTAGGAGCGAAGGCCCTTTTCGATTCCAGCCAAGGATAATAAGATGCCCCTCCTCCACAATATTCGAAGCGCCAAGCTTAGCTAACTCCAGTGCATTTTGAAGAGAATTTACGATTAGGCCGATTAACCCACCTGTGAGAACTAAACCGAAGATTGAATTGATTAATGCGAAAATAATGACTTCAAAAGGCGCACCATAGTTTTCAGAAAATGAACCAGGGTCTAAAACATGTTTAAGTGACCACCAAAAAGAATCAATTACCTTGCCGCCCAGAAGATTATCTATACCCTCGGCTCTTAATGCATCTTCTGAAAACAATCCGGCGAAGTATGACAACATGCCAAAAGTTACAACGACGCCCATGACAAAGATTAACAGCAAATATGGGAATACCGCTCTAGTAGTGAGCGATAAAAATAAGAGATAACGAATTTTCCTAAGCATAAAAATTTCTAGCCCATAAGACTTCTGACCGTAGCTTCAAGGTCGCCCTGTGAATTTATGCTATTTTTATCTAGTATGCCTGAACATCTCTTTATGAGTTTTTGACGGACAACTTCGTCAAGTTGTAGCGAGGAATAAACGATAATTTCAGGCTCTTTTTGAAATTTAAAGTTGCCAGAATCAAGTTCTTTTAGAAATTCAAAGCCGTCCATAACCGGCATTTGCAAATCTAGGATTACTAGATCAAAACCAAACTTCAATTTCTCGAGACCTTCCTTACCGTTGGATGCCAAATCTACTTTGAACCCAACGCCCTTTAGGAGCCTGACTGCAAGATCGCGAGCGTCGGGATCATCGTCAATCACCAATGCATTCAAAGATTCGAAGTCTTCATTAAATATTGCTCGTATCTCTTTGAGAAGGACATCTTTATCAATTGGTTTTTGAACAAAGGCCTTGGCGCCAAATGATGTTGCCGTTAATTTCTCATCGATAGTGCTTATAACTACGACAGGGATAGATTCCAATCCATCTGTGGCATTAATCTCAAGAATAGTATTCCAGCCATCTTTGCCGGGCATTAATATGTCAACCAGAATTAAGTCGGGTTTATATTTTTTGGATTTGTCTATACCTTCAAATCCATTCCTGGCCGATAAAATTCTAAATCGTTGATCCGCGAGCTTTCGTTTGACTATTTCATGAATGTTTTCATCGTCGTCAATTATAAGTATCAGAGGTTCATTAGAAGACTCTATGATTAACTGATCACTTTTTTGTTCTTCAGGACATGCTGCTTGAGTGTTCTCATATCTTGTAGGAATAATCAAAGTAAACGCTGATCCGACCCCTTCTTCACTTGCTACGGAGACACTTCCCCCCATCATTTCGACCAAAGTTTTTGTAATGGTGAGACCCAAACCCGTTCCGCCAAATTTAGAAGTCGTGTCATCACTTGCCTGGCTGAATTCTTCAAAGATTTTTTGAAGCTGCTCCTCCTTCATCCCTATGCCGGTGTCTTTAATGATGAACTCAACGTTCTCCTGCTCACCAACATGTATTTTTCTTACTGTAATAGACACCAGGCCGTTTGATGTGAATTTACATGCATTGCTAATCAAATTTATGATGCATTGCTTGATTCTTGTTTCATCGTTATTCATCAAACCTAAGTTAGAGTCGATTTCAAAAACAACTTGGTTATTGTTCTTCTCCCCTAGTGGACTCGCAAGATCCTTAGTCATTTCCAGAGTTTTGACCAGATTGAACTCTGTTATATAAAGCTCCAATCGCCCAGCTTCTATTTTCGAAATGTCTAGAATATCGTTGATCAAAGAAAGCAAATGACTTCCGGAATCGGTAATCCGCTTGAGATCCTCAGTCATTGTATCAATACCAAGATCCTCAGCCTCCTCGATTAGTAGTTCCGAATAGCCAATTATCGCATTTAACGGCGTTCGCAACTCATGACTCATGTTCGCTAAAAATTTGCTTTTCGCGAGATTAGCATCATTCGCTTCGTCTCGCGCCGCGACCATCTCATGAGTTCTGGCTTGTATTAGAGCAAGAACTTCGTCAGACATTCGTGCAAAGGCGAGAGAAATGAGCTTAGTTGAATTTTCATCAGAATCTGAATGCTCTGAGTCTGACAAGTTCTGCATGGCTTTAATATCTTTGAGAATAAGGTCCTTTGCATCACCTTCTAACTGATCGGCGAGTATCCGCATCTTGTCGATTATCAATCTCTCTCGTTCGAGTCGCTGCTGTCTCCCTGTTTCTCTTTCTTCCTCTAACTCGCGTAGGCTTTTTCTGTAAACCGAAAGTGCAGAGATTAACTGGCCGATCTCATCTGTATCACTCGCGAATATGCTTTTTTTCGATTTAGCCTCGGCACTTAAATTCCCATGGGTTAATTCATTAAGCACATAAATTGCGCCACTCAACCTGTCAAAAACTTGACGCTGGATCATGTATAACGCTATCAGAATCACCATCATTGAAATCAATGTGTAGGCAATGATGTTTATTGTTATTTGATCCGTTTCACTTACAATTTCAGAAATATCTCTGGACAATACTAATCGGATGTCAGAATTTTCAAGCATCTCCTGACTCAAGGGTAATAGTGAAAATATATTTGTCCGCTCTGAGCCTCCACAATCACGGCTCTCAGAATTGAACCAACGTTTGGCTCGGCAAATTAGTCTATTGGTCGAATCAGGGGCTATTAGAGTTTGAAGTGAGCTGTCGAAACTCAATGCGTTTAATAAAAATCTTATAGGTGCGTTTCCAACGGAATCATGACCATCTTTAAATATATTTTCCTGTCTCTCAAAATTGATTAAATCGGCTTTTATATTGAGTTCATTACTTACCTTAGTCACTACTTCCGACAATGGTTTTCCTACAAGAACGATGAACTCAGTTACATTATCAACTGCAACCGGAAATGCATGCACAAGGGTAAAATAATCATCATCGGGCGAAGACTGCTTCATATATCCTGTCCAAGGTTCGCCTGAAGACGCAATCGAGCCAAATAATTCAAATCTTGAGCCTTTATCTAGAAACGTCGTCTCAAAAATCGTTGAACAAGGGTCGAAAATTCTAGAAAAGACAGACTTTTGACAAACAATTGGCTCAAAATTTCGGGCCGAAATAATAGAATAAAAACTTATTTCTCTTCTCTGAATCGGTGCTCCAAAAAATAATCGCAAGTAACGATTCGCATCTCGTTCCTCACGATCTACAATTGCTGAAACTAGAGGATTTAGCACTTCGCCTGTACTTGTACCACTCAAATCCAGTTGATAGATTCCAGGCCCGTCACCCCGATTCAGAGGGCTCGGATTTTCGGGTGACCAAAAATACGAGCTTTGACCGCTTAAGCCGAAATTTTCTAGAAGCGTAGAATCTTGCTCAATAATCCGAGCCCACGCGTCTACGTAACTTGAAAATTGGAGCGCATTATTGTCCTCTTCTTGTGTGGATAATTTTTCATTCATGAAAAAAAGAACAACACTAGCCGAAGAAACCGCGCCAAGCACAGAAATTAGTAATAACAAACTTCTAATTTTCATATTTGATTACCAAATCATTTCTAGTGAGGCAATCTCGCTTCGTCGAATTTTTGCTCTAACGCTATTGTTTGATTGTAGCGCCCTGGGAAAACCGCTGTAGCGATCACTCCAACTGACTTATCTGATGGCTCTATCCAAAATCCGGTATTAAATATCCCGCCCCATGTATAGTAGTCGACCTTCGAAGAATCCGCTGCGTCAAGTGAGATACCGAATCCGGCGCCAAAAATATTGTTACCAATCATTGCTGGATATTCTAAATCTGAAACTTGTTCGTTTAGCATTTGCTCAACTGATTCTGGCTGCAAAATTGTTACACCGTTAAAAGTACCTCCATTAACTATCATCGACAAAAACGTTAGATAGTCACTGACAGACATCGTCATTCCACCGCCCCCGGACTCGAATTTGAAGTCTGGGGATGTAGGACCACACGAAGAGAGAGGATTTTGGGCTCCAGTATTAATTTTCCAGTCAATTTCTGAGCCTGCGACCCGTCCAAGCGGAGTTGCTCCAGCTAGGGGTGAAATGCCGATCTGCGCCACTTCAGAGCTCAAAACAGATTCACTATACTGAAACGAGGAGCTGCGCATCCCCAGCGGTTCTAAGATTATCTCCGAAATATTCTGATAGAGAGACTTACCTGTTACCTCAGCAATAAATGCACCCAAGACATCTATTCCTACCGAATAGTTCCATTGGGTCCCTGGTTGGGAAATAAGTGGAATTTGAGAAAGTATATCCATGGCCTCTTCATTACTGTTACAGCTACTCGTCGGGGCTAATTCATCATAGAGATTGGCTACATCCCCTGTACCAGTAACAGCTGTTCCATAGGTTAGTCCTGATGTATGTGTAATGAGATCAAGAACTGTTATTTTTCTATTTGCCTCTTCTAAATTTTCTAAGCTTCCGCCCGGAGCAACGAACATATCAGAAAACATCGGAAGGTGATCAGCGATCTCAGTTTCTAACGTAAATAGTCCGTCTTCGATCAACTTAAACGCCACCGTACTCACAAGCGGCTTAGTCATTGATGCAACTTGGTACCTTGTGTTTAGGTCTACCGGAATTCCTGAGCCAATTGAGGTCTCTCCCACTGTTGCCGCATAAAATATTTTTCCATCTTTAGCAGCGGCAACGACGTAATTCGGTATAAGCCCATCATAGTATAGAGCCTTGAGCTCTTCGTCGACTTTAGAAAGCTTCTCAGCGTCGTAACTCGCTTGTTCAGACGTAATAGTTGGTAATTCTGCTTTGAGAAAAAATGATGCCTGCATCAGAAAAAAGGGCAATATTATTTTTAATTTATTTTTTTTCATCTGAACTATCTCCATTGATTTTGTTATTAAACATAATCGCAACCTTTCTAATAGTTTGGATTTCATCTAGAATTTCATTGAATTTATCATTGCTCGCTTTTAGCAATTCAAATTCCTCGTTCATTTTGTCTACTTTCAGTTTTTCGGAATCATATAGCTCGGAAATTTTTTTCAATTTTTCTGCTCCATTCCGCCAATTTTTTCTATTTATTTTAATAGCATTTTCTATGAATACAGGGTGGCAATAATTTTTAAAATATGAACCGTTGCTAGTTGTTTTTGCACAGTTCACTTCCAATTCATCAATCTCGTTGAATTGATTATACAAATATATTAAGTCAGCTTCTAAACCTGCAGATTTTTCTTGTAACAGATGATCTTTTGTCTCAATCGGATTTTGTAAAATCCAGCTGAATTCCCCACTACTCTGAGCAGAGACAGCGCTTATATGTCCACAAAATATCATAAGGGCCGTTATTGCAAAAAAATCTCGGCACTTCATTTTTTCTACCTTATTTTTCATATTAAAATTGAATTTAGTAGTTTTCTCCGGTAAGGCTTTCTTATATGAAATAAAAATTTTTAATTCCATTTAAATTAATCTTTCCGTAAACAATCAATGTCTAATAAGATTAAAGTAAAGCTTCTAACTATACTCTAGCTAACTTTATTGGGATCTTATCTCTTTATACGCGGTATGAAATTTTTCACTTTTTATTGTCTAACGGAATTTATGAATATCTTATGCGAAAAATTTATGAATTCTTGTAGGGACATTTCCTTCGAAATATGAAGGCCATTATAGACCAGCGCAAAAAACTTTAACTCAATGTTAACAATAAATTTTCCCGTCATGCTTTGCGTTTCGTTATCCGATGAACAGCAGTACATAGCTGCGCCGAACCAGAAACCCAATTGTTCCATGGAGAAGTTAACTACCTTAGATAGAGCAGCTTTCGATAGATTATCTAAATACTCTTCTCCCCGAAAAGACGAGTGCTTTAATCCGATGTCATCTGATAGATTTTTTAAAATCTTTATGTTTTCTGGCTTACAACGTTCATCAGCAATGATTCCTAGTTCATTCAACTCATTTTTAACATAAATATTTCCCGCCAGCGCTGTGAGCATTTCGAGAAGATGAAGTCTTTCAATGTAAGCTGAATTCCTGTCTGCCAATGTAGCTTCAATTATGAAGCTGATTCCTGGAGTTTTGTCATTCATTTTAATACGCTACTCATGATTTTTTCGTTAATTTACTGTTTCTAAGATATATTTTATGATGATGCAACATTTTCAGTCAAAGAGAAATTCACTTGCTACTGGCTAGTTGAGAAATCTCTCTTTGTTACTGTTTTTCACACTGAACATAAAGGATACTGCCATTAGTTACGGATTTACCGGTTAAATAATATCCCTTCCTCCTGTGTCACTTTATTGAAATACTCTGTACGCCTGTCATATGATTTTAAATTATGACTTGATCATAATGTTTTCTTTAAGAAAGTGAAGTAATTTAATGTATTTGTCCCGATTATTACACTAGAGGTGTGGGATTGGTCTGGATATGGTTATTTTTAGGTTTTAAGGGGTGGGGTCAGAGTCCGCTTAACATGCAGGGTTACAAAGCAGGTTTTGGCGTCAAGCAGAGGCCCTGAATATGCAGATCAAGCGGTTACTGGACGATCAAGAGGTCGACTTCTTTAAAATTAGCAAAGTTACGACTCGGGCATTGCCGAATTATGGAACTGTACAATCTTCCAAACTCCATCTTGTAAAGAAAGTGCCATGCTGATGCGGAGTGGAGTGCCAGTTTTTTGACCCTGTGGTACCACTTCCCACATACCAGAGATCAAGACACTATCATTCGATAATTCCATAATTGAAAAATTTTGGGCCCTAGCCAATGCCTCACCGGGAGGACGTTTGCTCAATCCAGAAAAATACAAGCGGATTCCAGCCGTATCCTCGACTAGCTCGGTTGAGCCAGTACCCCAAAAGATCGCATCCTCCGAAAACAAATTAACTATGCCGTCGACATCGGAGTTAGTAAAAGCCGATAAAAACCTTTGGAACACATCCTCTGCTTGAGGGTTTCTGGCTTCCTGACTCTGAGCAGTTGAGGTGCCAGCGAAAGCAATAACAAATAAAGCAAAGAATGCACTGATCAGTAGTTTCATCGCTTTGTCCTTAAAAATACCAAATCTCACGTTGAGAATAGTATGTACTAGCAGATTAGGGAACCTTTCTGAGCAAGTGGGAGTACCCCCGTGGGTGAGGTCTGAGCTAGCTAACTTGACACGCGGGGTTACAATATAGGCCGTTCCACCACACAGAAGCACTAAATATGCAGATCAAGCGGTTACTGAACGATCGAGAGGTATTTGCTGGCGATAAATTGTTTGATGCTCAGGGGCGCTCCTATGAGTTTGTAGAGCATTCTGATGACGAAATATATTGTTGGTATCGATGATGGTATCGATAAACTTTACAGATTATTAATATATAAATTACAAACACTTAAGCAAAGTGTTCAATTCCCCCCGCCTCCACCAAATATAAGTCCACGAAACTCCAACGAAGTCCTTAAAGCCCTGTTAATCAGAGCTTTTTTGGTTTTACTACTCCCACAAGCTCAACCTTTGCAAAGTTAAAAGCCTAAGCAGCGAAGCAAACAATTTCTAAGGCCAAACCAGCCAAACTGATTTATGATACCTCCCGCTAATTACAAGTAAGTACTGCAAACATAGACCTATTTTGAGTGCTGAGTCGAATGCTTAGTTATCGCCATGGTTACCACGCGGGAGGCTTCGCTGACCTGCTCAAACACGCCGTCCTATCTCTTATCATTGAGTATCTCAAGCGCAAACCAGCGCCGATACGCTACATCGATACTCACGCAGGTGGGGGACTTTGCGATATTGGTGGTGAAATGGCCGCTAAGACCGGGGAATTCGCGCAGGGCTTCGGCAGCCTTGAGTTTGAAGATTTTCCCGCGCAGCTGCAGGTCTATGGCAGACTAATCGAATCCTATTTGTCGCAGGTGCGCTATCCGGGTTCACCGCTTATCGCCGCTGATCTTCTTCGGCCGCAGGATGAATTGAAGCTCTTCGAATTACACTCCACCGAAGCGCCTCGTTTACAGGCGCTTTTCGCTAGAGACAGTCGCATTCGCGTGTCACCAACAAATGGATTTCTAGGCCTGCCCCTATTGCTGCCAGTTCAGCACGCTCGGGCTCTTGTGCTTATCGATCCACCCTATGAGCTCGCCGCGGACTATACCGATGCGGTCACTAGTCTTAAAGCGGCTTACCTTAGAATGAGCAACGGGGTATTCGCTCTTTGGTATCCGGTGATCGATGGAGCACCGCATCTCCCTATGCTTAATTCAATAAAAACATTCGTTGACTCCAAACTTTGGCATTTCGAGCTTGCCGTTAGAGACGAGTCTATTCGCGGGGAAATGTCCTCTACCGGGATGCTAGTTATTAATCCACCTTGGACGCTCGCGACTGATTTAAACGAAGCGTTTAGGACAATTACCCAGCAGCTCCCCTTCGACAGCGTGAAGTTTAGCGCGGAGTGCGTGCTGGAGTAGTCCTTAGTTTGCTTGATAACGGTCACGGACCTTAGCCCCTCGCTAACTTGCTTCTATGAATAAAATTCATGATTGATGCGATGCGCGCCATTGGCTTGGGCTTGTCGTTTTCCATCGGGCAAATGCTTTGCGGAAATTTGCTTCGTCACTGTAACCACATCTTTCACTAATCTCGGTGACAGTAAGGCGAGTATTTTTGAGATACTCGCAGGCAAGAGAGGCGCGAATTTGATCTACTAAGCCCTGAAAGTTGACTCTCTCATCGGCCAATCGTCTAAATAAAGTACGTTGAGAAAGCCCTACCGCCTGTGCCGCAGCTTTGGCTGTTACACGTCTGGCGCTGTTCGCCAACACAAAGCTCCTTAGTTCCCGTTGTAATCCTGTTGCACTGTATTCGTCACTGATTATTGAATGACAGAACTCCTGACAAATACTTGTTGTTACTGAATTAGCGCTGGGGCAAGGCTTTGTTAAGACGTTGGCATCAAAGTGCCACTCCATAGTCGGCGAATCAAATTCCATCTTACAATTAAAGATTTGATTATAGGCATCGGCATGTTTTGGACGCGGATATGGAAAGCGCATCAGAATTGAGGGGAATGGGTCTTCGAGAATTTCGCCTAATAAGGACACCATCGATGAACGCCAGAATTCAGCAATAAACTGCAGTAAATCCCCGAAGGCATGGGGATTATGGCTGCGCAGCACACCTATGTTTTTTTCGACATTAAACGAAATACGAAGAACGGCACCCGAAAGGTCGAGATGCTGAATACCAAAGGCAAAAGCCTCTCCTAGGTTAGTGCTTGTTGCTAGCGCAAATCCGTAGACTCCGAACTGATGAATGCGCTGGCGTTTGCCTGCGCTAATTGCCGTCAATGGTTCTGGAGAGAGCATATACGCGGATCTGAGCACGCGGGTGCGTTGAGCCTGGGTAAGCCTCGTATCGACTGATCGGATTCCCGCATGGCGTAGAAGCTCACTTGCAGAAATGCCTTGAGACTCCAATTCATCGAGGATGGCCCCGAGGCCATAGCCCCCTGTCCGTATTGTTTGTAGAGAAAGTGGCATCATTTCACCCTAACTATGGCACTAAATAACCTGTCTCTGCAAGTACCCCCAAATTAACGTTACAACATCAAGAGGAATTAGTTATGGCTAACGCAACGTGTGTTGCCGTGTCCCATGAAGGGCCGGTTACTGTACTTTCAATGCAATTCGAACCACACAACCTGCTAGGACCAGATCTTATGGCCGGCATGCGGGAGGGGCTCAAGAGTGCGACCAAGAATGGCTCGCGAGCAATTTTACTTAAGAGTGGCCTTCGGCATTTTTCGGCTGGAGCGGATACCTCACTTTTTGCAGCTGCGCTCGGGGATGCAGGCCAATTATCAGTATCACCTCTTGATTTCTTGAGAGAGCTCGAATCTTTCCCATTACCGATAGTGGCAGCCGTAAAAGGCGTTTGCGTTGGCGGAGGACTTGAGCTAGCACTCGCATGCGATTTAATTCTTGCCGCGAGATCGTCAAAGTTAGGCTCAGTGGAAGCAACACTAGGCCTCAACCCTTTGATGGGAGCAGTGCAAAGACAAGTGCAACGCGCCGGCATTGCTCGTGCAAAAGAGATGTCTATGTTGGCTCGTCGTTATGATGCCGAGACAATGGAGAAGTGGAACATCATTAATCGTGTTGTCGATGACGAGCACCTCGAAGACGCAGCCATGGCAATCGCCATGGAGCTCGCTAATGGTCCGACGCTTGCACATTCAATCACGAAGCAAATTGCCAATCTCGCGGCCGCTAAAGGTGTGCAAGCTGCCGATGAAGCAATGGAGCAGTTGCAACTGCCCCTGTGGAAATCTGAGGACGTAGAGATAGGCTTAAATAGCCTTATGACTCAGGGCCCAGGGCTCGCTATATTTAAGGGACGCTAAGTGATGACCGCACCATTGGATGGAATTAAAGTCATCGATTTTTCGCGTGTCTTAGCGGGTCCGTTTTGCGCAAAAACCTTGCAGGATTTAGGCGCGTTAGTGACCAAAATAGAGCCGCCGCGAGGCGATGTTTCTAGATTAGCGTCGCCAATTAATCCTAATGGTGTTAGTGGCTATTATGCGCAGCAAAATGCGGGTAAGCGGAATATTTCTATTGACTTGAATAAATCTGATGCTAGAGAGATCGCATACCGATTAGTTGATCAGGCTGATATCGTAGTTGAGAACTTTAGACCTGGCACGCTAACCCAGTTTGGATTTGACTACGAAACCCTCAAGAAGCGGAATCCAAGGCTTATCTATGTATCAATATCTGGCTACGGTCAAGGTGGCCCATGGCGTGGCCGAATGGCTTATGCGCCCACTGTACAAGCGGAAGCGGGGTTCACACATCATCTGCTTCGCCACTATGGCAACAATCTACAAAAACCTCAAACCGATGCGCTAAGCCACGCTGACATATACGCCGGTATGGAGGCGACAATTGCCGTTTTGGCAGCCCTGCATCAGCGCGAAGTCACAGGCGAGGGTCAGCATATAGACGTGGCTATGGCTGCGACCTTAATGGCAATTAATGAGCATGCGCATATTGACCTCAATGGATTAGACACTGGCGATGACCCCGCGATTCTCGGCGCGACCGATGGATCGTTCTTCCTAGGGCCAAATGGCGAGCAGTTTCTTAGCGCTATCAGCCTTGTGAATACGATTACATTCACTTGGTTTATCGCAGCAATGCGTAGGTCAGATCTTATAGACGACCCTCGATTTCGGAGTTCCGCGCTGCGTCGAACAAATTTAGCCGAGTTGATAGTTATCGTTCAAAACTGGATCTGGACATTCCCGGATATGGCGACGCTAGACGCCCAATTTGATGAGGCAAAGGTAGCAATTGGCGAAGTGCAAACTATGGAGCATATAGCTAATAGTCAATGGGCGGATTACTGGGGCGCCACATATCAAGTTTCAGATCGTCAAGGTGGCGATTTCCGATTGCCAGGTAAGCCGTGGAAGTTCTCTGCCGCTGAGTTAAGTATTCCAGGTCCGCCATCTGAACAAGGAGAACAAAATCAGTCGATCTGTCGAGAACTTGGTTTTTCGGATAAAGAGATCACGACAATGCAAAATAATGGGAGTCTGATCGGGAACTTCACTGCGGCAATGATTGCGCGTGTAAATACTCAACTCGAAGCGAAGCACAAGCAGTATGCTACTCAAGAGAAATCCCAGGGAGATACCCAGCATGAATCTGCATGAATGTTTAACCCAACAGAAAATTGCCGCCAAATCGGCACCCACTGATGCTGGTGTGCGGGTGAAAAAACTCAAAGCGTTAAGGCGTCAAATTGAAAGATATCAAGACGTGTTTGCCGATGCTGTCAGTGATGATTTCGGGGGCCGACCACACTTCGAAAGTAGACTTGTTGAAGTGATCGGCACTCTATGGGTTTTAGATCATGCAAGCCGTAATGTAAAACGCTGGATGCAATCCGAGCGGCGTGCTCCGCAGGCCCTGTTCGCTGGGCCTAATTCGCTAAAGGTAACTTACCAACCTAAGGGCGTTATAGGCGTTATTGCACCCTGGAACATGCCTTTCTATCTGTCACTCGGCCCGCTTGTTGCAGCATTGGCAGCAGGAAACAGAGTGATGATTAAATTGCCTGAAGAGACCCCAAAATCGAACGCAGTCATTAAAACCTTAATAACAGAAATCTTTCATTCAGATGAAGTCGCTGTGTTCGGCGAAGAGTTAACCGATCCTACGGAGTTTACTGCACTTGAGTTTGACCATATTATTTTTACGGGTAGTGCGCGCGTGGGTCGTTTGGTCATGGAAGCCGCTGCCAAGAATCTAGTACCAGTAACACTCGAGCTTGGCGGTAAATCGCCAGCAATTGTTGCAGAAGATTATTCAATTAGAGACGCAGCCTTACGCATAGTTCATGGCAAAGCAGCAATGTCTGGACAGATCTGTGTATCTCCGGACTATGCCCTAGTTCAAACTGACCGTATTCCTGAGTTTGTACTTGCAGCGCAGTCTGCTTTTTCTCGTCTCTTTCCCGATGGCGCTGAGGGAAGACCAGAGTACTGCAGCATAGTAAACGATAGACAGGTATCCCGAATTAAAGGTCTGCTTGACGACGCTCGTGAAAAAGGCGCTTCGGTTATATTGTGTGCACCTTGGCGAGACGGAAATCGGATTCCGCTTCATCTCGTTACAGGTATTACCCACGATATGCGCTTGGCAAATGAAGAAGTTTTTGGTCCAATCCTGCCAATCGTTGGCTATGAATCCCTAGACGCTGCGATCAAGTATGTAGGGGAAAATCCCCATCCATTGGCATTATATTTGTTCACGAAAAAAGACGTCATAGCCAAAAAAGTAATCGAAGAAACTCGCTCCGGTGGCGTTACCGTTAACGATTGGGGCTGGCATGTTGTTAATTCTTCCGTACCATTTGGTGGTGTCGGCCACTCCGGGTTCGGCAGTTATCACGGCATTGAAGGCTTTAAAGAGCTATCAAATCCTAGACCAATTTTCAAACGTGCACTCGCTTTTCCTACGCAGCTAATGTACCCACCTCTGAATATTGGCTTACGAGGTATCTTTCAGCGAGCATGGATGAAGATATATTCAAAAACTCCAGATGCCGGTTTAGGCGGAACGCCCTATGGGCAAGAACGTCAGAAACAGAATGATTAAGTTAAATAAAACACATAATCCAGATCTTAAAAGCTGGGTAACTTCTGCCAACGAAGATACTACAGATTTTCCAATACAGAACTTACCATTTGGATTATTTCGACATCGGGGAGAGTCAGGCTCCTTTAGAGGCTGTACTGCCATCGGAGATTTTATTCTAGATCTAAGAGCAGTTAATGTTGAGTGTGTTGGTAGTCTTAATACACTTGCCAGCAAGGGAAAACAGGAGTGGTCCAGAATTCGCGGCTTGCTAAGTCATGCACTATCTAATGAAATTCAACGCGAATCCATTGAGCCCTATCTTTTTCCGCTAAAAGATGTCGAGCTGGGCCTTCCGGTTGTCGCACGCGATTATACCGATTTCTTTACGTCATATTATCATGCTTATAACACTGGAAAACTTTTTAAACCGGATGAACCTGTAACACCAAACTTCAAATGGATGCCCATAGCCTATCACGGACGCGCCTCTTCAATAGTCGTATCAGGCACAGATATTCTGAGGCCCTATGGACAAATACTACCCGTGGGAGAGAATAAGCCTATCATGGCTCCATCACGTTTTTTAGATTTTGAATCTGAGTTAGGAATTATTATAGGCCCTGGCAATAAAATGGGTGAAACCATAGGAATAGATGACGCTGAGGACAGAATTTTTGGATTTGTGCTACTTAACGATTGGTCAGCTCGTGACATTCAAGCTTGGGAATATCAACCGCTCGGGCCTTTCCTCTCAAAAAGTTTTGCAACAACAATTTCACCTTGGATTATTACACTTGAAGCTTTAGCGCCTTTCCGATCTCCGGCATTCAAACGCTTTGAGAATGATCCGCCACCATTGCCGCATTTAACGTCTAAGAGCAATGAGAAAAACGGACACTTTTCTATTCGCATCGAGGCGCACCTAAGAAGTGAAGAATGTATGAACGAAATTTTGTCCTCGGCAAATTATAACTCTTCGTATTGGAATCCCGCCCAACTTGTTGTGCACCATGCGTCCAACGGCTGCCCTATGTCGCCAGGTGACATACTTGGCACAGGAACAATTAGCGGTCCCGAAGCGAGCGAAGCTGGTGCGATGCTCGAATTGGGTCAAATGGGTGCTAAACCCGTTTTACTTTCAAACGGAGAACAACGTGGCGCATTGAATAACGGAGATACGTTAACCCTTTGCGCACGTTGTTCAGATAACAAGTTTCGCGCAATTGGCTTCGGAGAGGCCAGCGGAAAAATTCTACAGGAGAAGTGAGTAATGAAACGACTTATAGTGGTTTTTGCGAGTATTTCGATTATAGGATTTTTCTCCTATCAATTCAAAAATACGCTAGCGATGATGCTCTTTAAACAGGCTATTACTGCCCAAGTTACTCGTGATCTGGTTTTAGATTATGCCGACGGCTTTCATGTCATCTCTTGCGGCAGTGGAACGCCGCTGCCTGATTTGTCTATGGCAGGAGGCTGCACAGCGGTAATTGCAGCTGGTCAATTGTTCTTATTCGATGCAGGAGAAGGCTCAGCAGAAACATTAGGCGTTTTAGGATTACGCCCGTCGAGAATTGACGCTATCTTTATGACGCATTTCCACTCCGATCATATTGCGGGTCTCGGCAGTATGGCGTTGCAACGAAATCTCGGTAACAATATCAAAACTTCACTGCCTCTCTATGGTGCTCTCGGAGTGGAAGAAGTTGCGGAAGGGTTTAATTTAGCGTTCGCTCAAGATCATGCCTATCGTATCGAGCATCATCCTAGCTTAAATGCACCTCTCGAAGCTTTGCAGCTTGAAGCGCGGGCATTTGATCTTCCTCCTGATGGAAGATTCCCAGAAATTTATGCAGCAAAAGGCGTGAGTATTCGCGCCATCGCTGTGCCGCATGGGCCCGTGAGACCGGCTCTAGCATATAGCGTAGAATATCAAGGCATGAAAGTTGTAATCAGTGGCGACACCCAGGTCTCGCAGAACCTAGTGCTTGCTGCAACTGGCGCTGACCTGTTGGTTCATGAGGGCTTGCAAGCGGAGATGGTTGGTGTCATCGAACAGATTGCCCGAGCTGACGGTCAGACCGCCTTAGCGACGGTGATGCACGATATTCCTTCTTATCACGCGACACCAGTAGAAGCTGCAAAAGTGGCCGCGGAAGCTGGCGTAAAGTCGCTAGCGTTTACACATATGATCCCGCCTTTACCCGTCGGTCTGTTAGAAGGACCATTCCTTTCGGGCGTTAATGAGGCGTACGGGGGGACCGTGTTTGTGCTGCGAGAT
>Ga0115558_1000788_pt1 | contig 20043 bp, 18 predicted proteins | sample COGITO_mtgs_1104_4_FD_87279 | JGI IMG/M metagenome (GOLD analysis project Ga0115558, IMG submission 87279) | Pelagic marine microbial communities from North Sea - COGITO_mtgs_110426 | ecosystem: Environmental > Aquatic > Marine > Epipelagic | place: Germany:Helgoland, sampling site Kabeltonne... | reverse complement strand
GGTGCTGTTTGGGGAGCTGATAGACGCCTATTAGGTTTAAATAATATAGAGTTGATTACTGACCGGCCATTAGAAATTAACTTGCAAGAAATAAAAAATATAAAACGAGATTACCCAGACAGGGCTATGATAGTTTCTTTAATGGTCCCATGTGAGGAAGCACCATGGAAAGAAATTCTTCCAAAAGTTGAAGCAACAGGGGCTGATGGCCTTGAGCTAAATTTTGGCTGTCCTCACGGGATGAGTGAACGAGGAATGGGGGCCGCTGTTGGTCAGGTTCCTGAGTATATTGAGATGGTAACAAGATGGGTCAAACAAACTACTAGAATGCCAGTAATAGTTAAGCTTACTCCAAATATTAGCGACATCACATATCCAGCAGAAGCGGCTCTGAAAGGGGGTGCTGATGCGGTAAGTTTAATAAATACGGTAGCATCTATTACCTCGGTTAACCTAGACTCCTTTAGTCCAGAACCGTCAATTGCGGGTAAAGGATCCCATGGTGGCTATTGTGGTCCAGCTGTCAAACCAATAGCACTCAACATGGTGGCCCAGATCGCTCGAAATAATAACACGCAAGCTTTACCCATATCTGGTATCGGTGGAGTTACAACTTGGCGAGATGCTGCGGAGTTTTTGACATTGGGCGCTGGTAATGTGCAAGTGTGCACTGCCGCAATGACTTATGGATTTAAAATAGTCAGCGAAATGATTTCTGGTTTATCCCAGTGGATGGATGAAAAGGAGATTAAAACAATTGATCAAGTGATTGGAAGAGCCTTGCCGAATTTCACGGAATGGCAACATCTTGATCTCAATTATATAACTAAGGCTCAAATTGATCAAGATTTGTGCATAAAATGTGGTCGGTGTTACGCCGTTTGTGAAGATACCTCGCATCAAGCTATTACCAGTAGTATCAATGGTCAGAGGGGTTTTGAGGTTATTGATGCTGAATGCGTCGCCTGCAATTTGTGTGTAAACGTATGCCCAGTTGATAATTGTATAACTATGAGAGAGTTGCAACCTGGAGAAACTGATACTCGAACTGGGCTAGTAGTTGAGGAAGCCTATGGTAGTTGGCTTACTCATCCAAATAATCCTCATAGAAGTGCAGCAGAATAAACGTTTATGGCTGATCAAACCAATTCTAGTAGATAATAAATTTACGGCCAGACTGGAAAAAGATTCATATGCCTTTTAGTATTAGTTCAAGGGCGTTGGCTGGACATTTAGCGATGCTTACATTTTCTTTACTCGTATCTGTATCTTTTACGATAGGAGCACTTGTAGCTAATCAAATTGAGCCGCTTGCAATAACAGCGGCAAGATTTCTTCTAGCAACAATCTTAATATTTACATTTTTTATAGTAAGTTCGACAGTTTCTATATCTGACCTTAAGAATCCAACAAGGTTCTTACTCCTTGGAGGGATGATTTCAATTTACTTCGTTACAATGTTTGAGGGACTTAAAACAGCGAACCCTATCTCTATGAGTGCAGTTTTTACGTTTACTCCGATTATGGCTGGAATTTTTGACCGTATTTTATCCAATAGGAGACTTTCGGTGACGACCTGGGCGTCTGTTGTTTTTGGTGGAATTGGAGCTCTTTGGATAATATTTGATGGTGATTACTCAAATTTTGTTGGTTTAAAAATCGGGTTCGGCGAAGCTCTATTTTTCGTTGGATGTGCCGGGCATGCTTTTTATGCGGCCTTAATCCCTCGTCTTAACCGTGGAGAAACGCCTTTGGCTCAATCTTTTGGTACATTATTGGCCGCAACTTTGATTTTAGCTTTGGTTGGAGGAAACGACATTTTATCAACTTTTTGGTTAACTTTAAATCAGGAGGTTTGGTTAACTATTTTTTATTTAGCTATCTTTGCAACCGCGGCGACCTTTTTTCTAATTCAATTTGCTGCAGCAAGATTGAGCTCTCTGAAAGTAATGGCATATACTTATGCAGTTCCTTTTTGGGTAACCTCACTTGAAATTGTATTGGGTCATAGCTCTATAAGTACTGTTTTGTTAATCGGAGGTAGTATAATTTTTGTTTCCTTAGTATTGTTGCTAATAAGTAAAGATTATTAGGGTGTAAGGATTTTTTTAAACATTTGTTTTAGGTGGTCTTTTGCATCGCCTGCTGCATTTTTTTCGTTTGGGCCTAAAATCAATTTAATTTGAGTATCAAAATCTGAATAATGCTGGGTTGTAGCCCAAATTGAGAAAATTAAATGTCGAGCGTTTACTTTTTCTATTTTCCCTTGCTCTATCCAATCGTTAATTAACTCTACCTTACTATCAACTAATAATTTTAAATCTGATTGGATGTACGTAGTGAGATGTTTTGCTCCTTGTAAAATCTCAATCGCAAATAATTTGCTTTCGCGAGGATACATTTTTGACAATTCTAGTTTCCTCTCAACGTAGGATGTGATCTCAGTTATGGGATCACCACTCGGATTAAGTTCCTTCAAAGGCTTAAGCCATTTTTCAAGCAAGCCTTGGAGGAGATATAGGTGAATTGCCTCTTTACTCTTAAAATAGTAAAGTATGTTAGGTTTAGATAAACCGGCTCGAACAGAAATCTGGTCAAGTGTTGTCCCACTAAACCCACGCTTAGCGAAAACCTCAAGTGCGGCTTCAAGAATAATATTTATATTTTTCTTCTGAATTTTAGTGCTGTTTTTTGTAAGCTTATGTTTGTTCATTTTTTATATTCATTTCGAAGTTTCTTTTTTTCACTGAATTTGTATAAACTTATTTAGATTTAGTGGAGAGTAATTATCATTACAACCTGCGCTTATGGTTGGTTATGATTCCTTGACTGGTTTGGTCTCTGGGATATACTGATTCTTGATAATTGGTCAAAGAAAGTCAATCGTGTTTGAGCCGATTCTTTGTCCAGTGAGCTATGAATTTTTGGTGTTGTCATTATTAGCGATCGCAATAATGAACAAGGATTTGAAAGGATGACTGATGACTGAACCAGCGGCAAATATGAAAATAAACGGGGATAGACTTTGGGACAGCCTCATGGAAATGGCAGAAATTGGTCCAGGTATTGCGGGTGGTAATAATCGTCAAACACTAACAGATGATGATGCTAAGGGTCGAAGCTTATTTCAAACTTGGTGTGATGCAGAAGGTCTCACAATGGGCGTTGATCAGATGGGAACAATGTTTGCTATGCGAGGAGGAACTGATCCTGACGCACTGCCCGTGTATGTTGGGAGCCATTTGGATACACAACCTACCGGTGGAAAGTACGATGGTGTGTTAGGAGTGTTGGGCGGTTTAGAAATTATTCGAACATTAAATGAAATGGATATAAAGACGCGACATCCAATCGTAGTCGTAAATTGGACGAATGAAGAAGGGACGCGTTTTGCACCTCCCATGCTTGCATCAGGAGTTTTTGCAGGGATGCATACACAAGATTGGGCTTATGCTAGAAAAGATTCTGAAGGGAAGGCCTTTGGAGATGAATTGCAACGAATTGGATGGCGTGGTGAAGAAACTGTGGGTGCTCGAAAAATGCATGCTTTTTTTGAACTTCATATTGAACAAGGTCCTATATTGGAAGCTGAGGGAGTAGATATCGGAGTTGTTACACACGGCCAAGGATTAAATTGGATACAGATTACACTCACTGGTAGAGAAAGTCATACTGGTTCCACCCCAATGCCAATGCGAAAAAATGCTGGATTAGGAATGGCTCGAGTAACGGAACTTGTGCACAATATAGCAATGGAAAATCAACCGCAAGCAGTGGGAGCCATTGGACAATGCGATGTTTATCCAAATAGTAGGAATATTATTCCAGGCAAGGTCATTTTTACAATCGACTTTCGCTCACCTTCATTTGAGACTCAGGATAAAATGGAAAAGGCCTTGAATATTGGAGCGGTTGAGATTGCAAAGGAGCTTGGTCTTGAGATTGAAATGGAAAAGGTTGGGCATTTTGATCCAATCACTTTTGATAAAGTTTGTGTAGATGCTATAAAAAGAGCATCTGATCGATTGGGTTATTCTAGTAAGGAAATCATCTCAGGTGCTGGCCACGACGCTTGTTGGATAAATAGGTCTGCTCCAACGGCGATGATAATGTGTCCTTGCGTGGACGGATTAAGTCACAATGAGGCAGAAGAAATTTCAAAAGAATGGTCAACTGCAGGAGCCAACGTATTATTTCATGCAGTTGTTGAGACTGCAGAAATTGTAAGTTAAAATAGAATTTTGTTAGGGAGAAAAAATGACTAAAGTTATCAAAGGTGGAACTATCGTTACAGCCGACAGAGAGTGGAAGGCGGATGTCCTAATAGAGGGTGAAAAAATAGCGAAAATTGGTCATGATTTGAAAGGTGACGAAATTGTTGATGCTGACGGTGCTTATGTAATTCCAGGAGGAATTGACCCTCACACGCATCTAGAGATGCCGTTCATGGGGACTACAGCTGCTGAGACTTTTGAATCTGGAACTTGGGCTGCTGCTGTAGGCGGGACAACTATGCTTGTGGATTTCTGTTTGCCTGGCACAGATGGCAGTTTGGTTAACGCAGTAAATGAGTGGCATCGGAAATCTACGCCTCAAATTTGTTCTGATATTGGTTATCATATGGCGATAACAGGTTGGTCCGAGCAAATTTTCAATGATATGCCGGAAGTTGTCAAAATGGGTGTGAATTCATTCAAGCACTTTATGGCATATAAAGGTGCCTTAATGATTGAAGATGATGAAATGTTTGCGTCTTTCAAACGCTGTGCGTCTATTGGTGCTCTGCCAATGGTGCATGCTGAAAATGGCGATATTGTTGCAGAATTGCAAAAAAAATATTTAGAGGAGGGGGTTACTGGTCCAGAAGGGCATGCTTTTTCTCGGCCACCTGAGGTTGAGGGTGAGGCGGCAAATAGAGCTATTATGATAGCTGATGCGGCAGGTGTTCCTTTATACATAGTGCATGTATCATGTGAGCAATCTCACGAGGCTATAAGGCGTGCACGCCAAAAAGGTATAAGAGTTTTTGGAGAGCCTTTGATACAATTCCTTACTTTAGATGAAAGTGAATATTTTAATAAGGATTGGGCTCATGCAGCGAGACGTGTAATGTCGCCTCCATTTCGGGGGAAAGAGCATCAAGACGGTCTTTGGGCTGGGTTGCAGTCAGGCTCCTTACAAGTTGTAGCAACCGATCACGCTGCTTTTTCTACTGAGCAGAAAATGATGGGTATTGATGATTTTACAAAAATCCCAAATGGTACGGGTGGTTTAGAAGAACGCTTGGCGGTTTTATGGACTGAAGGGGTAGAAACAGGAAGACTAACTCGGACAGAGTTTGTTGCCGCTACGTCGACAAACATTGCAAAAATTTTGAATATTTACCCGAAAAAGGGTGCAATAGCAGAGGGTGCAGATGCAGATATCGTTGTGTGGGATCCTTCCATCTCAAAAACGATTTCGGTAGCCTCACAAAAATCTGTTTTAGATTATAATGTTTTTGAGGGCTTTGAAGTGAAAGCTCAGTCGAGGTTCACTCTTTCAAGAGGTGAAACCATTTGGGCTTGGGGGAAAAATTCATTACCACAACCTGGAAGAGGGAAGTTTGTACCGCGACCACCATTTCCTGCACTGCATGGAGCTGTGGCAAAATGGAAGGATTTAAACTCCCCTCGAAAAGTTGAACGTGATCCTCAAAACATTCCAGCAGGAGTATGAAATGTTAATCATTTTAGGCTAGTAAGTAATATATTTTTTTAAATAGAGAAAAAGGCATAGATGAACGATCCAAAAATTATCATGGCGCAAGATGTAAATCTTGTGTTTGAAACGGGTGATGGTCCTGTGGTCGCCCTAAAAGATGTATCTTTGGATATAAAAAAGGGTGAATTTGTATCCTTTATTGGTCCGTCAGGTTGTGGAAAAACAACATTGCTTCGTGCGATTGCAGCTCTTGAAAAACCAAATTCGGGCGCGTTAACTGTTAATGGAATGTCACCTGAAGAAGCTCGGCAACAACGTGCATATGGATATGTTTTTCAAGCAGCAGGTCTTTATCCGTGGAGAAGCATTGCTAAAAATGTGAGGTTGCCATTAGAAGTAATGGGGTTTGAGAAGAGCGAAATGGCTGTTCGAGTAAAAAAAGTTTTAGATCTTGTTGATTTATCTGGGTTTGAAAACAAGTACCCTTGGCAGTTATCAGGAGGAATGCAACAGAGGGTTTCGATTGCAAGGGCACTTTGTTTTGATGCTAACATTCTCTTGATGGATGAGCCATTTGGTGCACTGGATGAGATAGTCAGAGATTATTTAAATGAGCAATTATTAAAATTATGGCACTCAACCAATAAAACAATTTGTTTTGTCACCCATTCAATACCCGAGGCAGTTTATCTTTCAACTAAAATTGTGGTTATGTCACCACGGCCGGGTCGTATAATAGATATTATTGAAAGTGATCTTCCCAACGAGCGACCACTAGAAATCCGAGATACTAAAAAGTTTATAAATATTGCTCAGAGAGTAAGAGAAGGCCTAAAAGCGGGCCATAGCTATGAATAAAACTATATTCCCAATAGCTGTAATTTCAGTTTGTATATTAATAGTTTGGTATGTGTTTTCAATAATTTTAAATTCTTCTTGGGCTTTCGACAAAGCTGAGCGTAATAAAGTGCAATTAACATTTATTGAATTGGTTGATGATACATGGTCTCAAAAAAAGCCCAAATTGCCTGCTCCTCATCAAGTCGGACAAGAAATGTGGAAAACGATTTTTTACAAGAAGGTCACTTCGAAACGTTCTCTAGTATATCATGGTTGGATAACCTTGTCGGCGACGTTATCGGGGTTTCTTCTTGGTACAATTCTAGGTATTTGTTTGGCACTTGCGATAGTCCATGACAAAGCAACAGATTTAAGTGTAATGCCGTGGATAATAACAAGTCAAACAATACCAATTTTAGCCCTTGCCCCGATGATTATTGTAGTTTTAAGCTCTATTGGCTTTACGGGACTAATGCCAAAGGCCGTAATATCAATGTATTTATCCTTTTTCCCAATTGTGGTTGGAATGGTGAAAGGATTAAGATCACCAGACTTACTGGAAATTGATCAGATGAAAACTTGGTCAGCCTCAAGGCTTCAAATCCTATTAAAATTACGATTTCCAAAGTCCATTCCATATTTGTTTACGTCACTTAAACTTGGAATGGCTGCATCCCTTGTTGGGGCAATTGTCGGTGAGCTCCCTTCTGGTGCAATAGCAGGTTTAGGTGCTCGAATGCTATCGGGTAGTTATTATGGGCAAACTATTCAAATTTGGAGCGCATTATTTACAGCGGCTATTTTAGCAGCATCACTGGTTGGATTGATCGGAGCAATACAAACTTTGGTTTCTAAACGAATGATGGTATCCCAATGAGTTTGTTTTTTATCCTTTCTTTAGGTGTTTGGATTTTTGCGTGGATTCTAAATATTGCAATTGCAAAGTCAAAATTTTTAAAAATAAAAAAGGCGATACCTCCTCTTCTTTTTGGAGGCTCTTTACTTCTTATTTGGGAGGCTTCAATCGGTGCTTTTGATATAAGCCCAGTAATTTTGCCTCCACCATCACTCGTGTTTATTAAATTGATTAATAGCACATCTATCCTCTGGGGCGATTTCGTTCAAACATTTGTAAAAGGGGCGCTAACTGGGTATATTTTTGGCTGTTCAGCAGCTTTTGCTGTGGCAATTTTAGTAGATCGGTTCAAATTTCTTGAACGCGGTTTATTGCCTGTTGGTAATTTTATGGCAGCGCTTCCAATAATTGGGACTGCACCAATATTGGTAAGATGGTTTGGTTTTGGTTGGGAATCAAAATCAGCAGTTGTTACAGTGATGGTGTTTTTTCCAATGCTTATAAATACTATTCAAGGCCTTCAAATGTCAGATAGAATTCATCGTGATTTAATGCAGACTTATAATGCAACGCCAGCACAAACCTTAATAAAGTTGCGGTTGGCTACTGCTATGCCCTTTATTTTTAATGGACTCAAAATCTGTTCTACCTTAGCATTAATTGGAGCCATTGTTGCGGAATTTTTTGGATCGCCAATCAAGGGTATTGGATTTAGAATTTCAACTGAGGTTGGTAGATTTGCACTAGATATGGTTTGGGCAGAAATAACAATAGCGGCAATAGCTGGGTCGTTATTTTACGGTGGGATCGTTTTGGTAGAAAAGGTAGTAACCTTCTGGCACCCATCGCAGAGAGGAAGAGCATATTAAAATTGAACTAAAAGGAGAATTTATATGAAGGATTTTTTTAAAATTGTTGTAAGTGGTGCTGTTTTGTTGGGAGCCTCTTTTGCTAATGCTGCAGATGATGTGACAATTCAGTTAAAATGGGTAACTCAAACACAATTTGCTGGTTATTATGTTGCCCAGGATAAAGGTTTTTATAAAGCAGAAGGTTTGAATGTGACGATTAAGCCAGGAGGGCCAGATATTGGACCTATGCAAGTTCTTGCTGGTGGTGGCGCTGACGTTGCCGTTGATTGGATGCCGTCAGCTTTGGCAGCGCGAGAAAAAGGTTTGTCTGCGGTTAACATAGCACAACCGTTTAAGAGTTCCGGTATGATGCTAACATGTAGAAAAGATCGAGGAGTAAATGGAGTCGCTGATCTTAAGGGCAAGAACCTGGGAGTATGGTACTTTGGAAACGAGTACCCTTTCTTGAGTTGGATGAGTAAACTTGGTCTTTCGACTGATGGTGGTTCGGACGGTGTAACTGTTTTCAGACAAGGATGGGATATACTTCCACTTACGCAGGGAGATGCGACCTGTGTTTCTACGATGTCTTACAATGAGTATTGGCAAGTTTTGGCTGAAGGATTGAAGCCGTCAGAATTAACAGTATTCAAATATGAGACAGAGGGTGTTGCGACACTCGAGGATGGTCTTTATGTTCTTGAAGAGAATTTGGCGGATGCCGCGTTTAAGGATAAAATGGTCAGATTTGTTCGTGCATCCATGAAAGGCTGGAAGTATGCTGAGAAAAACCCTGGTGAGGCAGCTGAAATAGTGGTTGATAATGATGACTCTGGAGCACAAACAATTGAGCATAACACAACTCAAATGGGAGAAATTGTTAAGTTGACAGCTGGGAGCAATGGTGCGTTAGACCCCGCAGATTATCAGCGGACTGTAAACAGTCTTATGACAAGTGGCTCTGATCCGGTAATTACCAAAATGCCTAAAGGTGCTTGGACACATGTGATTACAGACGCTGCTCTTAAGTAAATAAAAAAAACATAACTGCACAGAAATTGTAATTATAATTTTTGTGCAGTAATTTTGAAATCATTCTGATTGGAGAGTTTAATGACTGCTTATTCTATTGTCCGAATTGATGTGAAGGATGCAGATGAGTATGCGAAGTATGCTGAAATTGCTACCCAAGCTTTGAAAGAATTTGGAGGTGAGTTCCTAGCAAGAGGGGGTGAATATCATCACTTAGAGGGGACTAGTAGGGCTCGAAATGTTATTATTAAGTGGCCAGATGTTGAGACAGCAAAGAAATTTTATTATTCTGACCTTTACCAAGAGGCTCTAGGCTTCGGTATTCCGGCCGCAACAAGAGACTATGTAATTGTTGAGGGCGTTTAGAACCTTTATAGTTCAGCGGGATGACAACATTCACTTGCTTTTATTCGTATCACGATGAAGTAAGGTGTGGATCCTCGTTGCTTCAGCCCAGTAAGATTGATCTCCCTCACTGATATCTAGGTTGAGTTTCTTTATTAAACTTAAGCCCAAAAAAGTATTTCCCAATTTGTTCAGATGAATTTCATCTTGAATTAGGGATTGATGGATAGATGGGTGTTCTTTTCTTAAGATTTCCCAATTTGGTAAATCGTCAATCAGATATGTGCCCTCCGAACTTGCAACTTCACGGATTACTTCCATAAATTGTGAAAGTTTTTTCACTCTTTCTTCACCGTAAAGTGTGCTTATTGGCGAATGATATGTCATCAGACAAGCTTTTGATCCAATCGCCCTCAACTTTCTCACAAGCTGACTTATATTTGATTTAAATTCGAGGATACTTATATCTTGATCAGCTTCCGTATCATTTCCCCCTATCTTAATGAACGTAATGTTTGGTTTCAGAGGAGTTAAATCTCGATCAAACCTCACTAATAAATCTCTAGAAGTGTCTCCGCTATTACCTAAATTGATACAGTGATGTATTCTGCCGCGATTCCATTTTAGTGCGATTTCTAAACAGTCAAACCAATGTGTCCCCTCTATTGTTCTTTCTACAACAGAAGAACCAAAAGCAATAATTGTTGCTTTATTACTCTCTGAGAAAGTATCAAACATTTTTGAAGTATTGGTGATTTTTTTATCCTCTAGCCGTTATTAAAAAGATGCGACGCACTAGCCTTTTTTAACAAAATATTCTTGAGCGGTTTGATTTTCTACTATCGAAGTTGAAGGTTTTGAGGATAGAAGGCAATGATTATTCTCATTACAAAAGTGAGGAATATCAATTATGGCAGCTGGATCATCTGTTATAATTTTAATTATTGAGCCACTTGGAAGTGGTTCCATTCTTTTGCGTAATTTAAGAACTGGAAGAGGGCAAAGAAGTCCAGTTGCGTCAATTTCTAATTTATAATCCATCGTTTCTTCGATTAGAGTATGCTTGCAACATATTTTAATACCTATTCTGCTGCTTCTATAATAATTTTTTCAATTTTCACAGCGCAATATTTGAATTCTGGAATTTTTCCATAAGGATCGAGAGCTGGGTTTGTAAGTAAGTTGGCGGCTGCCTCTACAAAAGCAAAGGGCATAAAGACCATTTCTTCTGAAACGCCTTTATCAGCTCTTGCCATGATTGTAATGCTGCCGCGTCTTGTGGAGAGCCGTACCATCTCGCCTTGTGTAATATTATATTTTTCTAATAGCGATGGGTTAATTGAGCAACTTGCTTCAGGTTCAACTTTATCGAGGACGTTTGCCCTCCTAGTCATCGAGCCAGTATGCCAGTGCTCTAACTGTCGACCCGTTGTAAGTACGAGTGGATAATCACTGTCGGGGGTTTCGTCAGGCTTCACTATATCAGCGGGCGTAAACCTTGCTCGACCATCTTTGCGAGGGAAACCCTCGGAAAAAACAATGGGTTGTCCAGGGTCTTCTGGCGATAAACTAGGATAAGTCACAGCACTTTCATTTTCGAGACGGTCCCAAGTGATATTTTCTAATGATTTCATTGATAACTTCATCTCATCGAAAATCTCTCTTGGATGCTCATATATCCATGGCAGACCAAGTTTCTTTGCCAATTGCACAGTTATCCACCAATCCTCCTTAGCCTCTCCAGGGGGTGGCAGTGCTGGTCGCCCCATTTGAACTTGACGATTAGTATTAGTTACTGTGCCTGATTTTTCTGCAAACGCGGCCGCAGGAAATATTACGTCGGCATAGTTTGCTGTTTCAGTTATAAATATATCTTGGACTATCAAATGATCTAACTTTGATAAAGCGGCTCGAGCGTGATTGAGATCAGGATCTGACATCGCAGGATTTTCACCTAAAATATACATTCCCTTGATTTTACCGTCGTGGATCGCATCCATTATTTCGACTACGGTCAAGCCTTTTTCAGAAGAAAAATCACCTGACTTCCAAATCTCTTGAAAAGATGACCGAACACCATCGTCTGTCACACTCTGGTAATCAGGTAAAAACATTGGGATTAATCCAGCATCTGATGCTCCTTGGACATTATTTTGGCCTCGGAGCGGGTGCAAGCCTGTCCCTGGTCTTCCTACATGACCGCACATTAAAGCTAACGAAATTAAACAGCGTGAGTTGTTAGTTCCGTGGATATGTTGGCTGACGCCCATTCCCCAAAATATCATACCTGCTTTTGCCTTAGCAAATTCTCTTGCTGCACTTTTGATTATATTGGCATCAATTCCACAGACTTCCGCCATTTCTTCTGGAGAGAAATTAGCAAGGTGAGCTTTTTCCTGCTCCCAGTTTTCTGTATATGCTTGTATATATTGTTCATCATATAGTTTTTCTTTTACGATGACGTGCATGATAGCGTTCAACATAGCAACATCAGTTCCAGGCTTAAATTGAAGCATATGGCTAGAGAAACGCTTCATAGCGGTTCCTCTTGGGTCCATTATTATGAGCTTACCTCCACGCTTTGTGAACTGCTTAAAATAAGTTGCAGCAACAGGGTGGTTTTCCGTTGGGTTTGCGCCTATTACAATAGCAACATCTGCATTTTTAATCTCGTTAAACGTCGCTGTTACCGCGGCTGAACCAACATTTTCCATTAGAGCTGCAACTGAAGATGCATGGCAGAGCCTTGTACAGTGGTCCACATTATTATGCTTAAAACCCTGTCGAATAAGTTTTTGAAAGAGGTAGGCTTCTTCATTAGAGCATTTCGCTGATCCGAAGCCAGCTACGGCAGTACCACCGTAGTTCTCTTGCAACTTTTTAAGGCTATCAGCAGCATAGTTTAATGCCTCATCCCATGTTGCTTCTTTGAAATGTACAAGAGGATTTTCAAGGTTGACGTTTAATCCTTTTTTTGGTGCATCATGTCTTCTTATCAATGGTTTCTTTAGTCTATGAGGATGATGAATATAATCATAACCAAAACGACCTTTTACACACAGTCTTTGTTCATTCGCAGGTCCAAGTGCTCCATCTACATTTTTAATTTTACCATCTTTAATTTTAAGGGTTATTTGGCACCCAACCCCACAAAATGGGCATACCGATTTGGTTTCACTATCATAATCGTTACTGTCGCCCCGTTGGTCTCTATCTAGTGAGGTGGCTGGCATCAAAGCACCTGTCGGGCAAGCCTGCACGCATTCTCCACATGCAACACAAGATGAGGAACCCATTAAATCATCTTGATCGAACACAATTTTAGCCTTTCGGCCTCTACCTGCCATACCTATAACATCGTTAACTTGCACCTCTCGGCATGCCCTGACGCAAAGGTTACATTGAATGCATGCGTCAAGATTTACGTTCATTGCCACGTGGCTATCATCTAGCAATGGAACGTACGATTCCTCAATTTTAGGAAATCGACTAGTTTGCACACCTTGTTGTTGTGCAGTTTTCCATAAATGCGAGGACTTATCATGCGCAGATTTAAGCTCAGGTTGATCACCTATCAAGAGTTCAATAACGGTAGCACGAGCTTTCTGGGCCCTGTCACTAGACACATTGACCACCATTCCTTTAGCTGGCTTCCTGACACAGGAAGCCGCCAATACACGCTCTCCCTTTATTTCGACCATACACGCTCGACAGTTTCCATCGGCGCGATAACCAATCTCTCCTGAGTGGCAAAGATGAGGAATGGTTGTGCCTTCTCTTTTCGCAACATCCCATATTGTTTCATCAGTCGCGGCTAGAACTATTTTTCCATCAAGTGAAAATGAGATTTTATCTGGCATGGTTAAACCTCATCGGGAAAAAATTTAAGAGTTGATAATATTGCGTTTGGTGCTGCCTGACCAAGGCCACAAATTGAAGCATCAACCATAGTTTGACAAAGATCCGACAGCAGGGTTTTATCCCAATGTTTTTTAGTCATTAATTTAACTGCTTTTTCACAGCCGACTCTGCATGGTGTGCATTGTCCGCAGCTTTCGTCTTCAAAAAATCGTAGCATATTTAAGGCAGCATCTCTTGCACTATCGTGCTCTGATAAAATGACCACCGCCGCTGATCCTATAAATGTTCCCAATTCCTGTAACGTATCAAAATCTAGAGGAACATCATTGATCGTGGCAGGAAGCAATCCAGACGACGGTCCACCAGGCTGATACCCCATAAAAATATGACCTTCAAGCATTCCACCTGCAGCGGAAATAATATCCATTATTGTCGAACCTGAAGGTAATAAGTGTACTCCAGGAGTTTTAACCCTTCCTGACACTGAATATGATCTTAGACCAACCCGTCCATTTTTTTTAACATTGCTAAATATCTCGGGTCCTTCGCGACATATTCTTGCAACCCAATAAAGTGTTTCAATATTGTGAACAAGTGTGGGCATATTAAAAATTCCGGATTGCGCAACGTAAGGTGGACGATGTCGAGGCAATCCACGTTTTCCTTCTATACTTTCAATCATGGCGGACTCTTCACCACAAATATATGCTCCAGCTCCTCTTCTTAGATCAATGTAGCCTGATTTTATCAAACCAGAGTTTTCTAAGTGGGCTATCTCCCTATGAAGTATCTTCAATACGGCGGGGTACTCATCTCGCATGTAAATGAACACTTTATCTGCGTTTATGGCCCAAGCCGCAATTAACATACCTTCAAGAAATAAGTGGGGAGTTCTTTCTAAGTAAAATCTATCTTTGAATGTGCCAGGTTCCCCTTCATCTCCGTTAACCGCGAGGTATTTCGTACCAATTGCATTCCTAACAAAAGACCACTTCTTTCCTGCGGGGAAGCCCGCTCCACCGAGGCCTCTCAATCCAGATTTCGCAATCTTGTCTTCAATTTCGACGTTGGTAGCACTACCCGTAATATAACTACTCAAAGTTGAGTAACCACCACTACTTTTATAGGCTTCAAACCCTTCATATGGGGGAATTTCTGGTAGAAATTTTTGCTTTGATATGGCTCGCTTAGTTTTTTCAAGAGTTGCGTTATCTATATGATTATGCCCAATCTCTAATACGGGAGCGGTATCGCATCGTCCCATACACGGAGCACGAAGTACCCGAACTTCTGAAGAATTTGTAGCACCTAAAATTGAATTTAGTAAAGATTGAGCCCCATTTAACTCACAAGACAAGGAGTCGCATACTCTAATAGTAGTGGGTGGTGGTGGAAGTTCGCCCTCTTTTATTACGTCGAAATGAGCATAAAAAGTGGCAACTTCGTAGATTTCTGCCTGTGCTAATTTTAATTCTTCTGCTAGAGCACTAACATGTTCAAAATTGATGCAGCCGAACTTATCTTGAATGAGGTGTAAAAACTCTATGAGGAGGTCTTTTCTCCTCGGTTTATCTCCCAACAGTTTTGATATTTCTTCTAGGTGAAAATTTTGTGCTTGGCGGCCTCGAGGGGTCTTTTTGCCTTTGCCAGATCCAGACTTCCAAATTCCAATTTCTTTTTGAACTGTCATTTTTACTTTCGCTTTTATGGCTATCTTGCGATAACATTTAATTTTGAACCGAACAAGATATTATTTCAGTCGTCTGATAGATAAAAACTATCGTTTTTAAATTATAGAAAATAAATTTATTTCTCAAAATACATCCAAATTTTCGAAATTATTTGAAATTTATTGTTCTAAGCGCTAGACGTTTTCATAACTAAAACTGGAAATAAAATGCCAACAAGATTTTCTAGCAAAGACTACTTGTTATCACCAAATATCTCTAATACTAATTTGTTTGGGCAAGTCAGCGGAATTGATCATAATGGAGTAAAAACTACTTTAGACGTCATCGAAGAACGACCGCTTACTATTTACCTAAATTCCCAAGAAGTTGTCACTGCAATGACCATTGGTGATTACCCTGAGTACTTAGCAATAGGATTCCTCTATAATCAAAGGATGCTTAAGCAGGAAGACGAACTGCTCTCGGTTGAGTTTGACCCGGAACTTGACGTGGTTGTGGTAAGGACTGATCGGCATACTGATTTTGAAGCTAAACTCCAAAAAAAGACTCGGACCAGTGGATGTGCCATCGGAACAGTTTTTGGTGATATGATGGAAGGCCTTGATGATATATCACTTCCTGACTCAAAAATAACAACATCCTGGATGTATAGCTTGGCAACAAAGATTAGTCGCACAGACAGCTTGTATCTTAAAGTAGGTGCAATACATGGAACCGTTCTTTGTAAAAAGTCTGAGCCTATATGTTACATGGAGGATGTAGGAAGGCACAATGCAGTCGATAAAATTTCTGGTTGGATGATTTCTGAGGGTATTAAAGCAGATGATAAAATACTCTACACTACTGGTCGTTTAACCTCTGAAATGGTAATTAAAACTGCTCATATGGGTATCCCTATTTTAATTTCTAGATCTGGTTTTACGGCCTGGGGTGTGGAACTCGCTAAGAAGTTAAACATGACGTTGATTGGTCGAATGAAGGGGCAACGATTTTGTTGCCTTAGTGGGGAACAGCGACTTATCTTTGACTTTAAGTTAAAGTAGGAGTTAATACTAATATGAGATCTGAGGTACAAGATTAATTGAAAGTTTACAACAAATCCGTAGATATTGCTGGAGTAATCCTTGCCGGAGGGCTGTCATCGCGCATGGGAGGTGGCGATAAGAGTTTAAAACTCCTAGGTAATAAAACAATTTTAGAGCATGTAATTGAGCGGTTGTCACCTCAAGTAGCAACAATTGTACTGAACGCAAATGGGGATCCACAAAGATTTTCTAGGTTTGGTACTCCTGTGATTCAGGATCAAACGGATGGCTTTTTGGGTCCATTGGCCGGAGTTCTATCTGGTTTGGAGTGGGCAGAAAAAAATGGCTTTCAAAGGATAATTACTGTTGCTGCGGATACACCATTTTTTCCAAAAACTCTTGCAAGGGATCTTTGCTCTGCAGTTTCTAACTCAAGTGCACCAATAGCACTTGCTGCCACCCAGCCATTTGCTATGCACAAGATTAACCGTCATCCAACCTTTGGCTTGTGGCCTGTTAGTCTTCGGAATAACCTCAAAGACTCGTTAAATGTTGGAATTAGAAAAATTGTAATCTGGACTGAGCTACATGGGCATATAGATGTTCTTTTTGAAAGTGGAGAACATGACCCATTCTTTAACGTGAATACTCATGCCGATTACAATTTTGCTAAGAAAAGAATTAATTTAGAGGCCTGATGAAAACTTTTGGAATTGTTGGTTGGAAAAACTCTGGAAAAACTGGACTGGTAGAGCGCTTAGTGACTGAAATTTCCTTAAAGGGCTTTTCAGTTTCTACCATTAAACATGCCCATCATACCTTTGATATTGATCAAATGGGAAAAGATAGTTTTAGGCACCGGCAAGCAGGGGCAATGGAAGTCCTGTTATCCTCTGAGAATAGGTGGGCACTCATGCATGAACTACGAGATTCTTCAGAGCCAAATCTGAACGAGCTAATCTCAAAATTATCACCAGTTGATTTAGTGCTCATCGAGGGATTTAAAAATGAACATGGCTTAAAAATGGAAGCCTATAGAATTGAAAATAATAATATTCCTTTGGGGCAAAGTGCTAACGACATTATTGCCCTTGCGAGTAATACTACGCACCCAAACTTAAATTTACCAATATTTGATCTTGATGATACTAGTGAGATTGCAAACTTTATTTTAAGAGAGGTGGATCTTAAGTGACGCAAGATAATCGATTACGAAATAATTGCTTTGCTCTCCCGAGGGGTGTGTCTTGGACACCTGTAGAAAAAGCTATTGAGCAACTAAAAAGGGGTCTGTCAAATATTAAGGGGATTGAAATTATTTCTACTACGCATGCTCTGGGTAGGATACTTGCGAGCCCAGTTAATGCAATCTTAAGTAACCCTCCTTATTCAAACGCTGCTGTTGATGGTTACGGGTTTTGTGGCCCAGCCAAAACAAAGGTTAGCAAGCTTAAAGTTATGCCTGGCGTAGCCGCGGCAGGAGCACCGTTTTTTGGAAAGGTTCCAGAGGGAAGCGCACTAAGAATTCTTACTGGTGCTATCTTGCCTGAGGGAGTGGATACAGTTTTATTGGACGAAGATATTGATCAAATCGATAATTTTTCAATTACTTTTGATGTTTCTCTCAAAGCAGGTGCAAATACTCGAAAATCTGGAGAAGATGTTTTCGAAGGGGAACAAATATTTTCTAAGGGTCACAAGTTAAGGCCTCAAGACCTAGCGCTTTTAGCAGCCACTGGTAATGCAACCCTAAACGTATTCTCAATCCTGAGAGTAGGAGTTATTTCAACTGGAAATGAGTTGTTGGATGCTCAAACAATTTCTTTTGAGCAATCGAAGCCTGGTAGGATTTTTGATAGTAATAGACCGATGCTTTTATCATTAATTGCAAATTGGGGGTATGAAGTTTCTGATTTTGGAATAATTAATGATGATTTGGATGCAACGCGAAATGTTTTAAACGAGGCAAGAAAATCAGTCGATGCAATTATTATATCGGGAGGTGTATCAGCTGGTGATGAAGATCATGTATCAAGGTTAATTAAATCTGAAGGCCAGCTGGAGAACTGGCGTATTGCCATAAAACCGGGTCGACCGCTAGCCCTTGGCCTTTGGAAAGGAATCCCAATATTTGGTCTTCCAGGCAATCCAGTAGCTGCCCTGATTTGCTCGTTAATTTTTGCTAGGCCTGCTTTAGGGCTTTTAGCCGGGCATGGCTGGATCAACCCACAAGGCTATTTAGTTCCATCTGGATTTGATAAGCAAAAAAAAATTGGAAGACGTGAGTATTTACGTGCTAGGTTATCACAAGATGGTAATGCAGAGATTTTTCCTTCTGAGGGCTCAGGTCGAATCTCTAGTTTGAGTTGGTCGACAGGCTTATTGGAGCTTATGGACAATGAGGATAAAATATTAAAAGGTGACATGGTGAAATATATCCCCTATTCTAGCTTTGAAATTTAAGAGTTCTTGGGGGACTTTAACATTAGCTGAATTTGGTCAATATTAATTATCAGTAACCATGAAGTAATTTAAATTTTTATATTAGCAGACAGACTTTATTAACTCTGAAATAAACAGCTCTCCTTTCTTCAACTGTAAGACGTCTATATACTCGTTTGCCTGATGGGCCTGTTTTATTGATCCGGGACCACATATAATGGTTGAGTAACCCGCTTCTTGAAATTGCCCTGCTTCAGTGCCGTAGGAAACCATTTCTGTATTATTTTGACGAGTTATTTGTCTGACTAACGCTTCTGCAAATCCATTAACCTCAGGTTGTAATCCTGGAACAAAATGAGCCTTTTCAATATTTATATACGATTTAGTGTTAGTAGTTTGCATCTGAGCTTCTACTATTTCTGCGTATTCTTCGTATTTCTTTACCCAAGCTTTACTACTTTCGGATGGTAAACACCTAATGTCCAAAGAAAACCTACAGTCCTTGGCTGTAATATTTCCCGCGGTACCTCCATTGATTACGCCAACATGGAGTGTCGTGAAGGGAGGCTCAAACTTTCTGTTTTCTTCTTGTATCTCCATAGCTTTGTTTTTTTCAGTTTGTTTGCTGACCCAACTGACAAGCTTTCCAGCATTCATCACTGCAGACACTCCATTATGCATGAGACTGGAATGCACTTCAAACCCTCTAACATGTGTCTTCAGACCAATCGATGTTTTATGACCGTTGACTGTATTCATCATCGTTGGCTCTCCGACGATGACGGCTGCTGCTTTTGGAAGTGTAACTCGAATCTTGTTTATCATCGCCGGAGCGCCTAAGCAACCAACCTCTTCATCATATGAAAACGCTATTTGGATTGGTTTCTGCAATTTTACCTTCATCATAGTTGGGATAGCGGCCAAAATAAGAGCATTAAACCCCTTCATGTCGCAGCTTCCACGACCGTAAAGGCGGCCATTTTTTTCAATCAAACGAAAAGGATCTGAAGTCCAGCTTTGCCCTTCAATTGGAACAACATCAGTATGCCCAGATAGTAATATGCCACCTTCTACATTAGGTCCAATTTGAGCATAGAGGTTTGCTTTAGTTTTTAAGTTATTAAATACTAGGTGGCTATCTATACCATAACTTTTCAAGTAATCTTGTATGAACTTTATCATTTCAAGATTTGAATCTAGAGAAACTGTTTTAAAAGAGACAAGTTTGTCCAACATCTCTTTAGCTGAATATTGCTTTTGCAATTACTTATCCTCTCTCGTAGATGTTTCTAATGACGATACTTTTTTTTTTGGTGATAAACTCAAAAAATAATGTACTTTATTAGTAAAGCGGAGAAAGAAAAATAGGTCAATTTTTAAATATTTGTTGGGCTTAT
>Ga0115558_1000780_pt1 | contig 20174 bp, 23 predicted proteins | sample COGITO_mtgs_1104_4_FD_87279 | JGI IMG/M metagenome (GOLD analysis project Ga0115558, IMG submission 87279) | Pelagic marine microbial communities from North Sea - COGITO_mtgs_110426 | ecosystem: Environmental > Aquatic > Marine > Epipelagic | place: Germany:Helgoland, sampling site Kabeltonne... | reverse complement strand
TCCTTTTATATCTCTTCTTCTTCTTCTCTTTTAATATAAAGAGTATATACTATACTCTCTTTTATGAAGTAGTAAAAAATACTATATATATAGTATCTTTTTTATAATAATTATTTATTATTCATTAATTCTTGTCAAAGCAGTATGAGGAATATGGAAAACCTCGTGTGGTAAATCAACACAACCACGACGGGTATTCCGCTGGAATATGGACTTCCAATCCTTAAATCGTTCCTCATCATATTTAATATAGAATAATCCATCTAAATAACTAAATACAAAATATAGGGTTTTCTCTCTGTCTTCTCTTTTCAAGACTGCTTTATTACAACCAATTAAAGCAGTAGGATACATATTATGAACTATCTTGCGGGACTTTAATTCATACACGGCATTTTGAGAAAAGAAGTCTTGGGTTGAATACATTTCGCTACTCGCAACAGCATTATCGTTAAAGTGTTTGTTTATCATAGGCAGAACAGCAATTTCGCTCGTCTTACCATACTCTATATCTTCGCTTTGATGTATCATTCCAAAAGGCATTATTTAATATTCCTAAATAAAAAAATACGGAATAATCTACGCATTTTTATAATTCGGTATAATATAATATGGTCGGTGGATTTTGCGGAAAACCAAAGGGATATAACAACGATGAATATTTTACGCTAAAAAGCACTTGGGAATTAATAAAGGATTATATCCCAAAAGATAAAAAAATATGGGAAAGTTTCAAAGGCAACGGGCAGTCGGCAACCTACTTAAAAGAACTGGGGTTTGATGTAGAATGCTATGATGAAGACTTCTTCAATTCCAATCACGGAGAGATTATAATAACAAACTGCCCTTTTAGCAAGAAGAAACAAGTGTTAGAATACATTTTTAAATTAGATAAACCTTTTATTATGATTATGCCGTGCGAGGTGATGAACTATAAATATCTTACGCCTTTTCACGAACACTTACAATTAATAATTCCAAAAAAAAGAATGAAGTTCTTAAAGGATAATGAAGTGGTGAAGTTTAATTATGATTGTATTTTTTTCTGTTGGAAAATGAAGTTGAAGAGAGATTTAATCTTTGTTTAATTTTTTTAATAATTGTTTATAAATCCTCTAAATACATTATTACATTTATCCCGTAATCCAAACATCTCTTCGTCGTTAATTCCATCATATTCTTCCCCGTCTGCTGTTTTAATAGACAACACATCATCATAAGTTATTATGGAGTATGCTATGACCTTGTTGTGGGTTTTCCATTCATCATAATCAACCATTTTAATCTTCGCATTAGCGACATCTATAATTTTTCTTGTTTTTTTATTAAATATGTTGGCGTGTCTAATGTTTTCCCCCCCGTTTTCTGCTTTTATCAGTGATAGTAGCATCATAGTTTCAGTCCAACCTTTTCGCCAAAACTCACCAATTCTAATACAATTCTCCATAATACAAGTTCCTTGTAAATGTTTTGGTCTGGCGTAATACTCCGCCTCTGTTTCCCTTTCAATGATAAACCCTTTGTTCCAAATCATAGTCCTCGCCATTTTCGGTTGGTTTGTTGGTAGGTAATGACTTCTCTGTTTTTTACGTCCTACAACCCCTCGCAATTAAGCGAGGGGTAGTAGTTTTTGTTTTTTTTAATAATTGTTTATTCGCTTACTATCTTTCAGCACTTTTACGCTTCCGCATCGTCATCGGGATTAACCACCACGAGTTTAACTTTTTTCTTTTTGATGAGTGTTCGCTTCGTTATTTTGATTTTCGGTTTCTCCACAACTACCTTTTCCCACTTACCTTCCGCAATTTTACGATATTCACACGACGCAGTTATATCTCGCTCCCCTCCATACTTCACCGACCCACCCAATAACCAATCACCTTCACCGATATTTAATACAATTTCAAATACGCTTGTTTTGGTTTGATACTTATTTATACTGATTACAAAATCACCATTCGCATCATTGCGTTTATCAATTGCGATAATATCAAGCAAGATAGAACGATTGCGTGATATTTTTACCCTATTTACCCCACTTTTCTTTTCACCTCCGCTTTTGGCGACTGCGTTAGAAACTACTTCTATTGCTTTACACACACCAGCGAGGGAATGCTTTTCTGCGTAATGGCGTTTCGTAATAATGCGTAGGCACTTGGGACACGCCATATTTTTCGGGTCTTGTAATTTTTCTTCACGAGTTTTCGGTTGGCGGTTTAATACTCTACCTCGTTGGTGGCGTTGGATTTGCTCTGCGACAACTACATTCGTCATAAAGCGGTCTTTAAACCGATGGAGTTTCATTAAGGTATTAGACATCTCCAACCACTCGCCGTCATTAATGGGGCGGTCTTTTGTGGTTAATTCTTCAATACCCTCAAATAATCCGTTGATGAGACCTACAAACTCATCGGCAATTTTTTTGGTCTCTTCACTCATATTCATCGTTCGCTGTTGAGGTTGAGCGATTTGTTGCTGTTGTTCCATTTCGTTTTGGTTCTCCATTATGCGTAAGTTGTCTTGGGTTGTATTAGATAAGAACTGAAATTGTAATTCAATTTTTTCCAAAAATAGCGGAAGTTGCGATTTGACGCTTGTTTTTACGTCCTACAACCCCTCGCAATTAAGCGTGGGGTAGTAGTTTTGTTTTTTTTGTTAATGTTTATTGGTTTGTGTTGTGCTGGATAAATAGTTTCTAAACCAAATCAATTTTTTACGTTATTCCTATTTATTTAATTCTTATTCATTTCGGTTTCAGCAACTTTCGCTATTTTACGGCACAATTCTTCACGCTGGTCTATCGGCAATAACGGCGAACTCCCGTCGTGTAATAAAATACCAAACTCATCTCCCCACTTACACGCTTTAATGTAGGCACAGATAATAACCCCGTGTGCGAACTCAATATTGTCCCCCATATGTGCTTTAAACTGCTCTCCATTCATCTTCTCCCCCATCAACGCAAGATTAAGCATTTGGAGTTTCATTTTAATACGGCGAGTTTTATTAATATTCGCTTCTCGCATCTGCTCTAATGTAATGCCTTCTTGTAGCATCTGCTTCACTTGCTTTTTTGTTTCGGCAAATAGCGTATTATAACTATTCATAATGCTCGGGATTTTCACAAAGAACCCGTCAAAGAAATACTGGTCGGTGCTTTTCATCATATTCTCCATTTTCGGTTGGTTGTTGGTTGGTAATATGCTATTAGAAGGTTTGTTGAAATCTATTTCAATTTTATTTTAAAATCAATTAAAATCCAAAATAATTTTCAAAAACGCCGTCGTGTTTGTTACGTCCTACAACCCCTCGCATTTAAGCGTGGGGTAGTAGTTTTTGTTTTTTTGTTAATGTTTATTGGTTTAGTTCCGCAGAACTGCTCTTACTATAAATGGGAAAATCTAATTCAATTTTTCGGGGGGTTTTTATTCGTCGTCGCTTTCGTCGCAAATACAGCAATCATATCCTATTTTGTTTTCCTCACAATCACAATTATCACACCATCTACAAGATTTACATTTATCACACCATACACAATTAGCAGTGTAATTACAATCTTCTTCATCGTCGTCGCTTTCGTCGTCGCTGTCGGCATACATAATATCATTACACTCTTTACACCCGTCCATACCCTCACCAAAGCAATCTTCGCAGTGTGTTAAATAACAATTAGCACACTCTACTTTGGTTTCGGCAATGTCCTTATCGCACATAAAGCATTTGTCGTGGTCTCCTTGTGCTGTTTCTCCACACCCCCCGTTTTTGCGGATTGCCGTTCTGCGTAATAACCACGCAATCTTATTCTCGTGAATATCATTTTCACTCAACGGATACTTACTCTTGTCGCACATATATTCCCACCCTAATCGGTGTAAGTCGGTCTGCGTCGCAACCTCACTTGCGTCCTCATCATTTAATCCACTCATTCGCAGACGGATAATATGATGCGAATGTTCCGCAACATCTACATAGGGAACTTCGTTGCGGATTTTTTCTTTAATCGCTTCCTTCTGTTGCTTGGAAGCGGAATTGTAGGTAGTAGAACTCATTTTCGTTTCTTGTTGTTGTTGGTTTGTGTTGTGCTGGATAAATAGTTCAAAAATGATTTCAATTTTTTACGTTATTCCTATTTATTATTTTTTCAAATACTTTTAATAATAATTATTTAATTATTTAATTATTTAATTATTATTAACTCGTGGAGGTCTCTTTGCGTCGTGGGTTTGTTACGTCCTACAACCCCTCGCAATTAAGCGTGGGGTAGTAGTTTTGTTTTTTTTGTTAATGTTTATTCGTCGTCGCTTTCGTCGTCGCTTTCGTCGTCGCTTTCGTCGTATTCACTATCGTCATTATCATCACTTCTAAAACACCAAAAACACCAATATTCTCCACGAACCATACCTCCCAAATTATCTTTATGCCCGCAATGCCCTCCATTCTCCATCTTCCAAGATTGACATTCTTTTTTAGGGTAAAAGACAGAATACCCATTAACAAGTTTAGGTTCGTTATTAGCACTCATTTTCGTTTCGTTAGTAGCACTCATTTTCGTTTATTCGTCGTAGGTTGTCTATTATATGTTCTTGAAAATTATTTTCAATTTTATTTTTGCTTTTGCTATTTAATTATTTAATTATTTAATTATTTAATTATTATTAACTCGTGGAGGTCTCTTTGCTGTTCCGCTTTGTAGGGTTGCTGTATTATATTTTATAATTTCTAATTCAATTTATTGAAACCCAAAATTATTTAATTATTTTATTTAGCATATATATAATTAACTATGCCGAAGCATTATACAGAAGCGATTGACGAACCCCAAAAAGCGAAACCAAAACCCAAAGCACCCAAAAAAGCGAGTATGCCCGATGAGATATTCCCACGCAAAACCAAAACGATAGACGGCGAAAAAAAGGAAAAGAAAGAAGCAGAAGCAAAGAAACCCCGTAAAGAGCGGAGCGATAAAGGCACTCCCCGCAAAAAGAAGGAAATGGTTTAAACTTCGGTCGTGTCTATACCCCGCTTAAAAGGGGGTTGTTTAAGAGCAGTTGGCGTATTTTGTGTGGATTTTTTTACATCATTAATTCCATCTAAAACACCTTCATCTACATACCGATTATCCTTTATCAATTGAATATTTTTTAACAATTGTGCGTTTATCTTGCTGTTAGAATTAATAACAATATATACGAAACTGGCGAACGAATTAAGACCTACCCCACACCACGCTAAATACGGGTTGTCGTATGCTTGTCCTATACTTACGCTGAATACTCCGCAAGTTTGAAAAAAGTAGAACAAATAAGTAAGGTGTTGATTAGTGCTATTTAAGCAACTCCGCTTGGCGATGAACTCCTTTAAATCGTGTATTTTATTTTCATTAAATAAAGTATTGATTGTTTCTGCCGTATCTTCATCACTCATTTATATTATGGTTAGATTATTAAAAGTATTTGAATATTAATTAATTAAACATTATGGAAAAAATTGAAAACAAAAAAGTATGAATTGATTAAACATTACCCGAAAAATTGTTATGGTTTTTCCCATTTATAGTAAGAGCATATTACCAACCAACAACCAATCAACGATGTCTGCTATTAACTTTAATGACGAAACCCAAGTATCCCAATTGTGCGAATTGGTGGAAGCAATAAAAGAAAATAACTTGAACTCTACATTTGTAGGGCAACCCTTCTATACTACCTATGACGATTATAATGAAAAGGAATACGAACCGAACTGCGTATATATTGAGTTAGGCGGGGTTAGTGGTTTGTGTGAGGGAATGAAAGTGTATATGTTTGTGGGTGATAATGGAATAATGTATAGCGTCTTTGATAAAGACGGCGACCAAATCGGTTATAATGCTGATAATGTAGAAGAGTTGCTTGAATATACTTATTTTGGTGATGCTTTAACTTGCTACGGCAGTAATTCTCGTTCCTCTCGTAAATGGGAATATGTGATGGCGGGTAATAGTATTGATTGGTGGAATTATGTTGTAGAGTTTGATGTTAATGGCGAACAAGAAGCAGTTTATATTGAAAATAGATATGGTTTGAAATTACAAGTTAATAAACGCCTTTTAGAAATCCATTGGGAAGACGAACAGCGATTATTGCTCGTTGATAAAAATTATGAATGCCCCGAAAACGATGTTTATAACAGAGAATATTATTGGATTACTATTGATGTTGAAGAGGAAGAGGAAGAGGATTAGGAATAAGTTTAGATAAATGTAATAATCTCTCTTCATATAATATCTATGGCGGGATTAACTACAAGAGGTAAAGGTATTAACTTTAAAAACGATGACAATTGGACGACCCCTTTGAGTGCGTGGGAAATGATACAAAATTATATACCAAAGGATAAGGTGATTTGGGAATGCTTTTATAATGAGGGTAAAAGCGGAGAATATTTAAAACAACTGGGATTTGAAACTATCCACGACAAAGAGGATTTTTTTATTACGCAAAAACGAGGGGACATTATAGTTTCCAATATTCCGTTCTCGTGTAAGGTGAAGGTGTTTAGAAGACTGCGTGAATTAGATATGCCGTTTATTATTATCGTGCCTATTAGCACAATCAGTAAGCAGTTTTATATGGATTATTGGGGTGATAAATGTAAAATCATTATCCCTAACAAGCGGATACATTTTGAAAAGAATGGTGATGAAAGTAAGCGATGCTGGTTTGATACTATTTTTATTTGCTACAAGATAGAAACCTTTGATAAAACCCTTTTGTATTTGAAGTGAAGAGAGAAATTGTGTAAAATAATAATTAATTAATTCTCTCTACTTATATATGAATAACTGGTTGAAAGGAGATAGTTTTAAGAAAGATGATGAGTATTATACGCCTTCTATGCTCGTCCGCCCGTTGCTAAAATATATTAAAAAAGACTGGGTTGTGTGGTGTCCCGCCGATGAAATAGATAGTGAATATGTGCTTGTCTTAAAAGAAAATGGTATTGATGTTCGGCATTCGCATATTAGCGATGGACTTAACTTTTTGACTTATGACCCCCCTTTTAAATATGATTGTATTATTACAAATGCTCCTTATTCCCGTAAGAAAGAGTTTTTATTTAAATGTTATAAGACCAAGAAACCCTTTGCTTTATTGTTAGGACTACCTATTTTAAATTATAATGAGATTGGAGATTTCTTTTGTGAGAGAAAGAGAGATTTACAATTATTAATATTTAATAAAAAAGTGAGTTTTAATGGAAAACGCAGTTCATTTAATTCCTCGTATTTTTGCGGTAATAAGTTCTTACCCAAGCAAATAATCTTCTGTCCGCTGGAAAGCGACAATACTGGCGATAATTTCATACCAGCAAGTAAATATAAATCTCTACATAATACAAATGGGATTTAAGTTTATCTCTCTTCAAAAAGGAACTGGGGGTAAAAAATATAAAGCAGTTGTCTTAAATAAAACTACTGGTAAAGAAAACACAATCCAGTTTGGAGCAGAAGGTTATGAAAATTATACATCGGGGCATTTAGACGAGAAAAGGCGGAGTGCTTATATATCACGCCATAAAGCGAAAGAGAACTGGACGACGACTGGTGCGAACACTGCTGGGTGGTGGGCATATAACTACCTTTGGAGATTTAAGACAAAAAGCGAAGCATTACAATATGTTAAAAAGACATTAAAATAATATTTAGGGATTTATATAGAATGACGATGATTAAAGTGGGCGAAATGGAATTAAGAAATGGGAAGATAATGGAAATATACGACGACGATAGTGAAACCGAAAGTGAAGAGGAATATGATGACGAAGGTGAATTATGTTTTTATTGCGATTGCGAGATTGATATGACGCAACAAGGCGGATTTTTAGATGCTGATACTGGCGAAGTTTATTGCGAAATCTGTTATGAGTTTATTGAATTAAATAGATAATCTTATATTATTATATAAATGAATTATTGTTGTCATTGTAATTGGGTGATGGGTGAATATGAAAAAGAATACAGATACAATAATGCCTCTTATTGCGAAAGTTGTTATTATTTGCTTTGGGCGGAAGATGAATAATTAGTTAAAATAATTATATTATAGTCTTATTATATATTATAATTATGCCGACTTCGTGGAAATCTATGAGCGTTGCTAATTTGCGGGACATTGCCCGTAGTTATAAGAACTTACATAGTTTAGGGAATATATCCAAACAGACCAAAGCAACTTTGACGGAAACTTTGAGTAAGGTGATGGAATGGAAAGAGGAGGAACTTTATACTAAAAAGGAACACGGCGGAACAAAAGTTGCTACTTATGCTAAATACGATGGAGAGATACACGATACACACGACAAGAAATCACAACCCAAAAAAGCGGAGGATAAGAAAGAAGCACAACCCAAAAAAGCGGAGAAATCTTCTATGTTTGATAAAGACGCTAAAAAGAAATCCGTTAAAAAGGCAATCTCACAAGCGAAATCTGCGGGTGATGATGCGAAAGCGATTGCTCCGCCAAAAATGGAAGAAGAACCAGCAGTTAAAGCACCACAAAAGGAAGTGAGTGAAAAAAATATGATTTATAATATAGAGCGTTCGCATTCTACAAAATTACGAAAAAGAATAACGCAGATTAGCGAAGATATTGGTGTAAAAATACCAAGAGGGGTATTAACTAAAAATATGTATAGTGAGGATTTGAGAACGGGAACTAATACCCAGTTTGGAACATCTAACAAAGGACAGAATGCGGGACGAGAGGATTTATCAAACTCTAAAATGTTGAAGGTTGCTCTATCTCATATTGGAGATAAACGAAAAGAGTTCTTAACAAAGTTATTTAGTTTGATATTTGTTAAAAATTAAATATAAATAAAAAATGGATTTAAATATTTTATATTTATATAATATAAGAACGACGATGGAGAACTTTAAAGAATTATTATTGGCGAAGAACCCGAACTACTCACAAAAGACGATTGAAACTTATGCGACTACTTGGAAGCAGATGAAAACGATGTTTGAGAGAGAAAATGATGCTATTGACTTCTTATTTAATACCCAAGAAGTCGTGGATAAATTAGCAGATAAGTATAAATCGTTGAATACTTTGAAAACCAAATTGGCGGTGTGTGTCGCTATTATGCGGTTGATTGATGAAGATAATTGTATGCCTTATATTGAAGCGTATAATGCCGAGATTGATAAGTGTTCTATTGAATTAAGCAAGATGAAAGCAACTCACGAAAAAACCGAAAAAATGAAAGATGGGTGGATTAGTGTAGAGGAGGAAGAACAGATTGAGGTGTATTTGAAATCTTTACTCCATAAAGGGTATAAGTGCTATTCTAATGTTGATTTAATTAATCTCCGTAATTATGTGATTTTTAAATTACAAAACCATATTAGCGGACGGAATGAATTAGCACATTCGTTAATTGAATACAGCAATCCGCATAAATCAACATTTAAATCACCAACGAAAAAAACAATCCGTAGGATTTATAGTGATGATTATAATTACATTTGTTTATCAAGGAGAGAAAAGAAAGTTTATTATATGATGAATGTGTATAAAACCGCCAAAACTTACGGGCGAAAAGTGATTGATTTAGGAACAGAGTATTACGAATTATTGAAATGTTATAATCACGCTCTAATGGTCATTACCCCCGAAATCAAAAAAGAGGGCATACACAAAGACACAATGTTCTTTGATAGTGATTGTAAAACCCCGTTGTCCGCAAACCGCTACGGAGTGGTTTATTCATCACTCGGCGATATTATTAATAAGAAACTTTCAACAACGACGCAACGACATATTAAGGCGTCGGCGACGGGGTTGTCTGCCGAACAGATTGAAACGATTAAGGCGAATGCTTCTAAAATGGGACATTCCGTAGAGACGCATTTAGAATATGCTGTTGTTTAATTCGTCATTGAGAGAATTAAAATATATCTATATAATGTAAATAGAAATGGACGATACAATAAATCTTGATGTTCTCCCAATAAAAGAAATGAAAGATGTGATGATGCCGACATCAAAACCAATCACGGAGAACTTGCCTAATACCCCGTTCTGTATGACGATTACCGCTCCCGTAAAAAGCGGAAAAAGCGTGTTAATCGGCAACCTATTGCTACGCTTCTACCCGAAGGCGTGGCAAAAAATCATCTATTTTTCGCCGACCGCAGATATGGACAAAACTACGAAATCATTTTTAAAAGCGTTTGAAGACAACGAAGACCAAGAAATAACGATTTTCAAGCAACACGACGATTTGATGAATATGGATACTTATATTGAATTGATTACCGAAGAACAGCGGAAAATGCCCCAAGAGAAAAGAGTATCTACATTAATGGTTTTTGACGACTGCGTTGGATACAAAATGAAAAAACTGAATTATTTATGTTCTCGTTTTCGCCACTTTAATATTACAATACTTATTGCGACCCAAGTGTATAGGCGGTTAGACCCTATTATGCGGGTGAATACCAGTTGTGCTATTTTTTTCAAAGTTTCAAATAATAAGGAGTTTATGAAGATTGAAGAAGAAATATTAGAGAATGTGCCGAATTATTTAGAATATTATAATGAAGCGACGAGTGAAGCGTTTAGTTTTTTATATTTTAATATTTGGGAACAGAAATTATATAAAGGGTTTAAGACGCTTTTATGGGAAAAGTAATTATTTTAATGTTAATGTATTATATAAGATATGGATTATGTTGCGGGTATGTCTTCCACGCAAGGATTATCGCAAAGATATAGTGATGATTTAGCAACACGAGCAAGTGAAATACAAAGTGCTAAAAATACTGCTATGGAACTGGGTTCGCAATTTCACGAACAAATGACAAATTATAAAAATATGATTGATAAACCATACGAAACTTTTGGCGAAGTAGCGGGGGAATATGTAGCAACGAAAGCGTTTGGAATGGCGAAAAGTAAATATTTAGCGAGTAAGACCGCATCACGCCAAGAAGCGAATGACGCTGAAATTGCCAATAACAACGATGTAGCACCTTCTACTTCTTCATCTGCTTCCGCAGAGACCTCCACCGAGAATATTGCCCCCGAACCCGATATAAATGCGGGACAAAGCGGAACTGAATTAACTGAAATGACGAGTATGCCTATTAGGGAAGAAGCATCAGCATCGGCGGATTTAGGCAGTTCTTCGGCAAGTAGCGGGGCAGTTTTAGAAGATGGCGATACGGGGGCAAGAGGCAGTTTAACAGCGGAAGAGGTAAATAATTTAACACACCCCGCCGAAAGTCTCGCCGACGCTCCTTCTTTACCCGACGCTCCTTCTTCTGTTGCTGATACTTCTTCGGTTGCTGGGGACGCAGTTAAAACTGGTATATCAACTGGCGAAAAAGTCGGCGAAGATGTGGCGGAAGATACAGCGTTAGACGCAACGGGGATTGGAGAGGTTTTGATGGGCGTTCAACTTGTTTCGGGATTAGGGCATTTTTTCAAAGATATTTTTGACCCTTCTAAACCAAAACCGCCTCCTCCGCCTCAATTGCCTCCCGCTCAACAATCTAATTTTATACAAGCATCAGTTCAGCAAGGCACTTAATCTTATTATTTAGCATTTTCATTTTTTATAAAAAGAGTTTAATACATTATTTTATAAAAAATATTATATAATTGTAATATATATAATGGCGAGTAGAAACTTAAAACTTCGTGCGATTGAGAACGGGATTTACGATAAAGACCATTTAACTCGTGTTCGCTATGAAATCAGTAGCGACCTCTCTACAACAGATATGGGAAACTCATATTTGTCTTTGCGAACGACGCTTTTGAATGGTTTAACAAAAACGCCTATTGACACACAACAAGACCACAACGAACACCCCACTTATTTTATGTTCGGCGATGGAACGACCACTTATTCGCCTTCGTGTATGTTTCGCACTGCTAAATTATTTAGCAAACAAACGGGGCAAATTATAGAAGAATTGAACTACCGCAATATTGCGACACAGACATTTAAGGAATATACTACCGATTTTGATAATCTCGCCAGTGATACTATTGAAAGCGGAATGGGTATTCCTACCTCAAAATTAAATAACCTTCAATCCAAATATACTCTTTGGACTAACGAGAACCCCGTTGAACTCCATATTCCCCTCAAAGAAATCTTCCCTTCTCTCAATACTCCCGCCTACCAATTGTCCGCTGTCGGCGGTTTAGTCGTGGATTTAGAGTTTGACGTTACGAAAGATATGATTATGTTGTATAGCGACCCCACTTTAATTATTCCTCCCCCCAAACTTTTACAAAGCGGACACAACGGATTTCAAACTACTCCCGAAGAAGATTTCTCGTGGTTGGTTAAATCGCAAGTGAATAGCGAGTTCGGTGCGATTGAAAAACCCGATGCTATACCGACCCCCGCTGGTTGGAGTTATTTACAACCCCAGTATTTTAAGGACATTTCCCCTTTTCCCGCTTGGAATGGTGCTTTAAATGAAGGTTTTACTGACCTTGAATTAGCGACTAAATATGATAATTGGACGGGTGCTGATATTGTTGAACTCGGTTTGACCGACGAAAAAGCGTCTGTCTTGTCTATTGTTGATATGGAAATGCGTAATACTACGGGAACTGATGTCGCCGATTTTGAGTCATTAGATAAGGTGATTGGCGTTGCGGGTGGAAAACTTACCCTCCAAAGCGGAGCGTCCCCAGTTCAACTTGGCGTTGCTGATGTTGATGAAATTAGACTTAATGGACTGACTAATCTTATTAAGACTTCCAAAGACCCCCTACATCTCGGGGCAGAAAACCAAATGCTTTCGTTCCCTCAAAAAGAACAAGCAGACTGGGATTTGCTCGTAGCGAATAAAGTTAAATTATCTTACGCCCAAGCAGACCAACTCGTAGAATGCGGACTTTTAAGCAAAATCGGTAATGTTTATAGCAAGATTGCGAACCGAACTTTTGGCGTGAAATTACAGCAATACGCTTGGGACACTACTGACGAAGCGGGTAATAAAGTAAAGACCTTTGTGTGTAAAGACCGAGAAAAGGATATTACTGGTGTCGCTCACGCCGTCTCTAACCGCCTACTTACACTGCCCCGCTTGAAAGCGTATGCTAATACCATTAAGGAAGTTCTACCTTTTGCTGGCGGAACGCATATTACGCTTGAAATGAATGTGCCTTTGGAACTGGGCGGTAATGCGAATGTTGGAACTAAACCTCTCGCCCGTGAAATTGTAAGCGAAAATCTCGGCAACACTCCGCCAGTTCAAATTACCGCCAGTGTCTCGTGGCGTGTTGTTTTTGACGAAGTTGTTAAATCCAGCGACCCTTTTTTCAGCATTACGGGACACTACCCATCTACCGACCTTGCCGAAATGGTTTTGGTTCAGTATCCTCCTACCAAGAGTGCTATGCCTCCTTATTTCCGCACTATGTCGGTTGAACCATTTAATATTGATGCTGGTTTTTCGCAACTCGTTCAAAACTTTATGCTTGAACCCAATGTGTATAATGCCTATGTGGTTATTCCCGCCGACAGCAAATCGCTTATCGGCAAGGACGGAGACATTCTCCAATTTAGAGCGACTATTGATGAGGTTGATGTCGTTTCCCGTGATGTGAAGATGGGCGAGTATCCCGATAGTTTGTATTGGGATAAGTTGATTGATACTTTTAGCAACTCATCTATGTCATTGAAATCTATTAATGGAATTGTGAATGGTGTGAATGAACGCCCCGTGCGAGTTCTGCCTATCCGTATTTATGCGGGTTTAGTCGGCGGTCAAGTTAATTTCTCTAATGTGATGAAGCGTCTTCAAATCCGTATGGAAGCGGGAGCGGGAAAGACTATACAAAGCGGAACTGCTTATTTGTTTAAAGAAAAGTATAAGCAAATGTAAATTAATTATTCGTAAAATATTATATAATAATGTCTGTTTATTATATAATAAAATGCCGAAAAGAGCATCTCGTGGTTTAGAGGCAATACCCGCTCAAATGTTAGATACGATTAATCCAGCACCCGCACCAGCACCAGTAGAAGAAGCGAAAAACGAGGTTGTTGATTTAGCAATAAGCGAAAAAGACAACGAAGTATTTAGCGATGGGGAATGTGAAGATATTGAAGAAACACCAGTTCCGTCTGCCGAAACAAGTAAAAAGAAACGACAATACAGCGAACAGCATAAAGATATGCTACGCCAACGATTAGCAGATATGCGAGAGAAACAAAAGAAACTACGAGAGGAAAAGAAAGCACTGAACACCGCTACGAAAACTACACCTAAAAAAGTAGAAGATATGTTTGATAAGAAATACAAAGATGAGTTTGACTTTTTGAAATCTAAAATTGGAGAGATTACCAATGATATAAATGAAATTAAAACTCTTAAACAACAAAAAGCGGAAGCAAAACTAAAAATAAAAGCAGACGAGGAGGCAATTAAGGAACAAAAGAAAGAGGTTGTTAAGGAAAAATCAACACCAGCAGAAAAAACAGCACCAGCACCAGCACCAGCACCAGCACCAGCACCCGAACAATTTGTTCCTCCGCCAAATCTTTCATTCCGCCAAAGATTTAGTAATTTAAATGGTTTTTAGTTTAATTTTAAAATAAAATATATAATACTATTATATATAAGAGATGTCGCAGATTTTTAATTCTACTATGCCGATAAGCGTTCGGGAAACTTATGGTGAGTTTTCGCAAGTGGATTTCCTCGTTCAGTTGAAAGCAAATGCTATACAGCAAAACTCTTTCCGCATTAACGGGAAGTTGAAGGTATTTAAGGACGGAATTACTATCCCCGCCACAATAAACGACGGCATCTTTTTCAACGCCTTTTCGGGTGTGTCGTCCCTCATCAACATCGCCTCCGTGTCTGTTAATTCTACCCAAACAATAGAAAATATTGCCTCATTCGGGCGGTTGGCGGGTATGAAGAAACAAGCAAAATACACTCTTCCGCAATTATCCGCAAGTAGTTTAGCATCTTTGGAATTGTGCGGTAATCTTAATAACCGCCTTTTGCTCGGCGAAGTCGGCGAGGACGGGTATGTCTCGTTTTCCCTCGCTATTGACAACGCACTTAATAATATGATGGGTGGCGTAATCCACCCGTCCAAAGTTCAAGAACTCCGCCTTATGCTTACGCTTGAAAGCGGACTGAATGCTTTTCATATTAACAAAACCGATAGTGTCGCTGTTTCCGCCAACTATCTCCTCAAAGACCTTATGCTCACTTGGACGGAAGTTCCCGCCCCCGCCAAAGTGGAGAATATCGGCATCATTTCCTATTTTCTTACACAGCAGTCCATCGTCTCAAAGGTTTCCAATCTTAATATTATGACTGGTTCTAACCCCGCCGATAGTTTGTCTATTTCCTTTATTAAGCAAAAGAATAAGTCGTCTGCCCGTAAAGATGCGAACTTGTGCGAATATCTCGGTCAAGTGGAAAGGGTTGAGTTTGAAATGAACTCTAATTCCTCTGTGAATATGTATCCCCTTGAAAGCGAAAGCGATATTGCCCTCAACTATTACCGCTCTTTTCAGCAACCTACCTCAAAGATGACAAAGAACTCTATTACATCTCTCGCCACTAACGGCACTTGTGCCTATGGTATAGGTATTCAATATCCCGAAAGTCAAGGCGATAAACTCACTATGAGTATCACGATTAAGGACGATGCGATTGTTGAAAACGACCCGTCGGGAACTGGTGATGCTATTGATGCTTATGCTTACACTAACTCTTTAATCACTCTTTAATTTATTGATTAGAGAGATATTTAGGTATTTATCTATTTAATAAACAATATAATACTAATTCTAAAAATAAATTATATATTAGTATTATATATAAGTATGAGCGTATTTAAGACAGAATTGCTTGACCCGTATTCCTCCACTAAACAGCGGAGCATTTATTCCTTGCCCGAAGGCGTTAATGTTAATTCCAAGAAAATCCGCTTACTTAATTTCAAGTTGAAGAAGACTTTGAAGGCAGACGGAAGTGCGAAAGAACATCTGTTCGGTTTAGGCGGTGCCGTTGAATGTATCAGCAAAATCTCCGTATTGTCCCGTGATGGTGTGGAAATTGACCGCATAAATGGGGAAGCGTTGCGTATGATGGGTATGAAGCACCTTGCCGTGCCTAATGCCTCCCAGTATTCTATTGCGAAGACGCTTAACCAACACGCCGATTTGTCCGTTATTACTCCCACTTTTGCGTCTATTGAAAACGGAAACCCTATGGGAGCAACTAACTATTGGGACGTTAATAACCATTCTCTCACTATTTCCATTTCCTCTATGCTCCAATATTTAGGCGTTGCTCGTAGCATCGTTGCCGAAGGTCTTTCTATTATGATTGAATGGTCTTTGGAACAAATGGAAAGTGTTGAACCCCTTTATGCGTTTAACTTTGACAACTACCCCCAAATTGCGTATGATGTCTATTTGTCTAACGATGTGAAACCCGACGCACAAGCGTCTTATATGTTCTACACGATGGTTCAAGACACCTTCCCGATTAAAGCGGGTGTCGCCAATTCCATAGATAAACGCTTTACTGCGTATGTGAAACAATATATCGCCAATTTCTACTATATGTTGAGGGACACTACTGCTCGTGCTGGTGATTTAGCACTTACTAATCCTCGCACTTCGCAATTTACCGAAGCACCCACCAGCGAACAACTCCAACTCACTATTGACGGCAAGACGCTATATAGTCGTAAGGGGATTGTCGGGTCGGCGATGAAACAGCAGTTTTTTAACGATTATTTTAGCGAAGTGAATGTTCCCGTTGGAAGCAACTGCGAACTCTCTGTTCCTATGGGTCTTTCAAGTGATAGTCGTGTCTCTTTTGGCGTTGCTCCCCTCAACCGCTTTATTGCGACTGAACTTCAACTTTCCTACAAAGATGTCAAGAACCACATTAAAGCGACCCAACTGATTACTATTGCCGAAGTCCTTCGTGTCTATAACCCCGCTACAAAGTCCGTCCAGTTTGTTAATCAACCATCTCAACCCACCCCAGTTCTTTCCCTATGAGAGAAATAAATAACATTTAGTTATAATATGATTTTAATTATATAATCATATTATATATATTTGATGTCTAATCCACCTAAAAAAACAATTACATTACCAAAGCAAACGCAAGTGTGTTTGAATTATTGGAATGCTTCTACTGCGGTAGATGGGTGCGAGTTCTCTACGCAATTTCAAGAACCATTAACACTTAATTTAGGAGACACAATTGGCGTTCGTAATTCCTCATTAGACACATCAAAATTAAGCAACGATTTAATCGTTATTGAAGAAGAGTTAGAATTAGAGTTTGAAATGGTTTATTACGCTATGATACGGAAAACCGAAATGAACTTTGAAACATTTAACGCTGTTCCAAGAAACCATCAAGCGTGGATTTACGCTAAAAGTAGTAAGAATTATTATGGGACAGCACCCCCGCTTCCTATGGGAAATGACTATAACCCAAATGGATTAGGTTGGGTTTTTGTAAATCCCTTATGGAGTTTTATGTATCAAGCAAGATTAGGAACTTATTTATCACCGACCGCAGTGACGGCATTAGCGGATATGCCCGAAATGAACCTCAACTTTACCAATCAACCAAACTTTAACACTCCGTTAGTTGCTCGTCCAAATGACAATATCCCAACTGATTTAATACGGGTTCTACTTTACCAAACAATACCGCACAAAACGCCCCAGTGCTACTTATGAACTCATTTACCCAAGCACCTTTTACAAGAAAGATTAAAATTACGCTAAAAAAGGGGTTTTATACTCGTGCTGGATTAGCGGTTGAAATTACGACACTTATGAGTTCTTTAAAAGCACCATTAACTTCTAATTATCCTTTCGCAGAAGGAGAACCAATATACCTTCCAGTCCAACAAACACAACCCGTTTATGATTTTATGGATTACTACCAACCCACCACAAACCAAGAAGATTTGGTAAGCGGTGTCGGCAATTGTGAATGTAATAATCCAACTAACCCCGAAAATCCCAATTATCCAAATAATACAACACTCAATCAAATCAATACTACCACCGAAGGCATTAATCCTTTTCAAGTTGATATATTAGCACAACATACGGCAGATACGCCACAAGTAATTAAAGTCGCAACTGGCGGGGCAGATGCGAACGATTATACGCCCACAACCCCCACCGACCAATTCCAGCGATTAGTATGGAAAATAGATAGAGGATACTTGAAAGGCACTAAACAAACAGCACAAAGCATTCCTATCGGCGAAAGCGTAATCGGGTTGGTCAATGATGTTAATTTTAATGAGCGTAAAAATGTTTATCCCGTTCATTTTCAACCATTTACTACCACTTTTAAAATTGCTGGTAATAATACGTGTCCCGCTGGGGTTAATCCGCAATATTTAGGCGACCAACTTACCGAAAGTGGTTCGTCGCTCTATGGCGACGAAATCAGCATTACAAGAGGATATTTTAACACACAACAACCATCGGGATTTACGCCTTATACTCCCCCCACCCCCACCACACAGACAGCAACACTTACTTATCAAGTTCAAGGCGACCAGTTTATAGATAATCCCGACACATACATAAAACGCTTTTTACCAATTAATATTAATCCTTCTTTAAATAACCCTTATACTTGCGGAACATTTGGAACAAGCGAGATTTCGCTTTTATACGACGCTGACAAAAACCTATTTAAGTTCGCCGATTTACACACGCCCATTATGACCGCTCCCGACAATAAAAGCGGAGCAAATACGCCTTCGCTCGTTCGTTCCGTTGGGAAATTATGTGGAGCATACGATACGGCAAACACTTTTAAAGACACCGCTATTACGGGACAATTAATAGGTAATTTACTGGCGGAAAACCAAAATACAGAGGCAACCAACGACAGACACAGCGGAATTATGTTCTCATCTATTACCGCCACAAATAAGGCGACTGGAACGCCGAGTTCATTTTGGAGCGATATTGGGTTTAATGTTGCTGATATTACTATTGATTTAGACCTTTTACCATCAACAGACAAGTTCGGCAACCAAACGAATAAACTAATTAGCGAGGAGACTTTTAATTCTCTCACTACTGGCGAACTCTTTGGTATTTCACAGAATATTAATGCTTTAAATACTGCTAATAGTATTAACGAGCAAGTCCAAGCACCGCTACGCTACACTTATCAAAAAAATTATAATAATTTGCTGGATATGAATAATCAATCGGGAACAAAAGATTTTCCACAACCGCTATTTCCCGCCAACCTTGAAGGCGATATAATTTATGCCTCCACAAATAGCGTAAGTTTAATGGCGGGTAATCAACCAACTTCCGTATTGAACACTCTTGGAGGAAATATCCTTTTGGAGATTACGGGTTATGGCGGAGGCAGTGAATTACAAGATAAAGACGCTTTTGCCGTTAAATCTATTGTATCTCTCTACTATCTTAATTCAAACACATATTTATCAAGTGAAGGAGATGGATATACCTACACCCACCTTTCAAATACACCACAGACCATTTCAGCATTAAAAGTCCGTATCATCAACCCTATTACCAAACAAAAACTAACTTCTTTGCTGGGAAACAACAACTCCGTCTATCTATCTATTACGCAAAACAAAGAAATAGAAATCCAATAATCTTATATCTCCTCAAATCCTCAAAAAGGGGGTAGAAAAGGGTAAAGGAAGGGGGGCGATGACCCATTTTTATAAAGTTTTTATATCTAATATATAACAATATTTCTTATGGAAATACTTTATAAAAACACTATGTCTCCTTTCTACTTTTACCCCTTTTTACTCCTTTTATATCTCCTCAACTACTTCTACTCTTTTATATATAATAAGAGTATATACTATACTCTCTTTTATGTAGTCTAAAAAGATACTATATAATAGTATCTTTGTTATGATAAATGGTAATAAATTAATATAATAAATAATTAATAACAACAATTACAATTATAAAATTGATTTTTACTTACTATTATATTATTATATAAATATATCTAGATACAAGTATCTAAGTAATAAATTAAAAAGAATGTATAAACAAAATACAACGTTAAATACAAGTACAAGTACAAGTACAAGTACAAGTAAAAATAATAATACTAATAAATCTTCAAATAG
>Ga0115558_1000774_pt1 | contig 20242 bp, 19 predicted proteins | sample COGITO_mtgs_1104_4_FD_87279 | JGI IMG/M metagenome (GOLD analysis project Ga0115558, IMG submission 87279) | Pelagic marine microbial communities from North Sea - COGITO_mtgs_110426 | ecosystem: Environmental > Aquatic > Marine > Epipelagic | place: Germany:Helgoland, sampling site Kabeltonne... | reverse complement strand
AATCGAAAAGCGCTCAGTGTCCGCCAATAAATTCGCCACTGCTGTCAGTTCATTGGACTGATCGCAGAAGTGCACAAAGTGGAAATAGCTCGCATTAAAGCCATTGTTGGTCGCCGGATTCCCGGGCGAGTACAAATTAAACGACAGCGCCCCAGCAAGGGTGTCCATAAAACTTGCCCCGAGAGCCAATGCGTTGCTCTGATCATAATCAAGGCTGCCCACTGAGCCGCCACCGAGATCGCAATCACTCAAGGAGATGGTCGCTTCAAACACTTGCAGTGCAGCCTGTAACGCTTCGAGCTCATAGTCAGCAAAAATGGCATCCGGCTCGAGATTGCCCGATAGCGTGCAGCGGCTGCGTTTGTCGTTAAACCCTAGAGCAGCGGGATCTATCGCATTCAAGACACCCTCGGCTGTCACTTCAACCAGTGAAATGCCGCTGGCAATATCGGAATACTCGACGTAGATACCGGGGACAATGGTACCAAAATTAAACACCTCGGCACCTGTTTGAAAGACAAACACGCCATCACCATCGCCATCAAAATTGGCCATGGTAATGCGACTTCCCTCGACAGCAGTCCCGGCAACAGGCAGTGAATAAGTGGTCAATTCTGCTGTTTCAGAGTCAGACTGAACACAGCTGAGATTACCGCTAAAGGTGTCGCCGACGATATCGGCCTGGCCACTGCATAGACCGGTAATTTCTCCCGCCGCAGAGGCATTAGTCAAACTCACGCGCCCATTGCGCGAGACGACCATAACCAGCGTTTCACCGGTCGATGGCGTCGGCAGGACCCAATGGCCGGCAAGAAACGCATTGCTGGTAAACGTAAAGGCTGTCGATATTGAGGCGCCGGAGCCATCTGTAGCACTGATGGTCAGATCATAGACACCCGGCTCTGTGACACCGCCCTGAATCAATCCTGTGGTCGAGTCAATTTCAAGACCGGAACCGCCATCAGACAGTTCAAATGAACGCGTCGCACTATCCAGCTTTTCCGCCGCGGCCGTCAACGTCCAATTGGTCTCATCAGACCAAACGACAGTCTGCCCGGCAAGCGAGATTGAACCATAGTCGGTTGAACCAGAGCCTTCCTGATCAGTGGCAGAGGAACCAGTACTCCCCCCGCCGCCACCGCAGGCAATTAAAAACAGAGTGGTAACCAAGACTAAAACCGGCGCTTTCATAAATAGAACTTTTTTGTATTAAGGCTAATTTAAGTCTGCAAGACAATATCGTTTCGCAGCCAGTAACGTACGTTAACTGCAATCCATGCTGTCATTATCAAATCTAAATTTATTTGGACGAGAGGCTTTGTAAGCTATCTATCTAAACTAGTCATCTAAGCGATCTAGTGACACTATTTGCAAAGATACCATTGTCTTACCTAAAGATACCATTGTCGCGAAGAAACGCACCGACATCAAAATCTGCTGCAAACTGAACACCCAACTCTGTGGCATCGATACCGCGATGGAAGGCGTCCTTTAAAGGCTGGTGATCCATCAGATCGAGAATATTTTGATTGCTGTTCTGAAGCTGCAATCTGGAGTTACCGCTGGTCGCCACTGCTTTAAACCTAGCATACCAGACTTCCCACGATTCACCCCGTGGCGGCTCGCCTGAGGAATGAGAATTAGTGCTACCTGATAATTGCGTACGCTTTTTAAACAGAGCCATAGCACCTACTCGCGCAACAGGGGTTTCCAATAGAGGATACCCAGCAACAAAACACCGATAAGACTTACCATACCAGAGTATCCACGAGCGTGGAGTTTTTTCCGCACCACAAGAAATTCAACTGCGTGGACCGCGAACATAAGAACACCAATCCACAGTACCCACTGCCCTGCATGTGCCGCAATTGGCATAAAAAGATTGACCACAAATACCAGCCAGAAACCCATCAGCAGATATTTGTTCAGTGCTAGAAATTTGTCCATAGTCTGATCTTTCTCTTTGTCGTTATTGTGTAAAGATTCTTATTGTAATAACTCGAAGTCAAATAGTCTCAAACCTGATGCGACTATGCAAACCTTAAAAGGCCCCAAAATTGGGGCACTGATAATATTCAGTGGCCTGCAAATAGCGGTGCTAGACTATTATTTATGACATGGAAAGCATTTATCTACCCTTCGCCAAAGTTGCAGGAGCTCTATAGACTAGCTCTCTGTATCAGCGGTGTGACTATTCTGCTTGGCGCTTGGCGCGATATCGGGTACCACTCGGGGCTTCTGGCTATCCTCCCGGCCCTGTTTCTCTACCAGTTTGGCAGCTACTTTGCGGTTAGCACCGCGCTAGCCCTTGGCCATCGGCAGCGCCTGTCACTTTTAATGGAGTTCAGCGACGGTCTCATAGCAGGATTATTGATCGCCTTAGTGGACTTTGATCCCGCCGTAACGATGGCACTGGGCGCCGCTTTTCTGATCACCATAGTCGGGGCCATGAAAGCCACCGCGCCACTGGACCTGATTGGCCTGTTTCTCGGCGCCAGTGTCGGCTACTGGCTGTTACCTATTTCGATTGCCCCCTCAGCCTCAGTGCAACTATTGGTTTTCGGTATTAGCTTTGCATACTGCTTACTCAATACTAATATGGCCCGGCACACCCATTTCCTGCTCGCCGAACAGCATGAATCGGTGCTCAGACAAAATGATTGGCTAACCCTGCGCACCTTTCATCTCTCCAAATACCTCTCTCCGGCTCTGCGCAAAGCCATACTCACCGGCAAAGATGTCAAAGCCGGAACTCAGGAGAAAACTCTAACCGTGTTTTTCTCCGATATGGAAGGCTTTACCCGACTCGCTGAAGAGCTCGACCCAGAGCAACTCACCTCGCTACTCAACACCTATTTAACCGAAATGTCTGAGATTGCATTTCGTTTTGGTGGCACCATCGACAAGGTTATCGGCGACTCCATAATGGTCTTTTTTGGCGATCCGGAAAGTCGTGGCGTGCGCTCTGATGCGGTCAGCTGTGTGTCAATGGCACTGGCCATGAAGCACGCCATGACCGAGTTGCAAGCGCGCTGGCGCGCCGAGGGTATTGCCCACCCCCTGGGACTGCGCATGGGTATCAATAGTGGTGTCTGCAAGGTCGGCAACTTTGGCACCGAAAATCGTCTCGACTACACGCTGCTGGGTCGCACAGTCAATCTCGCCAGTCGCCTTGAATGCTCCGCCCAGAGCAATGAAATATTAGTCTCGAAGGATACCTACGACCTGATTAAAGGCACTGTTCACTGCCAGGACAAAGGCAAGATAGTGGTCAAGGGCTTCGCCAACCCAATCAGTGTTTTTAGCGTCACAGACCTACATAAAAACATTGCCAGCAAAAAGGCGATCGAGCAAAAAGCCTTGGCTTAACAGCTCAGCCATTCTGCGCCGTGTTCCTTTCCTCCCCTGCTATTAATACGCGCTCGGAAAATTCAACCGAGCCCGCCAACTGCCGGGAAAAAATGTGCACGCATTTAAGCCACTAAAAAATCCGCCTTAAACAGCTTTTTTAGCAAACATTACCTCTAGCTCTTCGAGTGATTTACCCTTGGTTTCTGGCAGCAGCCAAGTCACCAACACCAAGCCGATAACCGCAAACACACCGTAGGAGAAAAACGTCAGCGCGGCGCCAAAAACACTCAGTTCTAAGGGGAACAACAGCTGCACAAAGAAACTCACCATGCTGTTAATCATGCCTACCACTGAGATGGCGATGCCGCGCAATTGGTTGGGAAAAATCTCAGAGAAAAGCGCCCACATAACCGGTCCCAACGACATGGCAAAGGACGCGACAAAGCCTAAGATGCCAACCAAAATCAAGATGGCATTCATGGTGGTGGCAGTTTTAAGGAAGGCGCTTTCGTGTTCACGTGCCGCACTGGCGCCAATGGTGTCAGCTAGGGCCGCTTTAAACTCGACATCACTCTGGTAGACAGTGCCAACCAGGGCGTTGAGTTTGGTCGTATCAAAGCTGCTTTGAATATTATCGATTTGCTCAATCTGCGCAATTCCCTTGGGGCTTAATTCATAGGTCGCCTGGGCAAAGCCATAGGTGCACAGCGCCATGCTAAAGGCAATGCCGGTTAAACCAACCAGCAGCAGAGGCTTGCGTCCCCAGCGGTCGATAAGGGCCATGGCCACCAGGGTAAACACCACATTGATCAGACCAACCAGCGCCGCTTGGGCAAAGGCCGCATCGGTGCCAATGCCGCTCTGCTCAAAAATAGTCGGGGCGTAGAAGAAGATCGCGTTGATACCGGTGATTTGCTGCACCACGCCGACAATAATGCCGACGATCAGCGCCAGACGCATTTTCGGGCCAAACACACCGGTAATGCGTTTCCACAGGGCGCCATTTTGGCTGTCATAGCTGCTTTTAATCAGCTCGACCTCAGTCTCGACCTCATCGGCGGGCAATAGCTTCGCCAGCACCACGCGAGCCTGCTGTTCACGGCCATTGTTGACTAACCAGCGCGGGCTGTCGGGAATCATAAACAGGGCAAAGAAAAACACTGCGGCCGGGATAATTTCAACACCCAGCATCCAGCGCCAGGTATCGGTATCGATAGCCCAGGCCGTGGCCCAGGCGCTGCCAGACTCGCTGGCGTTCAAAATAAAGTAGTTGGCAAAATAAGCTGCTGAGAGGCCGACAACAATATTCAGCTGGTTGATCGACACTAGCTTGCCGCGCAGTTTTGCCGGCGCAATTTCGGCAATATACATGGGCGCAATCATCAGAGAGGTAAAGGCAAGACCACCTAAAGCACGGGCTGTCACCAGCATGATATAAGAGGAGGCAAACGCTGAGGCAAGGGCCGACAGCAGGTAGAGAAAGGCAATGATAATCAGCACCTTTTTACGCCCAAGGGCGTCGCTTAAGGGGCCGATCACCAGCGTGCCAAATACCCCAGAGAGCGTCGGTGCGGCAACCACAAAACCCGATTGTATTGGCGTCAGATCAAACTCAACCGAGACAAAGCCAACCACCCCAGAGATAACAGCGGCGTCAAAGCCAAAAACAAAGCCGCCAAGCGACACGATAATCGCGCAATACAGCACGTAATAGGTACGGTGTTCCATGAAAATTCCACTTGTGATTTAGGTTTATTATTGTTTTTTGTCGCGCCAATCAAAAACGTGCTTTTATCTCAGCCATATGCCGCTGAAAGGCCCGGCTAGCGTCCCAGCTAACAACCTCAGGTTGCAGCTTGCCGGCCAGTAATTCACAGCTTACCTGTTCAATTTGATGATTGAAACCTTGCTGAGGGCGCTGTTCAGCAAAGCGATCTACGCACGCGGCACCCTGAAAAAGCATCACCTCGCGGGCTGCCCAATAATCGGCAATGGTCAGCGTGCCCCTGTCACCAATCAAAGTCAGATAATTGTTTAACTTGCTGCGAAAAGAGGTGGTCAACTGCGCCGTGGCGCGGTTGTTGCCATAGGTGTTTAAAATAACCACATCGTCCTCAACGCCATTGTCAGCCTTATGGTGCCAAACTGTTTGCGTGTCGGGGTCCTGTTGCAAAAACAACCAGGCCATTGCGATTGGGTAAATGCCCATCTCCAGCAGACAGCCCCCAGCCAGACGGTGATCGTACTCGCGCAGATCTGGGCTGTAGGGCAATGGGAAACCAAAGTCTGCTTTAACATGGCACAGGTTGCCTATGCGCCCCGCCTTAACCCACTCCTGAGCCTTTTGGATCACGGGCATAAAGTAAGTCCACATGCCCTCCATAAAATAGCGCTTTTCTGCTACCGCCACCGCCAGCACCTCTTCCAACTCAGCGGGGGTTACCGTCGCCGGTTTTTCGCACAGCACATGCTTGCCCGCACGCAGAGCGGCGATGGCCTGCTCTTTATGGTGACTGTGAGGCGTTGCAATATAGACCGCATCCACATTGGGGTCGGCATACAGTTGCGCGTAACTGCCATAGGCACAGGGCACCGCGCAGTCATCGGCAAAGGCCTGGGCCGAACTCAGTTGCCGCGAAGCAACCGCAGTCAACACCGCATGCTCAGCATGGGCAAGATCGGCAGCAAAGGTTCTGGCGATACGGCCAGCACCAATAATGCCCCAGCGAATAGTCGCAGTAGCGTTTTGCTTCATGGGAGACGCTCTTCAATAATGCGGTTGCTAGAAAACTGGTAGCGCATATTGCGATAGACACAGGTGTCGGTGATATCCGCCGGCGTATCGGCCGGGCAACAGCGGTAATTAGTCGACACACGGCTAACCCCCATCACCGGCAGCACACGGTGCCAGGCATGACCATGAATCAAAATCAAGGTGCCTTTCTGCGGGCTCAGCACCACCTGTCCGGCAAAGTCCTCATTGCCATCGCCAACACTAATCGCGCCGCCTTTGTGCGAGCCCGGCATCACCAATAACTTGCCACCACTGCGCTGATCAATATCCATGGTGTAAACCAAACGGTTTAAGTTAAATTGGCTTTTATCCTCCGGCGGACAGTCTTGATGCCAAGCTTGGCCATTGGAGCCTTTTTTGCTAAACATCACCATGCTGTAAAGACTCGACCAACCCGCGCCCAAAATAGCGTCAGTTAAGGCCAGCAATCTTGGATCTTGCTCCGCGGTGTCAAAGGCATCAATGCCATCCAGTTGCGGAAACCAGGGAATGACATCGGTATTCGATCTTTCTAAAAACTCCGGATTGTGGACAAACTCCGGGTCGTCGCCAAAGTGCCGCTCAATATGCCCCTGGTAGCTGTTCATCAGGCGATCATCAAAAAAACCATCAATCGCCAGGTAGCCCTGCTGCCAGAAGGTATTCGCAAGCGTGTCGATATCCATAAGAAGCTCAGAAGAATTATTATTTTTATACTGGGTTGAGTACGCCGCTTACTGCACAGCCGACAACCCAGACGATTGCGGAATACTATCACCCTTTGTATCAAAGTAACTGCGCTTGGGACAACAGGGGTTCAGGCGGCGACAGGGGGCGGACGCTGTGGGTTGGGAGGCGTAAATATTGGATTGCCTAGCGTTGCGCTGCTATCCCATTCTATTGCGGCTCCAACTTCTCCAGTGCCAGTGGCAATAATCGATCAACAAACTGACTGTAGGCTATTGCCGAGGGGTGTAGCCGGTCTGAGGCTACTAGCCTCGGGTCTTCCAATCCCTGCCTGGTAATGTCAGTAATGTAAACGTAACTTAAGCCGTTTTCTTGACAGTAATCTCGAGCATAGTCGTTATACAAATCGATGTCGGCGCTAACACCTGGGGTATTCCTAGAATCTCCAAATGGCGTGAAGGCGTAGTCTGGAATCGAAACCACAATCAAATTGCTAGCATCACCGCCGGCAAAAGAGACCGCCGACTCTACAAGCTCGATAAATTCTGTCTTATAAATATCAAAGGATCTATTTTGAAACTGATTGTTCACCCCGATCAGCAGTGTTACTAGGTCAAAATCGCTGGCCGGCGCTTGTGTTTCGATGGCATTGATCAAATTGGTCGTGGTCCAGCCGGTCTTAGCAATCACCTGTAAGCTAATAGTATCTCGGTCCGAGTAGTCGAAAATCAGATTTTCCTTAAGCTGCTGAGGGAAGCTGCATGTGTCACAGACAGACTGCCCAATGGTATAACTGTCGCCAAGCGAGAGAATCTTGAGGTCGAGCGCATTGTCACGGTCTGTTGATCTAAAGAACGACCAAATAAGCTGATAGAGATTAAAGCCCTGACCAAATACCGTGCTGTGGCCGCCATCTTGGACAACAAAGTAGCGGACCTTTTTATTATTCAGGCAACCGGTAAAGGTTAATTCCTCGACGGTTTTCTCACCCCAGGTTCTGGTTCTGTTGGAGGGGGTCAGATCGCAGTTAAAGGCTGACATCCAGTTTTCGGCGCTGTCCTGAGCCGACATAAACTGACTGTCAGCGACGCCGGTGCCACCATTTAAAGGCACCAAGTCGTCGTTTGCGCCATTCAGCTGAAATACCGAGATAGCCTGGGGTGGCACTAGCTGTCCTAACGAAACGGTCTGCTGACTAAGCAGTGGGGCTATGCCTTTAAATATTGACGCCTCTTTGGCGATCTTATTGAGCAGCCCGGCGCCATTAGACATACCGACGCCATAGACCCTGTCGAGATCAAAGGTATCGTCAGAATCAAGGCTATTGATGATGAGAGAGACAAATTCGACATCATCGGCATCGGTTTCACCGCTGACATTCCAACGCTGATTGTAGCCATCGGGGAAAACCCCAATAAATTCTCCAGCGTCTATTAATGCTGCAATCTCCGGGCTGTTATTGAGCAGAGCTTCTCCGTAGCTATCGGCACCATGAAAGAAGAACAGTACTGGATAGCTATCCTCTGTGAGATTGTCAGGTAGGCGTATCAGGAAAGTACGATCGACTAGCAGGCCATCTATTGTCTGGCTGAGTTTGTTCGATCCAGATACGGGGGGCTCTGCGGCCACCGGAGTCGAGGTTTCAGCAGACATTAAAGACTGTGGCTGAGGGCTCGACTGAGAGGATCCACCGCCACCACAGGCCGTTATTAACAACAGGCACAGCCATATAGATGCCTTCATACTGGATTCCTCAGTGGTCTTTCTTTTTATAGGTAATGCTGATTTTCAGCCTGCCGCTGTGAACGAGCCTGACAATCGCTTCGATCGACAGCTCATCCCGATTCTCTACCTGGTGTGGTTTTTATACTGCGGTCGCGAATAATCGGATTGATGACGAAGCAATAGGGCCTGATCTGAAGAAGCAGACGAAAAAACTGTCTCATCTATAAAAAGAGAACTGTCAGCACCAGTCAAGTTACATTTGAGCGGTCAAACAGCCGGGCAAAAAAGACAACGATGCCGTCAAAATTGGTGCCACCCGGTTATCCTGACTACTGCCGCACCTGCCGGTGACTTGGCGGAAAGCGGTATCGGCTGCTGCGATAGGGATTGATATCCAGACCGCCACGGCGCATATAGCGCGCGTAAACATCCAGCTGCGCTGGCCGACAACGCTGCATAATATCGCTGTATATCTTCTCCACGCACTGCTCATGAAAGTCTTGATGCTGACGGAATGACACCAGATATTTAAGCAGTCCGGAGCGATCGATTGGCGCGCCTTGATAGCTGATATACACCGATGCCCAATCCGGCTGATCGGTCACGGGACAGTTGGTTCTCAGCAGATGTGAATAGAGCGTCTCGGTGCACGGCTCGCCCTCCTCCAGTACTAAAAAGTCGGAGTTCGGCTGATAGCAATCAATGGCAATGTTCTGCTGATCGAGACAGCTACCGTCGGGCTCGCTGATAGGCCTAAAGCCGTTGTACTCTGCGAGCTGGTAAAAGATCACCTCAACACCACCCTGCGCGGCGGCCGACAGATCTGAGACCATCACTTCCTGCACTGCCTGCGAGGAGTCAAAGGAACTCTGATTAAATGAATTTAAATAAAGCTTAAACGACTTCGACTCGACGATATTGAGGCTGGTACAGGGCACCAAAAACTCGGCAATGGCAACCTGTGGCAAGCCATCTTTATTTAACCAGGAAATTTCAAAGCCGGTCCACAGATCAACACCGACGAAATCGGGCAATGGGCCCATGGCATCTGCCGCCAGTTGCTCGCGAGCCACCGCGCGAGGAATCGGATCCAGCAGCGATGGGTCATAACGATCACCGTAGCGAGTGACTTTGCCGAGTTCTGTCGAAGAGTAATCTGCCATTAGCTGCGCAGCCTCGAGCCTTTCTCCAGCAGGTTGAGCGCCACGGCGAAAAGGAGTGCGGAGAACAGTGCAACCATAGAGAACGCCCAGACAATATTGATATCGCTGATACCCGCTATGCCGTAGCGGAAGGCGTTGACCATATACAGTACCGGATTGATCATCGACACATTGCCCCAGAAATCGCCGAGCAAATCGATGGAATAAAACACGCCACCGAGATAGGTTAGCGGGGTCAACACAAAGGTCGGAATAATCGAAATATCATCAAAGCTGCGCGCAAACACCGCGTTGATTAGACCTGCCAGCGAGAACATAAACGATGTCATCAGCACAATACCAATGGTTACCGGCAAACTGTGAATACTGAAGTCGGCAAAATAGAGCGACAGAATGGTGACGATAAGGCCGACACCGAGACCGCGACTCATTCCCCCCACCACATAACCGGATAAAATTATCCAACTCGGCACCGGCGATACCAGCAACTCTTCAATATTGCGCTGGAACTTCGAACCAAAAAATGATGACACGACGTTGGAGTAGGAGTTGGTGATTACCGACATCATAATCAGACCTGGCGCGACAAACTGGATATAGGGTAGCCCCGACATCTCACCGATCCGCGAACCAATCAGGGTGCCGAAAATAACAAAGTAAAGCACGATGGTAATCACCGGCGGCAAGAGAGTCTGTGGCCAGATGCGTAAAAAGCGCTGAATCTCGCGGCGCACTATGGTGATAAAGGCAATCCATTTTTGCTGGCTAGTCATGGCTCTCTCCTGTCAGGTTTTTCTCAACCATAGTGAAGAAAAGTTCTTCCAGTCGATTGGTCTTATTGCGCATACTCAGCACATGAATGCCCTGCTTGCTGAGCACTTCAAACAATTGATTAATCGACTGAGACTTTTCTACTTCGACTTCCAGCGTATTGGCATCAACCCGTGTCAGCGGATACCCCTCAATCGTCGGGCAATCGCTCAAGGTCTCGCGGATATCCAGCACAAAGAGCTCTTTGTTAAGCTGCGATAGCAACTCGCGGATACTGGTATTTTGTACGATCTGGCCATGATCGATAATCGCCACATTGCGGCACAGGCTCTCGGCCTCTTCAAGGTAGTGAGTGGTTAAAATAATCGTCGTGCCACTGGCATTAATCTCACGCAGAAACTCCCACATCGAACGCCGCAGTTCGATATCAACCCCGGCTGTGGGCTCGTCGAGCACCAGCAACTTGGGTTCATGCATCAGTGCCCGGGCAATCATCAAACGTCGCTTCATGCCGCCGGATAGGGTTCGCGACGGCACATGGCTCTTGTCCCAAAGGCCGAGCTGACGAAGGTATTTCTCGGCGCGCTGAATGGCGATATCGCGAGGAATACCAAAATAGCCGGCCTGATTAATCAGAATATCAATCGGCTTTTCAAACTGATTAAAATTAAATTCCTGGGGCACCACACCGACATGCTGCTTTGCCTGCGAGAAGTCACTGTCGATGTCACAACCAAAAATGCTCACCGAACCGCTGGTTTTCAATACCAGAGAGCAGATAATACCAATAGTCGTGGATTTGCCTGCACCATTGGGCCCTAGCAATGCAAAGAAGTCCCCCTGCTGCACCGTCAGAGAAATACCTTTTAATGCCTGAAAATTACCCTCGTAGGTTTTACTCAGCTGATCAATTGCCAGTGCCGGTTGCATACAGTTTCCTAGTGATTAAAGTCAGCCGCTATTGTAGCGATGGAAGAGCGATAAGTCCGTATTTCAGACCTTTGAGCGAATACTTTTTTTGCGTCGCCAATGATTAATTAAGTAGTTAGGCAACCGAATTGGGGTCATAATAACTGTCTTGAGTTGATAACCTTACACGCCATGCCACGAAAAATTATTCGCAAGCTACTGCCCGACTTAGCGACCGTATTGAAGCATCCGTCATTGCGCTGGACCGCGCCGTTAATTGGCGACCCCAATATCTTGCACCTGAATCGCGAGTCAGTCTCTCTGGCCGTCTTTATTGGCATCTTGGTGGCGTTCCTTCCACTGCCGGGACAAACCTTTATCGCCGCAGGACTGGCATTCTGGTGGGGTGCCAATCTGCCGATTTCGATCTGCTTTATCTGGATCAGCAATCCGGTGACCATTGCACCGATGTTCTATCTCACCTATCGCGTCGGCACAGCAGTGCTTGGCAGTGCCCCGATTGATTTCACCATATCGCTCACTTGGGCGTGGTTCTCAAGCATGGGGACACAGATTATGGTGCCGCTGATGATTGGCAGTCTGCTGTGTGGCTTTGCTGGGGCTGCTGCGGGCTATTTATTGATTAACTTTCTCTGGCGCTGGAAGGTGATCAGCAACTGGGAAAAGCGCAAACTCGCACGCCTCGAAAAACTGAAAAAATAATCGACTGATCTATTCGTAACGCAGCTCATCCGCCGGGATCATGCGACTGGCGCGCAGCGCCGGATAAAGGGTAGCGAGCAAGTTTAAACCCACTGCCGCCAGCGCTACCATCAGCACATCGGACCCGCGCATATCCACTGGAATATAGTCAATCGGGTAGACCTCGGTATTGAGGAAGGTGACACCCAGCAATGACTCTAACCAAAGCACAAAATCAGCCACCCAGAGACAGCCGAGTATGCCTAGCAGCACGCCAATGGCGATGCCAAACAATCCAATCATGACGCCTTGAGTGAGAAATAGTCGCAGGATATCTGCGCGGGTCAGACCCAGGGTCTGGAGGATGGCAATATCTTTGCGTTTATCCATTACCGACATCATCAACATCGAAATCACATTAAAGGCGGCGATGGCGATAATCATAAAGATCAGCAAGCCAACCATATTGCGCGACAGCTGAATCGCCTGATAGAGATTGCCATGGGTCTGAAACCAGTCCCTAAAGCCGTAACCAAACGGCAACTCCTCAAGCATCCGGTAACCGAGCTGACGAGCATTAAATTGGTCATCGACCTGGACCCGAAAACCGTTGACCAACCCAGGAACGCCAGCGAGTTCGGCAACCTGCGGCAGTGAACCAATGGCCAACAGCTGATCAATTTCAGTGTGGGTGGCAAACACCCCCGCCACGGTGAAGGCCTGTGCCACGGTGGGCCCCTGAGCCGCTGGCACAATCACCGTCAGGCGCTGCCCCAGCCGTATATTTAAACTTTGCGCCAGCACTTCGGAAAGCAGCAGCTGATTACCCTGCGGTACGCTGACTGCGGCTTCAGCAAGCACCTTGTTGAGCCCTGCGGGCACTGCACTGTCATCGAGACCAAGCAGCTGAATCGGCCTGCTGGTTTGACGAAAATGCACCAGTCCGTTGACTTCACTGTAGGGCGTCACTTCAGTCACCGAAGGCTGTCCAGCGATCAGCAAGCTATCGGCACGCCAATCGGCAACACCCTGCTGGTGAATGATCTGTACATGGGGAACCACCGAGAGGATGCGCTCGCGCAATTCGCGATCAAAGCCGTTCATCACCGACAGTACAATAATTAACAGACCGACACCCAGCACCAGACCGCTAATCGCCAACAGCGAAATAAACGACACCAGACGGTTGCCGCCCCCGCCTGAGGAAAAGTAGCGCAGCCCAATAAAGAGTGGCAGAGGCTTAAACAACCGCAGCCTCCAGCTCCACCAGCTGACCATCGATCAAATTGACTTGGCGATCCATTCGCGCGGCAATAGCGGGGTCATGGGTGACCACCACAAAGGAGATATTCAATGTTTGATTAAGCACCAGCAGCAGATCCAGTATCACCCCAGCGGTGCTCGGATCGAGATTGCCGGTCGGTTCATCCATTAACACTACAGAGGGAGACGTGACCAAGGCCCGGGCAATGGCGACTCGTTGTCGCTCACCACCGGACAGTTCTGCCGGCTTATGTTTCAGACGATCCCCAAGACCCACCTTACCGAGCAACTCCCCTGCACGCTGTTGCGCCTCAGCAACCGACGTGCCACCAATCAGGCAGGGTAAGGCGACATTTTCCAACGCACTAAACTCACCGAGTAGATGATGAAACTGATAGACAAAGCCAACATGCTGATTGCGCCACTTAGCCCGCGCCGAAATATCCAGCTGCTGCCAGTCTTTACCGCAAACCATCACGCTGCCCGCAGTCGGATCATCGAGCCCACCAAGCAAATTAAGCAAGGTCGTTTTACCGGAGCCAGAAACCCCAACCACCGCGAGCTTTTCACCCGCTTTAACCGCAATATTAGTATCCCGCAGCACCGGCAGCAGGCTGTCGCCCTGCTGATAATCGCGACCAACGGCCTTGGCTTCTAGGACATAAGGAACATCAGTGGTCATAACGCAATGCCTCCGCAGGCAAGACTTTGCCCGCTCGCCAGGCGGGATAGAGTGTAGCGACAAAACTGACAATCAAAGCACTGCCAACAACTATCAGGACATCGCTGAGCAGTATTTTGGATGGCAGCGCACTGATTAGGTAAATTGAGGGATCAAAAATATAACTGCCACTGAGCTGTTCCAGCCCAGCAACAATGTCACCGACAAAATAGGCCAGCAGACAACCCAGCAGCGTGCCAGCAAGAATACCCAAACTACCCACAGCCAGACCCTGAATCACAAATATCTTCATCACCGTCCCTGACGTTGCACCCAGAGTGCGGATCACCGCGATATCTTTGCGCTTATCGGAAACCATCAACACCAGGCTGGCGACAATATTAAACGCCGCCACCGCAATAATCACTGACAGTAACAGGCTGACAATCACTTTCTCCATGCGCATGGCTTGAAACAGCGTGCCCATATTATCGCTCCAGGTGCGCCATTGCAGATCGTCGTTTAGATTACCCTTTAGAAAGCGCTTGCCGGTTTGCGCACTGAGCCAATTATCGGCGAGAAAAGCATCGGACAGCTCAAGCTGCACACCCTGAAAGCGATCCCCCAAGCGCAACAGCTTCTGCCCGTCGCGAAAATGGATAAATGCCACCGAGGCATCCACTTGAGCACCAACCTGAAAGATACCGGTGACTATCACTCGCTTGATACGAGGGAATACTCCGGCCGGGGTCACTGTCACCGAAGGCAAGGTCAGTTGTAACGTATCACCGACAAATAAATCTAACTTGCGCGCAATCTGGCTGCCAATCACCACACCAAACTGCCCTTCCTGCAACTGGCCGACATAACCACTGATCATATTTTCCGCGAGCTTGTCTGCGGTCCTCGACTGCGGATCAATGCCTTGCAGCACGAGACCGGTTTGGTGTTCATCGCGAGATGCCATCACAAAGCTCTGCAACATTGGCACCACCGAGAGTACTTTGACCGGAGCATCTTCACTGTCGGTCTTTAACTCAGTCTCAAGCTGGTTAATCTGCGCAATATTTAGCCCCTCTGGACTGGTCACGCTGATATGCGGCACCACTCTGAGCAGCCGCATTTTGATCTCGCGATCAAAGCCATTCATCACCGACAGCACCACAATTAATGCCATCACTCCAAGCGCCATCGCCGCCAGGGAAAACAGCGAAATAAACGACACAAAGCCATCGCGCCGTTTGCTGCGCATATAGCGCAAGCCAATAAAAAGTGGGAGGTTGGTTAACATGCAGGGATTAAACCCGAAAGCCGCAGGACACACAAGATTGCATGGCTTAAGGAGAGCCCTTCACAGTCATGCAATGCTGTACCAAGTGGCCCGTGCTTTCCCATGTCGCTGGATACGTCCCTCGTTGACCAGCTCACGTAACCTGACTTTCAATGTGTTTTGGTTCGCGTCCGTGAACTCTACCATCTGTGCAATTGTTAAACGCTCGTGCACTCCCAAGAGTTTGAGCACCTGAACGGAGAGCAACGGCAACGAGCTATCACTGGCGGTCTTTTCTTGTTCTACCTTAGCGGCAAGATTGACCTTTTGTTTTTTCATGCAGCGCAGAAAGAAGCCCAGCCATGGCTCCCAATCAGGAGCATCATTCTTGAGTGTCGTTTGGGTACGCCGGAGGGCCTTGTAGTAAAGGTTTTTGTTTTCTTCAACGATGCTTTCCAATGAAGCATAAGGCACATATTCATAACCCGCACGTAATAATAGTAATGTGGTTAGAATACGTGAAAGCCTGCCATTACCATCCTGAAACGGATGAACGGCCAAAAAAACCACATTGAAGACGGCAATGATTAGAAGCGGATGCATCGCCGATTCATCAAAGGCTTTGGCTGCCCATCCCACCAGTTCTTGCATTTCTCTGGGCGTGTCAAATGGCGTGGCTGTTTCAAATACTATGCCGATTTCACGCCCATCAGCGTCTTTTGCCACCACATGGTTAGGAAGTGTTTTATAGGAGCCCCGATGTCGATCATCTTTAGTGCTATGACGGAGCAAAGTTTGGTGTAATTGACGGACATGATTTTCAGTAAGATTTAGCTCTTCATAAGCCTGAAATACCAAATCCATCACTTCGGCATATCCGGCCACTTCCTGTTCATCACGGGTCTTAAAGGATGTCGAACTAAGATTTGAAAGCAGTGTTTCCACCTGCAAATCAGAAAGCTTTGCCCCCTCGATCCGTGTGGACGAGCCAACACTTTCAATCGTCGCCACTTTGCGTAATTTTTGTAGGCGCTCCGGTGAGAGTGCTTTCAATGCCTGCCATTGACCCTTGAACTCATCGATCTCGGCGATAAGCTGCAAGACATCCTGGCCAACGGTGATTAACGGCTCTTTCATCTATGCCTCAGTTACTGTATCTGATACTCGATTTTTATACCCGATTATACCCAATTATACCCGGTAATCTAGCCGTCCTTTCCTGAACGCCAACTCCATATCCGAGAATAGACACCTGGTCGTGATCGATAGCCGGGAAGATCGCAGCATCAAACCAGTCAAATATCTATTCCGGTTTCGACTTCCTCTGCAATCAAATACGACATAGATCATATCTAATTTGTAAAACCCAATCACGGTCACAGGCTCTTCTGTGTCCTACAATTAATGCAGTTAAATCCGCAGCAATTTATAACAAAGGAATGTTAGCTATGAAAAACCTGATATTGGCTCTGACGATTACCGCTCTAAGCACCACCCTGAGCAGCATCCTTTACGCAGAGCAAATCACCTTGCCAATTGGCGAGCAAACCCGTCAGTCAGAGCTGCCCTTGCCCCAGCGCGGCATGCATAAAAACGCTGTATTACAAGAGTTTGGTGACCCCGAGGAGATGACCGCGGCGGTGGGTGAGCCACCGATTAGTCAGTGGATCTACGCGGACTATGTGGTCTACTTCGAGGCCAGCTGGGTGATTCAAGCGGTGGTAAAACACCCACCGCAGGATGATGAGCGCTAAGGGAAGACTTAGCGCTGTTTGTCCTCAAAGCGTCGGTGCTCACGGCTGACGCGGTTGAGACCGTTCATTGAGGCGATGCGGTAGGCTTCGGCCATGGTGGGATAGTTAAAGGTGGTACGGACAAAGTACTTAATGCTATTCGCCTCCCCTTCTTGATTCATAATCGCCTGTCCAATATGAATAATCTCTGCGGCTTCTGCGCCAAAACAGTGAATGCCGAGTATCTGCAGGGTTTCCTGATGAAAGAGAATTTTTAACATGCCCACTTCTTCACCGGAAATATGCGCTCGGGCTGTGTCTTTAAAATAGGCGCGACCAATTTCGTAGGGAATTTTTTGTTCGGTAAGCTCGCGCTCATTTTTGCCGACAAAGCTTATTTCGGGGATCGTCCAGATGCCAGTGGCAACATCATCGACGCGATACTGATCTGTCATGCCACACATATGGGATGCAGCAAAGCGGCCCTGATCATAGGCAGCGCCAGCTAGTGCCGGCCAGCCGATAACATCACCGGCAGCATAAATGTGAGGGATCGCGGTTTGGTAGTCTTTGTTGACCTGTATCTGACCGCGGGAATCCACTTCCAAACCTATATTTTCAAGGCCCATATTTTTTGTGTTGCCACTGCGGCCGTTGCACCAAAGCAAAGCTTCAGCGTGAATGCGTTTGCCTGACTTAAGCTCCAGAGTGACGCCATTTTCACCGGTAGTAACACTCTCGTATTCTTCGTTGTGACGCACCATAACATTGAGATCACGCAGGTGATAACTGAGCGCATCTGAGATTTCATCGTCGAGAAAGCTCATCAACCACTCTCTGGTATTGACCAGATCGACCCTGGTATCGAGTCCCGAGAAGATTGACGCGTACTCGCAGCCAATCACACCGGCGCCATAAATAATAATATTTCGCGGCGTGCTATCCAGATCCAGAATCGAGTCGCTATCAAAAATACCGGGGTGACTAAAATCTATATCATCGGGGCGATAAGGACTCGACCCTGTGGCCAATAAAAAGTGCCTGGCACCGACACTAATCACTTTGCCATCAGTCGCGGTCACTGAAATTTCATGCGGCCCAACAAATGTCGCGCGCCCGACATAGGTCTGCACACGATTGCGCGCATAACCTTTGGTGCGGCCCTGAACCTGTTTGACAATGACATCATCTGCCGCCTTCATCACCTCAGGAAAAGAGAACCAGCGCGGCTCGCCGACGGCGCGAAACATCGGCATGGTGTTGTATTGCATCATCCGCCGAATCGACTGTCGCAGGGCTTTTGACGGAATGGTACCGAGGTGTGTGCAGTTGCCGCCAGCCAATGATCGCTCATCGACGACCGCGACTCGCCAGCCCTGCTTGACTGCATTCATCGCAGCGCCTTCACCAGCAGGACCACTGCCGATAACCACTAGATCAAATTGATAATTGGACATGCTTAGCTTTTTTCCTGTTCTGAAGAACGCAGATTGGCGCTCGCATCGTAGACCATATCGGCATCACTCAGCTCATCGCATTTATTCGGATCACCACCGCAGAGGTCGCAGCTGTAGTTGGCTTCACCCAGTGCCGCACCGACCCCACCACAGGAGCCGGCAATGGGTTTGCCGCCCATCAGTACGCCCACTGCCATTGCTGTAATCAGCAGGGCAAAAATAATAATGGTAAGAAAGATTTCTGCCATGTTTAGTTCTCGCTATTAACCGCATCTGCGATCAAATACGGTTTAAAGGCATCACTGTAACGCGCCGCAAATTGCCCGTCTGCTTTGACCAACATATACACTGCTATGGATTGCTGGTTGGCTATTTCTAGCGCCGCTTCGTCACCCATTACCAAAAAGGCGGTGGCCCAGGCATCGGCATCAATACAGCGATCGGCAATGACTGTCACCGAGGCCAGACGATGCTCTATAGGCCGACCGGTTCGTGGATCTATGCTGTGAGAGTAGCGTTTGCCGTCTTTTTCAAAATAATTTCTGTAGTCACCGGAGGTGGCTACGGCTGCACTCTCAAGAGCAATAATATTGTTCACCTGCCCCATGGCATCCGGGGTTTCTATGGCAATGCGCCAGGGCTGCCCTTTCGGGTTTAAGCCGCTAACCCGCATCTCACCACCCACTTCCACCAGATAATCTGGCAGTGCCAACATTTCCAGTAGCTCGGCAACCTGATCAACGGCATAGCCTTTGGCTACGGCAGATAGATCTAGGTTCAAAGCCGAATCTTTGCTGATCGATTGCTTGTCGGCATTGAATATCAGGTGCTGGTAACCAATGCTCGCCAGTGCCTGGCTAATTTCATCATCTTCGGGAATGCGGTCATGGGTCATCTGTGGACCAAAACCCCAGAGATCAACCAGTGGACCCACAGTGGGATCGAAGGCACCGGCGCTGTGTTGCCAGATCTGACGGCTGGTCTGCAATACAGTCCAGAGTCCTTCGGAAGCAACCGCCTCTTGCCCGACCGGCAGACGATTAAACTGACTTAACTCGGATTCCGACTTGTAGGTGGACATGGCTAGGTCAACTACATCCAGCGCCTCGTCGATCTGCTCGGCTAGATCAGCCGGTGCTGGTTGGTCGGCCACTATGGTGATGTGATAGCTGGTGCCAAATTTGCTGCCTGAGATCTGCACAATCTCAGGGGCGTGGTCACAGCCTGCTAGTAGCAGCAAGCTGAGCAGAGCTGAAAGCAAAAACGAGGCTTTCACAAGCCCCGTTATTTTGCTGCTAGATAACATCATCAAGCGCTATTACCCGCCGAAGTCATCGAGGAAGATATTTTCGTCCTCAACACCCAGGTCCTGCAACAATTTGACCACTGCCGCGTTCATCATTGGCGGCCCGCACATGTAGTATTCGCAATCTTCAGGCGCTTCGTGGTTCTTAAGATACTGCTCGTACAACACATTGTGAATAAAGCCGGTAAGTCCTTCCCAGTTATCTTCAGGCTGCGGATCAGAGAGTGCCAGGTGCCAGTCAAAGTTATCATTCTCCGCGGCTAAGGCGTCATATTCATCATCGTAGAAACATTCGCGCAACGAACGTGCACCGTACCAGAAGCTAATCTTACGCTTGCTTTTGAGACGCTTGAGCTGATCGAAGATATGCGAGCGCATCGGTGCCATTCCCGCACCACCGCCGATAAACACCATTTCATTGTCGGTATCTTTGGCGAAAAACTCACCGAATGGTCCATAGACAGTAATCTT
>Ga0115558_1000772_pt1 | contig 20270 bp, 15 predicted proteins | sample COGITO_mtgs_1104_4_FD_87279 | JGI IMG/M metagenome (GOLD analysis project Ga0115558, IMG submission 87279) | Pelagic marine microbial communities from North Sea - COGITO_mtgs_110426 | ecosystem: Environmental > Aquatic > Marine > Epipelagic | place: Germany:Helgoland, sampling site Kabeltonne... | reverse complement strand
GGATCATCCTCTCAGAACCCCTAGACATCGTAGACTTGGTGAGCCATTACCTCACCAACTATCTAATGTCACGCATGCCCATCCTTTACCAATAAATCTTTAATCACTTCATGATGCCAATCTGTGATACTATGGGGTATTAATCCGGATTTCTCCGGGCTATCCCCCAGTAAAGGGTAGGTTGCATACGCGTTACGCACCCGTGCGCCACTGTCATTATAACCGAAGTCATAAATCTCGTTCGACTTGCATGTATTAGGCCTGCCGCTAGCGTTCATCCTGAGCCAGGATCAAACTCTCCATTGTATTTAGTTTTACTTTATGCTAACCTAAGCTAACTTAAAGACCCCGAAGGGCAATGTTGTTTGAACCTCTGACTTCTTCTCAAATAAAATAATTCGAGCGGTTTGCTATCATTTTTACATTATGTCAAAGAACTTTTTTACTGGTTGTATTCGCAGGTAATCTTCTCCCAAATCACTAGTTTGAATATCTATCGTCATGGTGTGATTTGGGCACTCTATTACGCGCCTTCAGTAAGTGGTGAATTATCAGGTTTTATCCTTTATAATCCTTAAAAAACATCCCGTTGAATGCCCTTCTTTTTGTCTCTCTGTGAACTCTCATTCACAAAGCGAGTGCAAAGGTATTTAATTAATTAACAACCCCGCAACTTTAATTAAAATATTTTAAAATAAATTTTGGGCAAATTCTCGAAATCCCCAAAACATATTCCCCCCACCGTTTTATGGGGACGCAAAGGTATGCAAGTCTTACTTAACCAACCTAACTTTTTTTAAACAATTTTCAAAGAATTTCGCAACTGACTAGGTATCAGTTTTATTTGGCTTTTTTCTTTTATATAGGGGCACAGTACTACACGGTTCTCCGTACATTATAGACTTCGCAAAAGGGCGAATAAGTCTTGTAATTTCAACATAGGCAGATTCTGGAACAGGTAAATCACCACATCCCTTTATTACTACAGGCTGGTCTTGAAACTTTTCTAGGTCAACAGTTGCCAACGCTTGTTGGAACAATGCATATTCTAACAAGGGCAAATCACCCATTACCACAAACCTTGCTACCGGTTCTAACTTAGTCGCTAACAACATATAGGCCCAGGTAGGAACAGTAGCATCTGCAGAACAAGTGATAGCCACATTCTTTCCAGCATACACAGACCAGTCATTCTCTTTCAAGAAATCCCTAAAATCTTTTTCTTTCAGAATAAGCCCCTGATAAAGGTTCTGAGCTAAATCATAAATCACCCGTTCACCACCATCATAATATTCTCCTAAATCGAATGTGATCAAGGGGCTGCTTGCTACTCTATTTACAATTACATCATCACTCATTTTATAATAGCTTCTTTGGTGTAGTTGCTTTAAAATCTTTCAAATAGAAAGGCTCAAAATAGGCGACATCTTCGAATGTGCCATTATTGAATGACTCGAAAGCCAGCCTGCCAACAGCGTCAGCCGAAGGTGAAACATTATCAATAAAATGAGCAGCTGTTTTGTTTTGCACTAGTTCTTGAAATTTATTTGAACCATTTCCAAAAAATAACACATTTGTACTCTCAAGGGTTTCATCAAAACTGTGCTCGTCTAATATCTTAGCTGATGTGCCTTTTATTTCATTGAGGTCAGCATCAAAAAGTGCTGCATACACTTCCATTCTCCGAGCATCTATCATAGGAGACAATAGCATATTGTGAGTGTTAAAACAATTGACTTCGTCAGCCATAGCTTTTAAAGTATTAATTGCTATCAGGGGCTTGTCCAGAGCATAACATAAGCCTTTGGCTGTAGAGACGCCAATCCTTAACCCCGTGTAAGAACCGGGGCCTTTAGACACCGCGATGGCATCCAAGTCAGCTAATTCAATATTAGCATGACTTGCGACGGATTCTATAGCCAACGTTAACAGGTTTGCATGCGACTTCTCAAGGAACAGCTTTTCGTAAACGACAACTTTGCCTTTATCAGATATTGCTACTGAACATTCCGTTGTTGACGTCTCTATACTTAATATTAATGCCATTTCAATTCAATGAAAATTTAAATAAGCTGAAGTGATTTGTCGATAATGACAACAATCAAAAACAACACAAAGATAAAGCTGATTAATCGGTTGGAAAAATTACTTGAAACTTTAACTCCAATTGGCGAGCCAATTGACACTCCTATCCCCAACGAAATGGCCATAGGAATGATTATCAAACCTTGACGAGGGTAATCCATATTTGTTATTGACTCTTGAAAAAAATTGCTAATTGTAATCGCTAATGAAGTAAAAAAAATGATTCCTAAGGAAATGGATTTTGCTTTTCTCATGGACATGCTTAGTCCACTATTCAAAATAGGGATTATTATGATGCCGCCACCTAAACCTGATAAAGATGAAATACCACCGCCCAAAAAGCCTAAGAAACTCCAAAATCCTTTTCTAGGCTCTTTTTCTTGGATTATTGTTTTTTTGAAGAAGACTTGGTTTAACGTCCTATAGATTATGAAGACGGTAATTACAATGATTAGGGGATTGAAGACTTCCTTCTGATACCAATCAGTGTGTACAACAAATTCTAAAGCTAAAATTGAAAAAATAGCACCAACCAGTCCTGCAATCAACACTGGCTTCCAATAGAACTCACCTCGCTTAATATGCGCAATATTCCCTGCCAAGCCAGCAAACATTGTACCCACAATAGAGTTTGCAATTGTGTATTGAACAACTTCTGAATCTGAGAGTCCCATTTCAAGGAGTAAATAAGGCAAGATCAGTACATAAATGATACCGCCACCAATCCCTATCAATCCAGCTAAGAACCCGCCTAGCAGTCCAGTTAATAAAAGAATAAGGTAATAGAGCATGTATTAGAACCAGTCAATAATAAGGTGGCTAATATAAAAGAAACCTTTGATAGATTACTGACCTGCTAGCGTACTCCTATAAGTAGGTAAATCCGAAAGAATCTCAATGGCCTTGTTAATGTCTTCATCATTTAACAATGAAACTTCAATTTGACCAACTTCGAGAAATTCTCTTGTGATAAATTCTTCTAAGAGAAAGTATTTGATCTCTTCTTTATAACTGATCAAATTATCATTCTTGTTCAGATCGAGTTTGCTTTCTAAAGCTCCTAATTCTGATTGAATAACTTTCAATTCACCAGACTGTTCTGCTGTGAGTTTCAATCTTTCAAGTTCTCTTTCAAGAGGAGTCGTGTAATCATATTCTTTCACTTCAAGCCATGTCAAAAAGTCATTAAAAATCTGATCACTAATTGCAAAATCAGCAATAGAACTAATTTCACCTAGAGTGGCTTGATATTCATTCCCGAAGTCAAAAAACAAATCTTGGGCAAGTAGATTAATAGTAACAGGCGCCAATTTTTTAGTCTCGACTACAATGTCTGGATTTACACCGCCTCCATCATAAACAAGTCGTCCATTGGTGGTTTTAAAAGCTGTCATCAAAGAATCCGCAAATTTACCTACACTACCATCTTCATTACGATTTCCATAATCCAGTGCTTGTATACATCTTCCACTAGGTGTATAATACTTCGCAATTGTCACTTTCATCTGTGAATTGTAAGACAATGGCAAGGTCCTTTGGACTAGTCCTTTACCATATGATCTTTGCCCAATCACTACACCGCGGTCATAATCTTGGATAGTACCAGCTACAATTTCCGAAGCAGAAGCACTAGAGTTGTTCGTTAGGATAACTAATGGCACCTCAAGGTCAAATGGATTGTTTAAGGTATTATATGTTGCATTCATTTCTTCCACTTTGCCTTTAGTAGTCACTACCAGTTCACCCTTAGGTATAAACAAATTGGTAATGTTCACAGCCTCTCCTAAAAGTCCACCAGGATTACCTCGGACGTCCAGCACAAATTTGGTAGCCCCTTCTTTTTTCAATGCTTTGAGAGCACTTTCCACTTCTTTTGAGGCAGTTTGTGTAAATCCTGTAAGTTTGACTATGCCTATTTCCTCATTGAGCATCCCAAAATAGGGTACATTGGGTAGTTCAATTTGTTCCAGTTCAACTTCAAGGTCTAAAACCCCCACATTAAACCTTTCTATCTTAATTTGGACTTTTTTAGATGCTTGTCCTCTGATATAAAGACTGGCTTTTTCATAGTCTCCCCGTACATCCAACTCATCAATTGCGATTATTTCATCACCTCGTTTCAATCCTGCACGATCTGCTGCAAATCCTTTATTAGGAAGGATGACTGTTACTTTACCATCTCGCTCTCCAACGAGTGCTCCAATTCCACCATATTGTCCAGTACTTTCAGTTCTAGCATCTTCAATTTGATCTTCAGGGTAAAACCTAGTGTATGGATCAAGTGACCCGAGCATCGCATCTGCGCCAACTTTGATTAAGGTGTTTGGGTTTATCTCGTCGACATATTGGGCATTCACTTCTTTATACAGCGTAGCGAAAATGTCGAGGTTTTTTATTATTTCGAAGTACTTGTCGTTTTGTGGGCTTACAAAAGACCATAAGCCTAGCATCAAAGCTGCGGACAATACAACATATCTTTTTTTGATTCGCTTTATCATAAATCAGGCTTTAACTTCAGAACTTCTTCATTCAAACGCTTAATTGATTTGATTAGTTTGCTTTGAATGAAATGAAATTGATGAATTTCCTTTCCTGTATAAATATAAGCAATCAACAATGGCTCTTTAATGTTCTCATTTGAATAAAGTAATTGTTTATTCAAACGGTAAGCCTCATTTATTTTTCGCTTTACGAGATTGCGATCTACTGCCAGCTTAAATTTTCTCTTAGATACAGAAATAAGCAATTGGTGTTTGGTAGTAAGACACGCATCATATGGAAGGAAAATTATTTTGAAGGGGTACAAATAAAAAGAGGAGCCTTTATCAAAAAGCTCCTGAATCAATTTCTTGCTATGTAATCTTTCCTCTTTGGGAAAGCTATTATTGACGGGTATGTTCACAGCGTGTGGCATTCAGGCTTCAAATTACAAAACCTCCACACATCTAGAAAACTTACTTAAGGCCAGTTTTCTCGTCAGAGACAGTTAGTTTGTGTCTGCCTTTCGCTCTTCTGCGGGCTAACACTCTTCTACCAGTAGCAGACTCCATTCTTTCTCTGAAACCGTGCTTGTTTTTTCTCTTTCTCTGCGAAGGTTGGAATGTTCTTTTCATTTGTTTTTAATTCTTCTTTTCCTAAAAGGAGTGCAAAGATAGATAGCTTTTTCATTTTTACCAATTCGACTGTAAAAATGTTTAGCTTTAAATCGATGATTCGCAAAAATATGCATTATAATTTCTCTTACAATAACCCCCATTCACATTTCATCAATATTGAATTAACTATTGGTACGGAGTCAAAAGACACTATAACACTGCACTTACCTTCTTGGAGACCAGGTAGGTATGAGATTGCAAACTTTGCAAAAAATATTTTAAATGTAGCTGCTGAAGGGGATAAAAGAAATAGACTTGACTGTGAGAAAACTTCCAAAGATTCTTGGGAAGTTATTTGTAAAGGCGAAAAAAATGTAAAAATTAATTATCAATACTTTGCCTTTACAATGGATGCAGGCAATTCATGGCTTGATGAGGAACAACTTTATCTCAATTTTATCAATTGTGCCATGTATGCAGAGGGTTATCAGGAGACGGCATGCACAATCTCGTTAGAAGTACCTGAAGATTATAGTTGCGCCACAGGATTAAAACAAATCACCAAACATGAATTTAAGGCTGCGTCCTATTATCAGCTTGTTGATAGTCCATTGATTGCCAGTAATTCTTTGCGAAAAGTTACCTACCGCCAGAATTCGACAAACTTCAATCTCTGGATTCAAGGAGATATTCCTAAAACCGATGAGGAGCTAATACATGATTTTGAAAGGTTCACAAAAACTCAGGTCGCTGCAATGGGTGACTTCCCTTGTGCTGACTACCATTTCCTTTTTCAGTGCTTGCCCTACACCCACTATCATGGTGTAGAGCATTTTAACTCCACCACCATTAGTATTGGGCCCTCTAGCGAATTGGCTGAAAGACCTCGCTACAAAAAATTGCTAGGCGTGAGCTGTCATGAACTTTTTCATACTTGGAATGTAATCAGACTGCGACCAGTGGAGATGGTCCCTTATGATTTCAAAAACGAAAATTATCATAAAACCGGATTCATAACAGAAGGAGTAACAACCTATTATGGAGACCTTTTTTTGGCCCAAAGCGGAGTCTTTAGCCTTAATGAATACCTCGAAGAATTAAATGGCTTATTGAAAAGGCATTATGACAATGACGGAAGGAAAAACATGTCAGTCGCTGCTTCTTCTTATGATTTATGGTTAGACGGTTACCAAAAGGGAATTCCAGGAAGGAAAGTCTCTATATACAATGAAGGTGCGTTAGCGGCATTAATTCTTGATTTGACCATACGTCTCAAATGGGATCATGAAAAATCCCTTGACAATGTGATGCGACTGATGTGGACCGAGCATGGCAAAAACTTTAGCGGCTATACTGCTCAAGATTACCAAGACGTGGCTGAAATGGTGCATGGTGAATCTCTTCAAGAATACTTTGATGATTTTATTTTTGGTACCACTCCATTCGAAAAATCTTTAAAACCACTATTTGAGGCCTGTGGCATGAGCTTCGAGCTGTGCGAATCCCATAAGCCATCAGAAAGAAATTTTGGCTTTAGACTTATCAATAACAGCATCAGCCAAATTGCGCCTGATTCACCTGCTGAACGAGTACTCAGCCTTCAAGATGAAATCCTTAAGGTCAACGGTGAAGAATTTACTGCCGGCTCAAACTTTGACGGAACCATTAGTTTAGAAGTCAATAGATTTTCAAGAATCAAAAGCATCAATTTAAGAGCTTCTGAAAAACAACATTTTTCAACTTATCAAGTAAAGCTTTCTCAAGAGACACGAAATGACAACCTAATTAAATGGCTGCACCTTTAAACAAAGAAAGGCCACTCATGGAGTAGCCTTTCTTTGTTAGATTTAGGACAAATCAATTGAAAATTGAATCGTCAATTTCTTTGTTCACTTTTACCTCATTTATGATGAATTCCAAAGGCATTGGTAATTGAGCGCTTTTCATGATTAGTTTGTGCGGAAAACTAACTCCGTCTACAGCTTTGTAATCACTCAACATGAATGCTCCGCCTGGTCCTAAATCAAATTGGACTTTCAAGCCAGTTTCTACATCATACATTTCAGTGATAGTAAGTCCGCTAATCTCAACTGTCAGGCTATGCGCATCTTTACCGTCCACTTTTTTAATCCCCTTATAAGTCACTTTATAGTCTAAGTCATTGTAAAACCTTTCGCCAAACAATACTCCCATGTATTTAAGCGGGGCTAAATCAGCATCGCTCAAAGGAATTTTTTGACCACCACTTTCGACTCTTCCATTGCCTCCATTATAATATTGTTTCGTTTCTCCCATCATTGGAACTGTCATTTTATCAAGATACTTATCAGGGCTTTTTTGATAAACTGTCCTTGCTATTTCCAAAGATTGCCCGCCCATACTTAGCGTGGCCTTGCCAGAATACTCAAAAGTTTTAACGGCATCAATTGTTGCTCTTCCACCTATCGCTTCTATGTATTTATTGATTATATCATAGAGAGAGATATCACTCACAACTTCTTTTGTTGGGTCTGCAACAGGGCTTCCTACCTCATTGTAGAATTTGACCTCACCAAATTGCTTCATTTTCTCAGCAATCTCTGCAGCCTTACCCACCACAACTATATTTGCTTTGTCAGGTCGAATATACTTTTGAGCTGTGGCTTGAATATCTTCAACAGTAATGGCATCTAACCTTTTTAGATAATTGGAGTAATAATCTTCTGGTAGATTATTCAGCTGCGTGTTTAATGCGAAAGACGCGACGGTATTTCTACTCTCTAAAGAGCGGGCGAACGATCCTCGAAGGTAGTTCTTAGCCAAGTCTAGCTCCTCTTGTGCAACCGGCTCATTTCGTATTAATTCCAACTCATAAATAAATTGGACCATTGAGCTATCTGTCACTTCATTTCTCACACTTGCTCCTGCATTAAAAGTACCGCTGTACCTACTCGAGCCCAAGCTTGAATTAGCACCATAAGTATAGCCCTTATCTTCCCGCAGGTTTGCATTTAATCTAGTTGCTAGACCTGCACCACCTAATATTTGATTCATTACAGAAATTTTTGTCGCATCTTCCGATCCAGGCTTATTGTCCACTGGATAAGTGATGTTGATAACAGACTGAACAGAAGAAGGCCTATCTATAATTGCCACAACCGATTTAGTCGGTTGACTAGGGCTAACAAATGATTCTTTTTGAACCTCTCCTTTTTCCCATTTCTCAAAATACTTTCTAGCCAACTTCTGTGCTTCCTTTTTCTTTATATCCCCTACAATTACCAAATAGGCAGTGTTAGGTTTGAAAAAGTTTGCATAGTGGTTTTTCAAGTCATCCATAGAAACTTTCTCAATAGTCTCTTCAGAAATGATTTCACCATAGGTATGGTTTATACCATAGTTCAAAACACCACTCACTGTCCTTGAAATCGAACTAGGATCGTCCTTACTTTGGGCAAGTGCTGCAATGTTTTGCTTCTTCTGCCGGTCTAATTCTTCCATTGGAAAAGCAGGATTATAGAGTATGTCTGTCAAAATACCCAGTACATCCTCTTTGTATTTAGAAAGAGAAAAACCAGAAATTGCACTTGCTCCAACATTAATGGAAGCGCCCATGAAGTCAATTTCTTCATCCAAAACTTCTTTTGATTTTGAAGAAGTTCCAGCCCTCATTACTGGTCCAAACATGGATGAATAGCCAGCAATATCACCTTCGGTAATCGGCCCTGTATTAAATGAAAGCGTCCATCCAAGAGTAGGTAATTTATGGTTCTCAACAAGGATCACTTGCAGTCCGTTTTTTAATTCGAACTTTTCATAGTTACCAATCTTGATTTCCTTAGCTGCACTAGGAACTGGCAATTTTGATCTGTCCAATTGCGCCCAAGCATTTGTTACGAACAACGTAAGGGCTATTGTTAAAATATTTTTCATTCGTTATTTCCTCCTTCCTTCTTGATTTTCGATGCTTCAGGTTTTTCTTGTTGGTCCTTTGGTAGGTAAGTCAATACCACCATATTTGATGGTACCAAATATTTTTTGGCTACATTTTGTAGGTCCTCACGAGTGACCTTCTGGTACTTTTCAATTTCGGTATTAATTATGTTAGCATCACCAAAATAGACCTTATAGTTAGCTAGGCTTTCGGCGATAGACTGAACTGAACCATAACCTGAAATAAAATTATTTTCAATTTGATTTTTCAGTTTTTGAAACTCCCTTTCTGGGACCAATTCAGATTTAACAATTTCAATCTGAGCGTTAACCTCTGCTTCCAAAGAATCAACCGAAACCCCCATATTAGGAAGCGCAAAATTGATAAAGACGCCTCCATCTTCTAAAGAAAGAGGAATTGCTTGCACAGCCAATGCCATTTGCTTCTCATCAACTATTGCCTTTTGAAATCTAGAGCTTTGTCCTCCTGAAAGCAATGTGGTTAAGTATTGTAGGGCATAATAATCGTCCGTCCCTTGAGGTGGCATTCTATAGCCCTGAATCACTGCTGGAAGTTGCACATTATCAAATATGGTCTCTCGCACGGCTTCGGTGCCTAAATTAGGTGCTATAATTTTCGGTCTTGGGATCTCTTTTGTCCCTCCCTTTATTTCTGCAAAATATTTTGAAATTAACGCCTTTACTTCTTTAGAATCAAAATCTCCAGCAATAGATAATGTAGCATTATTCGGTACATAGAAGGTTTCATAAAAATCCTTGAAGTCTGTCTCATTCGCTGCATCTAAGTCTTCAAAAGAGCCAATTGGAGTCCATTCGTAATTAGTACCTTTATAAGCTGCTCCTAACATTTTCTCCAATACTGAGCCATAGGGTTGGTTATCTACTCTTAATCTTTTCTCTTCCTTAACCACTTCATTTTGAGTGGCAATTCCTGTAGAATCAATAATAGCGTGCAACATCCTTTCCGATTCCATGTAAAGGCCAAGCTCTAATTGATTTGACGGCAAGGTTTGGAAATAGAATGTACGGTCATTTGACGTATTAGCATTCAACGTACCTCCTGCGGCTTGAATAATGCTAAAGTATTTCCCTCGTTCAATATTAGGAGAACCTTCAAACATAAGGTGCTCAAAAAAGTGTGCAAATCCAGTCCTTCCTTCAGGTTCGTTTTTTGAACCCACATGATACAGTACTGCTACGGTAACAATCGGTGTGGTATTGTCTTGATGTAGAATTACGTCAAGTCCATTGTCTAATGTGAATTCCTCGAACTCAATATTCTGTCCTGATAATACCGAAGTAATAAGGCAGAATGTAATTCCGAGCGCTAGTCGTTTATACATAGTTTTAGTTTAATTTCTTACGAAATAAAAGTTAAGGGTTTAAATCCCCTTAGTCGAAATGTCTAACGGGTTTGAAATAAGATTAACGGATGAATGCGTCAGTCAGTTACTTTAACGATCGAAGAATGCTTTGAACCTCATGCCATTTTAGTCTTGGCCCGTACTGTGAAACAATCTTGGAAGAAGCCAAACTTGCGAGTTTACCTGCGCCAGCATAAGTCAAACCATGCGTGATACCATACATAAATGCTCCAGCGAACATATCACCGGCTCCATTGGTATCCACTGCTTTCACTGGATATGCTTCCACATCTATGAAAGTATCACCATCATAAATCACTGCGCCATTTTTGCCCTGAGTAATTACAAATCTTTTGGCATCTTTCTTCAAAGCCTCTCTTGCTGCTTCAAGATTATCTTTGCCAGTGAAAGTCATTGCTTCTTCTTCATTGCAAAAAAGCAAATCAACAGATGCACCAACCACATCGATCATCTGGTCTCTAAAAATTTGAACGATCATAGGGTCAGACAATGTCATAGCAGTCTTTATTCCATGGTCTTCAGCCATTTTCTTTCCAACCTTCATTGCCTCGACACCATTATTGGAAGTAACCAGGTAGCCTTCTAGGTACAAGTATTCTGAGTCTTTGATTGCATTTTCATCCAACTGACTTACTGACATTTCTGTAGTGATACCTAAGTAGGTATTCATTGTTCTTTCAGCGTCTGTAGTGATCATTACGAGGCACTTACCTGTCACGCCATCTTCTCTTTCGACATTATCCAGGTTGGTATCAACACCAGCATCTTTCATGTCTTTAAGATAAAAATCACCGAATTCATCATTCGCAACTTTACAAGAGTAAAATGACTTACCACCAAACTGACTTACAGCAATAATTGAATTCGCTGCCGAACCACCAGATTTTCGACTGGTATCTTCTGTGTTGATCGCATTGATCAAACGAAACTGAGTAGGTTCGTCAACAAGCGTCATCACTCCTTTTTCAACTTTGTGGTCGTAAAGGAATTGTTCGTCTACTTTAAATTCAAGATCTACTAAGGCATTTCCAATGCCATAAACGTTGTACTTTTTCTTCATAAATATTTTAAATAATTGGAGCCCTTTTGAACTCCTTAGTCTCATCAAAAAGCATTCTATAGGTAATGTGTGTTTTATAGATGGTTGCTCCTATTTGCTCAGCAACGCGCATCATTTTCGGATTAAAATCACCAATCCAATTCATCTCAAGGTCATTGTATTGGAAGCCTTCTTTCCAAGCCAAATTTTTAGAATACGCAACAATTAAGGCACTTTCTAATCCTTTACGTTGATGCTCAGGCACCACTCCAAAAACAATCCCCAAGGATTTTTTACAGACTTTTGTCCATTTCATATACAGGAACCTGAGTTTGTTTACCAAATTTAACTTCCCATCGAGGTGCTTGAATATTTGATTAATCTCCGGGATCGAGATAAAGAAGCCTACAGGAGTACCTTTATAAAAAGCGAACCAGACTAGTTTGACATCGGCAACAGGCTTAAGTTTTTTAAATGTAAGCTGTGCTTGTTTTTCTGTCATGGCCTTAACCCCACTGTGTCCTGCCCATGCTTTATTATATACCTCCATGAAATAAAGGTGTGACTTATTAAATTCCTTTTTAGTGATATGCCTGAATTCGTAATCAGGATTATCAATAGTCAAAGCAGCTTTTTCATACATCCGCGCTGAAATCTCCACTTCACTTCCCATTGGACGTTGGTAGGTGTATTGCTTAAAATAAAGCTGAAATCCATATCCCTCAAAGAGGTCCTTATAATAAAGGAAGTTATATGGCATCTGATAATTCGGCTCCGTAAAGCCCTCTACTAATAAGCCCCACCAATTGTTTCTGTCTCCAAAATTAATTGGGCCATCTACGGCTTCAATATTTCTTTCTTTTAGCCAATCCACTGCTGCATCAAATAATTGAAAAGCAGCGGTTTTATCATCAATGCATTCAAAAAAACCAATCCCTCCTGTTGGTTGGTCTTCTTTTTTTAATGTCTTATTATTTATGAATGTCGCTATCCTACCAATTACAAGTCCATTGTCATCCTTTAGATTCCATCGGATTGCTTCTCCATTTCTAAATAATTTATTCTTGGAAGGATCAAAAATTGATTCGATGTCTTGATCGAGTGGTCTAATCCAATTTTCATCATCCTTATAGAGACGAACAGGCAATTGTAAAAACTCCTTTTCTGATTGTGCTTCGGTTACTTCAACTAGCTTCATGAAATCAATTGATCAAAATCCAACAAACATAAACAGAATTGACAAATATTTTAAGGGTTATTTTTTGAAGTTCAATTTTGAAAACTACACGATAAAAAATTATTTATCCTTTGATCATAATTTATTCAAGAGAAATTTCGGCATAGTTTATGACGTATCGTATCTTGTACGCTGAAATTTATCATCTATGAAAAGAATAATCATCTTATTGGCTTTCGCCATTCCGTTTTCCCTGACAGGACAAGACAACTGGGGCAAAAAATTTGAGCAGCTAGGAACTGGCTTGCCTACTCCAAATGAATATCGAACTGGATCAGGAGCTCCTGGTCCTGACTATTGGCAACAAAAAGTAGATTATAAAATTGCAGTCGAACTGGACGACGCCAATCAAAAAATAACTGGTACTGAAACCATCACTTATTACAATAACTCTCCTACTGAGTTGACTTACCTATGGTTACAGTTAGATCAGAACGTGAGAAAAAAGAACAGTATGGGTTCTCAAGCTAATGGCAGACAATCTTTAACGGATAATGTAAGCTCGTTAAGTGGCAGTCAGTTACAGTCTATGATTGGTGATTATGACTTTGATGGTGGATTTAAAATCCAATCGGTCACTGATAGCAATGGCAATCCACTTAAAAACACCATCAACAATACAATGATGCGTGTAGATTTACCCAAATCAATTAAGCCGGGTGAGTCTTATAGCTTAAATGTAGCTTGGTGGTACAATGTGAATGATCGTGGTATAATGGGCGGTCGCTCTGGCTATGAGTATTTCAAAGAAGATGGTAATTACCTCTATACGATCGCGCAGTTTTATCCAAGACTTGCAGTTTATGATGACGTCAATGGATGGCAGAACAAGCAGTTCTTAGGGTCTGGAGAGTTTGCATTATCATTTGGTGACTTCGAAGTAGAGATTACTGTACCTGAAGATCACATTATTGGCGCGACGGGTGAATTACAAAATGCAAATGAAGTATTAAGTAGAACTGAAAGACAACGATTTGACAAGGCTAAAAAATCCTTTGATAAGCCTGTAATCATTGTAACTCAGAAAGAAGCTGAAGCCAAAGAAAAGAATCCAAAAACGGGGAAAAAGACATGGAAATACACAGCCAAGAATGTCAGAGATTATGCTTTTGCCTCTTCTAGAAAATTCATTTGGGATGCACAATCTGTGAAAACGGGAACAACAACACCTTTGGCAATGTCCTATTACCCGAAGGAGGGTAATCCACTATGGGAAAGAGAATCAACAAAAGCAGTAGTGAACACTTTGATTAACTACTCTGAAAAAACAATTGATTATCCTTATCCAGTCGCAATCTCAGTACATGCAGCAAGCATTGGAATGGAGTACCCAATGATCTGTTTCAATTTTGGGCGACCAAGACCCGATGGGTCATATGACGATAACATTAAAACTAGAATGGTCTTTGTGATTGTACATGAAGTGGGACATAACTTTTTCCCAATGATTGTAAACAATGATGAGCGTCAATGGGCATGGATGGATGAAGGTTTAGATTCATTTTTGGAATACACAACAATGCATCGCTACTATCCAGACCTTCCTTATTTTTCAAATTCACCAGCGGCCATTAAGTCTTATATGAAAGGGAGCAAAGACTTTATGCGCCCAATAATGACTAACCCTGAGCAATCGTTACAACTGGGACCAGAGGCATATTCTAAGCCTTCTGCAGCATTAGTGATCATGAGGGAAACTGTCATGGGGCCTGAGCTTTTTGATGCTGCTTTTAAGGAATATGCTAGAAGATGGGCATTTAAACATCCAAAACCTGCTGATTTCTTTAGAACAATGGAAGATGCTTCTGGTGTTGATCTGGATTGGTTCTGGAGAGGCTGGTTTTATTCAGTTGACAACGTAGACGTAGAAGTGAGCGATGTGAAGTGGATGCGCATTAAAGGTGGAAACCAAGAAATCGAAGGACAGGTAACCGCTACCGAAGGAACACTCGGTAATACGTCAGGAGAAAATGCTGGCAACCCTTTATATGGTCAACCTCAAGAAATTGAGCTTACTGAAGGGCAGCAAAGTGGAGAATTCAGAGGAGAATTTGACAATGAAGGAGTGAAGCAGCGTTTCGCTGGTAAAAACCTTTATCAGGTTACTTTTGAAAACAAAGGTGGTTTGGTAATGCCAATCGTAGTCGAGTTTACCTATAAAGATGGTACCACAGAAATTCAAAAGCTCCCTGCCGAGATTTGGAGAAAAAATGAGCAAACTGTTTCTCATATGTTTGTAAAAGACAGAGAAGTGGCTAGCATTAAATTTGACCCGAACGATGAACTGGCAGATGTCAACGCTGAAAACGATGTTTTTCCTAAAAAAGGTGTCGACAGCAGGTTTGATAAATTCAAAAAGAAAAATTAGTAGTTTGATAAACTTGAAAAAAGGGGAGCAATTGCTCCCCTTTTTTATTGGATCCCGCCGTTCGTAAGAGCACCACGTCTTTTTGTCGAAAAAGCTAAACCTTTTTATTTAAGTATAGTTGTAGAAGTAACTTAAGACAAATTATCAATGGAAGATCAAAATAATGTAGTTCAAGAACAGCCAGTGTATAATATGGCTGCCCCACTTTTTCTATTGACGAGCATTCCCTTTTTTGCTGCCATGATTTATGATTATCTAGACCAAGGTGCATTTGATAAAACTTTTGCCCTGTTTGGCTTATTTTACCTCGGAATTGGCGGTTATTATTTAGCCAAAAAATTCATTAGCAAATAAATTATCTCTCAGACATTTGATTTCAGACTTTGAATATTTAGGTATATTCAAACAACCAATACTATTCGACCTTGTCTGATACTTTAAAACCCGAACGCCTGCTGTCCTTGGATGTTTTTAGGGGAATGACCATTGCCCTGATGATTTTAGTCAATACTCCTGGAAGCTGGTCCCATGTGTTCCCTCCACTTTTACATGCAAAATGGCATGGGGCTACTCCTACAGATATGGTCTTTCCGTTTTTCTTGTTTATAGTTGGCGTATCCCTCTATTTATCTTTTGTAAAGTTTGATAATAAATTAGATGCAACTGCGACAAAGAAAATCTTAAAGCGCACATTACTAATTTTCCTCATTGGGATCGCCCTGCATTGGTTTCCCTTTACAAGGTCCATTGATCGATTAAGAATAATGGGTGTGCTTCAGCGTATTGCTGTAGCCTATGGGATTGGTGCATTTCTTAGCCTTTCATTTGACATCAAAAAACTATGGAAAGTAGGCTTGGGGATACTAATCGCTTATTGGGCTGCCATGTACTTCTTTGGAGGTGCTGATCCTTTCTCACTTGAAAACAATTTGGCCCGTACTTTTGACCTGGCTTTATTTGGAGAGGACCATGTATGGAAAGGCTTTGGAATCCCATTTGACCCTGAAGGCTTAATGAGTACATTCCCTGCGGTGGTCACTATTATATGTGGGTACTATGTAGGCTGGTTAGTTAAAATTACAACCGATAAAAACATCCTCATCAAAAACCTTCTGCTTATTGGAGTCTCGGGTATAATATTAGGACTCATTTGGAACATCTACTTCCCCATTAACAAAGGCTTATGGACAAGTTCTTATGTAATCTACACGGCTGGAATAGCATGTTGTGTTTTGGCAATACTTATTGAAATCATTGATGTTAAAAATTACACCAAATGGACTAAACCATTTCAAGTTTTTGGACTTAACCCTTTAATTATTTTTGTACTCTCCGGTTTTATCGTGAAAATATTTTTCATGGTAAAATGGGAGAACGGAAACGGTGACAATCGAAATATATACAGTTGGTTATTCAACGATGTATATGCTCAAATTTTTCCTGACAACCTAAAAATTGCTTCTCTGACATTTGCCCTAACAATGGTCAGCTTTTGTTGGTTGGTGGGCTATTTACTCTATAAAAGGAATATCATTATCAAGGTCTGAATTAGAAGCTTTGCGTTATGAGCTTCGAGCCGTGAGCGGTGGTACATGTCAATTGATATACTAATCCCTGCCATCTATTCTTCAGATTGCCTACCTGCGTCATCGCAATGACATTCATTATTGAATTTCCACCATTATCCAATTAACAATTTATTTAACTGCCCCGAAGAGCGTTTACAAAGCAAAATTGGTACATACAGCTGATCTTGTCCCCCGCTGGCGGGGGTTGGGGGTGGAGTTAATCTTATCCAATTTCTAATTCTAACCGCTCAACTTCAGCAAGAATATTTTGATAAACCCTGTCTATAGCTGTCAACACTTCTTCATCAGTAAAGCGAATAACAAAATATCCTAAAGATTCAAGTTGTTGCTGTCTCTTAGTATCATTTTCAGCTACTTCAGCATATGTATGTGTGATTCCATCAACCTCAATTATCAATTTCAAGGGAAGGCAAACGAAATCTACTATGAACTGATTGATGGGCCTTTGTCTTCTGAATTGGTGTCCTTTTATGTTTCGTTTGCTCAATACATATTTCCAAAGGCTGGCCTCTGCTTTGGTCATGCTTTTCCTTGGCTGATTGGCATTTCTTCGAAGCTTTTTATTGTATTGACTGTTGGCTGACATAGCTGGATAGGTAAGTTACAAAACTATTTATCCACCCCCTACCCCTGCCAGCGGGGGACAGCTTGAGTGTCATAAACCTATGGGTTCAAAGCAACCGGTTCCCATCCAGTGTCGACTTAATCAAAAAACCACCCAAAAAGGTGGCTCTAAATAGTGGGAAGTACTGGATTCGAACCAGCGACCCCCGCCCTGTCAAGGCGGTGCTCTAAACCAACTGAGCTAACTTCCCAAGACCCACAATTCGGCAGGCAGGTAAACCAATTTATCTGCTGAAATTCAGAAATGAAAGCAGACTTAGCTAATACCCCATTTTGGACGAAATTATGAAGAATAATGAATCTAAAATACCTTTTATTGTAAATTTTAATCAGAATAATTAGAGTCAAGCTTTTCACTTGGCATTCATTAGAAAGTACTAAAAACACTTTTCAAATTATATTTATTTTAATACATTTATTCAGCCTAAACGCCAACCACAATCAACTAAGCTCTTAATAGTCCCATTTTTGGCTATATCAAAAGCAAACACTCACACTATATTCTGGGCATTGAAATAAATTATAGTTCATAATTCGCTGGAGCGGCCTTTTGCTGATCCAAATTCTTGAAAAATAATTAAATGACATTAAACTAATGCTTCATTCTTTGAATGGAACCTTTCACATACTAAAATCCACCCGATCAATATTATTGGTTGGGCTTTTTGTGTTGTTTTCTTTTCAAGGGGCCTATGCACAGGTTTTTACCAATGTGGCGGGGCTAGCTGGTGATGACTCCGACATCAAGGAAAAGGCAGAAGGAGGGTTTGCATTTGCCGATTATGATTTAGATGGTGACCTCGATTTATTGGTAACATCAAAGGACAATGGTGATTCAAAATTATTAAGGAATGACAACGGTATTTTCGTTGATGTTACTGAAGATATTGCGGTTGATTTAGATGGTGAAAAATCAGACCATTCAGCCATTTGGGGTGACCTGAATAATGACGGATACCCAGATTTTATAGTTAATTCAAGTGGTACAATATATGTGCACATTAATCATGGTGGCACTGAGATTAAATTAGAAAATGAAATCAAGAATCTTATTGATGGCACCCATTCTAAGGGAATTGCTCTAATTGATTACGATAATGATGGCTTTCTTGACATTGTCCTTTCTAACCATGACGATGGAATCGACATCATGCGGAATAAAGGAATCACTAGCCATAACACAGAATTTGAGCAAGTCACTAAAAACAATGTCGGTGCTCCGGGAACAGGTGCTGGTGGAATTGGACTACCCGAAAGAGGTTCAACTGAAGCTGACTTTGTTGCTGTTACAGATTTAAATAATGATGGTTTTACCGATATAATCGTGCGTAGAAAAGGCACTACAGCAAGTACTGATGCTGACAATAACAGTTATGATATCTTCATGAATGATGGGGATGGTACATTTTCATTTAATAACTCCATTAATATTGATGAAAATCACGGAGAAAAAGGTGCAGTTGTTACCGGTGATTTTGACGGTGACGGTGATTTTGATTTCATTTGGGGGCCATTCGGAAAAAAGGATACCCCGGTCCTCTACGAACAAGTGACGACTGGTGTTTTTACTGCAGTCTCAAACCCATTCAAAAAAGCTAACAATAGTTTGTTACTTGATTCTGACATCAAGGGCATTGCGGTAGGTGATTTGGATAATGATGGTGACTTAGATTTGTACTTTGGAGATAATACAAGCACGGGTTACTTATTAATAAATAAAACTGCAAATGGCACATTCCTATTTGAACAACCATTATTTAATGGATCAATCAACCCACAACACCATGTTAAAGGAGCATCCTTTGCAGATTATGATAATGATGGTGATCTTGACCTCTACCTGAATATACACAACCAAACTAATGACCTTTGGAGAAATAATTTTATTGGTAGTACTATAGAAGAAGCCACCAGCGGTTATTTAAACAATTATCTAAATGTAATTCCTCAAATTGACCTTGGCAGTGGGAAGACAAGAACTGCCATCGGTGCTACGGTGGTATTGAAAAATTGTGTGGGGGATATCCTTAGTCCAATCCAAGAGGTTAATGGTGGCTCTGGATATGGAACCCAACTTACACCAATATTACACTTCGGCTTACCTGCAGGCCCTGATCAGAGTTATATCGTAAGTGTTTCATTTACAAATAAAAATGGAACAAGAACTGTTGTAGAAAAATCTGTTACTCCCTCGGCCTTAGCTGCACTCGATATTGGATCTTCTTTATTAGAGTATGAACAAACGGTAATCATTAAGGATACAGATACTTCTTCGACGAGTTGTAATAACCCACCTTCCTTAGACCTTGATGGAAGTACCGATGGATTTAACTTTACAACTTCTTTTACCGAGGCAGGAGCTGCTGCTCCATTGGCTAACACCGATGCAACTATCACCGATCTTGAGAATGATAATATTGTAAGTGCAGTTTTCACCTTAACGAACCGACCTGATGGTGCCCTGGAAACGCTTTCTGTGAATGGGACTTTGCCTACTGGCATTACTGCGACAGCTTACGACAATGCAACGGGTATAATTACTCTTTCAGGCGCTGCTACAATTGCTTCCTATGTTACTGCCATTAAACAAGTGCAATACAATAATACAGATGTTGATCCTGATATAACCCAAAGGATCATAACAGTAGTCGTTAATGATGGAAAGATTAATGGCAACATCGCAAATACACTATTGGACCTAGTTGCTGTGGATTCTCCACCAGTCTTGGATTTGGACTCGAATGCAGGAGGCAATGATCACACAACTACTTTTACTGAAGGAGGAGGCAATATAAAAGTAACTAGTGCCAATGTTTTAATTACGGATGTTGATGATGCAAATATTAAAAGTGCCTCAATCAAACTTACCAATGTACTTCAACCATCAACGGAGTCTTTGCTTGTAAATGGGGCCT
>Ga0115558_1000769_pt1 | contig 20305 bp, 20 predicted proteins | sample COGITO_mtgs_1104_4_FD_87279 | JGI IMG/M metagenome (GOLD analysis project Ga0115558, IMG submission 87279) | Pelagic marine microbial communities from North Sea - COGITO_mtgs_110426 | ecosystem: Environmental > Aquatic > Marine > Epipelagic | place: Germany:Helgoland, sampling site Kabeltonne... | reverse complement strand
GTAAACAAGTCGATCCATGAAATAACGGTGATGGTCACAAAATGAGCCCTGCTATTATCGATCGCTTTATACTTATCTGACATTAGATAAACATAGCGATTACTTCTTTATTGTTGCATACGCACGGACAGCATGTCCGTGCTAGCTGGATCTCGTTTTGGGGGAGGTTCAGAACAATCATCCCTGGATATTGCTGCGCAACATCCTTGGTATTTTTTTATTCCCTTAGAGCTGGAGCGAGCTCCGCTTCAGGGAATCTTTGAGGTTATTCTGATCCATTCGGCTCAGAATGATCTCGTTTTGGGGGAGGTTCAGAACAATCATCCCTAGATCTTGCTGCGCAACATCCTTGGTGTTTTTTTATTCCCTTAGAGGCTGAAGCGAGCTCCGTCTTAGGGAATAAAAAAATCCCTATCCAAATTGCTTGGATAGGGATGATTCTTCTGCGGAGAGTGAGAGATTCGAACTCTCGGTACCTTGCGGCACGCTAGTTTTCAAGACTAGTGCAATCGACCACTCTGCCAACTCTCCGCTGCAAATGTAAAAATGTTGCGATATCGTAAAACCAAAAAACACGAACTCAGAAAACTTTTATTTAAGTCGTTCTTTTTAAGTCGATTGCAAGACCATTATTCTGAGAAAATAGCAACCGAGTTTTCGCCCGAACTCGATCTGGCCGCACGAAACATGCCTGGAGTGTTAAAGGACATGGAAATGTTTCCCTTTCTGTCAATGGCTATCAATCCTCCAGCACCTCCAATATCCATCAGTTCTTTGTGCACCACATAGTTGGTGGCTTTCTCTAAATCCCATCCTCGATGCAACATAAGCGCCGATACCTCATGCGCTACTGCCAGTCGAATAAAGTATTCGCCGTGCCCAGTGCACGACACACCACAGCTTCGGTTATCGGCATATGTTCCAGCACCAATAACCGGTGAATCACCTATGCGATTGTTCTTTTTATTCATCATCCCACCAGTACTCGTTGCTGCGCAAATATTGCCTTGCTTGTCAATAGCCACCACACCAACGGTCCCAAACTTGTTGTCTGATAGCGATTCTGGAGCATCTCTAAATAGGTCTGTTTTATTCTTTTCTTCCTGAATCATTTTTTTGATTTGCTCCATGCGTTCATCCGTCACGAAGTAGGAGGGAGCTACCATTTCGAGCTCTTGTGCTTCAGCGAAATCGTCGGCACCACTTCCGCTTAGCATTACGTGAGGACTGTTGTGCAAAACAGCCTGCGCTGCTGTGATTGGGTTTTTCACGCGTTGTACTCCGGCAACCGCTCCGGCATTTTTGTCTGAGCCATTCATAATGGATGCATCCATTTCAGCCCGTTTGTTGTGAGAGAGCACACAGCCCTTTCCAGCATTGAATAATGTGCTATTCTCCAGAATTTTGATTGTGGCTACCGTTGCGTCTTCGGAAGTACCGTCATTTTCAAGGATTTTATATCCAACATCACGCGCCTCACTCAACTTATCTGTATAGTCTTGTACCTGATCTTTGGTGTACATGTCAGGCCGCATATAACCGGCGCCTGCATGCAAAACAATGGCGATTTTACGCTCTTGGGCGTGTCCGATTCCAATGAAGCACATACTTAACGCGCTGATTAAGAGGATTTTTAGGTTATTAAGAGGCATTCGTTCAAAAAGTTGGTTAGGCGGATAAAGAATCCAATTCAAATCTATATTTTTGCGGCCCGATTTTACAAAGGAATAATCATGGCAAGAAAAGGCAACAGAGTACAGGTAATCCTCGAGTGCACAGAGCACAAAGAAAGTGGTCAGGCTGGAACTTCACGTTACATCACCACCAAGAATAGGAAAAATACTCCTGAGCGAATGGAATTGAAAAAGTACAATCCCATCCTTCGGAAAATGACTGTTCACAAAGAAATTAAGTAAAACCTCGAATACAATAAGTCATGGCAAAGAAAACCGTAGCGGGACTCCGCAAGCAAGGCGCAAAAGATTATACCAAAGTCATTAAGATGGTAAAATCAGCTAAAACAGGCGCATATAGTTTCAAGGAAGAAGTATTACCAAAGGATGCGGTTGCAGACTTCTTGAGTCGCAAGTAATCCATTCTCTATAAAATATTTGAAAGCTTTCCACCCGAATTCTGGGCCGGGAAGCTTTCTTTGTTTAAACCAACGCACACATGGCACTATTCGGTCTATTCAAATCCAAGAAGGAATCGCTTGACAAAGGATTAGAGAAAACTCGAGAAAGCGTGTTCTCTAAAATCTCTCGTGCTGTCGTTGGTAAGTCCAAAGTAGACGATGAAGTTCTCGATAATCTGGAAGAGGTATTAGTCACTTCTGATGTAGGTGTAGACACCACGCTAAAGATTATTAGTCGCATTGAGCAGCGCGTTTCAAAAGATAAATACGTCAACGCAGACGAGTTAAACGACATTTTGCGAGATGAAATTATCGCTCTTCTAGAAGAAAACAAGGCTGGCGAGGTCAAGAATTTCGAAGAGTCTCTCAATAAGAAACCATATGTAATGATGGTTGTTGGCGTGAATGGCGTTGGAAAAACAACCACCATTGGCAAGCTGGCCAATCAATTTAATAAAGCGGGAAAGAAGGTAGTAATCGGCGCGGCTGACACATTTCGTGCGGCAGCTGTTGATCAACTCATTGTATGGGGAGATCGAGCAGGAGTGCCGGTAATCCACCAAAAAATGGGATCAGACCCAGCGTCTGTGGCGTTTGATACGGTTCAATCTGCGAAGGCACAGGATGCTGACGTGGTCATTATTGACACCGCAGGTAGGCTCCATAACAAGGCCGGATTAATGGGTGAGTTGACAAAAATAAAGCGCGTAATGCAAAAGGTGATTCCAGACGCGCCACATGAGATTCTCTTGGTGCTTGACGGAAGCACAGGCCAAAACGCGTTTGAGCAGGCAAAGCAATTCATTGCAGCAACCGAGGTTAATGCCCTTGCGCTTACCAAACTGGATGGCACCGCAAAAGGTGGGGTAGTTATCGGCATAAGCGATCAGTTTAAAATACCCGTCAAATACATAGGAGTAGGCGAACAAATTGATGATCTTCAGCTGTTCGATCGTCGAGCATTTGTGGAGTCTTTATTCAATAGCAAGGCATAGACATGCGAACAAAAGGAAAACGATCGGAGAAAATCAATGTGGTAACACTTGGGTGTTCCAAAAACATCTTTGATTCTGAAATATTGATGGCGCAACTCAAGGCCAACGATTTTAATGTAGAGCATGAAACCGAAAAGGAGGATTTCGATACCGTGATCATTAATACCTGCGGGTTTATTGACAACGCGAAGGAAGAATCCATAAACACCATTCTGCAGTTTAGCGAAGCCAAAGAAAAAGGTTGGGTTGAAAAAGTGATTGTAACCGGCTGTTTGAGCGAGCGTTACCGAGAGGAGCTGGCTCTAGAAATTCCAAATGTTGATTCTTGGTTTGGAACACGAGAGCTTCCAAGGCTTCTAAAAACGCTTAAGGCTGACTATAAGAGTGAATTAGTGGGCGAGCGTTTGCTAACCACACCTGTGCACTATGCATATTTAAAGATTAGCGAAGGGTGCGACCGACCGTGTTCATTCTGTGCTATTCCTCTCATGCGTGGCATGCATAAAAGCACACCGATCGAACAACTGGTGGATCAAGCCAAATCATTGGCGGCTCAGGGAACAAAAGAGCTAATCCTCATTGCCCAGGACTCCACATATTACGGCCTCGACATCTATAAGAAACGAAATCTTGCCGAGCTTTTACAACGGCTTTCTGAGGTTGATGGAATTGAATGGATTCGCCTACACTACGCTTATCCAGCTGGTTTCCCGACGGATGTATTAACAGAGATGGCTCAGAATCCAAAAATCTGCAACTACATCGACATTCCTCTACAGCACATCAACGATGAGGTTTTGGCTCGAATGCGCAGAGGAACAACACGAGACAAAACGGATAGACTATTGAATCAGATGCGCACGGTAAATCCGGACATCGCGATTCGTACTACGCTCATTTCAGGCTTTCCAGGGGAAACATTGGATCAGCATAACGAGGTCGTAGATTGGGTGAAAGAAATGCGTTTCGATCGTCTGGGTGTATTTAGCTACAGCCACGAAGAGAAAACACACGCGCATCAATATGAAGACGATGTGCCAGAAGAGGAGAAACAGAGACGTGTAGCGGAAATCATGGCAGCACAGGAGCATGTTAGTCTAGCTGCCAATGAAAAACGCATTGGAGCGACCTTAAAGGTGTTGATCGATCGGAAAGAGAGTGGATACTTTGTTGGGCGTTCCCAATATGATTCACCTGAAGTGGATAACGAAGTACTTATACCTGCTGAGGATCTATACTTGAGAATTGGAGATTTCGCCGATGTGGAAATCACCGGTGCTACGGCCTTTGATTTGGAAGGTAAAATAGCCGGTTAATCCTTGGATTCTTCGGGACTTTGTGGTCCTTAATTACAAAGTAACCTGAACATTCCATTCATTTGTGCCTTAATACATCTGCTTTGAAGCGTGTTGATTCCATCATACCGAAATTGCCAAAACTGGTTCAGGATTATTTAGATCGGAGCGAGGCATTGGCGGAGTTCACCCAGTTTAGTCCGGATATGGCTGGCCTGAAGGCAGCGTGGGCAAATCGTATGGGTCAGAATTTCGACAGAAGTATTCTAATTGAAGTTCTTAACGATCAGTCGAGATCAAGTTCATATTCAAATGGGATAACTGAAGCTCAGATCAATCGACTTTCCGACCCCAAAACAGTCACCATTACCACTGGCCATCAACTGTGCGTATATGGAGGCCCACTTTTCTTCTTTTATAAAATAGTGTCGGCTATCAAGCTGGCGCAGATGCTGAAGGATCAGGGAATATCTGCCATTCCCATCTATTGGATGGCCTCTGAAGACCATGACTTTGAAGAGATAAACCATGTTTTTATTGGAGGCACTAAGTCGATCTGGAAGACTGAACAAAGCGGTGCGGTTGGACATATGAAACTTGGAGAGTTGGATGCCTTTAAAAAAGAAATTCGAGAATACTTTAATGATGATCACAGATACAAGGAGAGTTTAGATGCACTGGATACCATATTTGGTTCTGATAGGTCCCTTTCGAGTGCCATTCGTGATTTTGTCTATTGGGTATTCGCTGATTCTGGCGTTATCGTTATCGATGCGGATGATTCCAGATTAAAAAGGGTGTTTGTCCCGTACATTCAAAAAGAACTGACCACACAGTTTTCTCAAAATGAATTGGAAAAGACAACAAGCTTACTCGAATCCATGGATTACAATGGTCAGGTAAATGGGCGGGAGATCAACCTTTTCTGGTTGGAGTCCGGATATCGGGACCGAATTGTGAAAGCACAAGTTGGATACGCAACGTCGGATGGGACGAGGAGTTGGTCAAAAGATGAACTTCTATCCTTAGTAGAGTCAAAACCAGAATGTTTTAGTCCAAATGTTATTCTAAGACCGCTCTATCAGGAGGTGATTCTTCCAAACATTGCCTATATCGGTGGACCTGGAGAAACGAGCTATTGGCTGCAACTGCGCGATGTTTTTAAATCCGCAAATTGTCCAATGCCCGTGATTTTGCTTCGAGATATGTTTGCGTTGGTATCTGAAAAAGCAATGAAGAAGGTCGCACAGCTTGGGCTTTCGCTTGATGATGTATATAAGGACCGCGAGGCTGTAGTCACTGAATTGATTCGCGCCATCGGGTCGAACGAGCATTTGGTGCAAGAAAAACGAACTCAGATAGACGCTATACTAAGAACTCTGATAGCTGAACTAGGAGAGCTGGATTCCACATTGGGGCAAAGCACGGAGGCCGAGTCGACGCGTATGTCTAAACGCTTGGTTCGCCTTGAAAAGAAAGTCCTTCGAAGCGACAAACAGCGAAATGGGGTAGTGGCCCAAAGGTTTGATTTCGCCGCCAATGAGCTTCTTCCTGCAGGAACACCACAGGAAAGGCGTATGAATTGGCTCGATTATTTTTCAGACCCAACATCCGTTTTGGACCTGCTAGAACACGCCAACCCTCTTCATCCTTCATTGGATTTCATCCAGGTAGACTAAGAATCAAGGCGTATAATTCATTGATTAGGCTAGGCGGTGAAGTCATTTAGCGAAAAATGTGTGTAGGTACATATAAAAGAATACCTTTGCGGCTTAAAACCAAATAGAACATGAAGAAGATAAATTTATTTTTAGCTGTGGCAGCAGCAGGTGTTATGATGACATCATGTGCTGGCGAAACGAAACACGAAGAGGAAACAACAGAAGCTACAGAAGCTACTGAAGAAGTAGTAGCTGAGGTTGCTAACTGGACAATCAACGCTGAGAAATCTACTGTAAGATGGGAAGGAAGCGTAACTGGAGGTCAGGTGTATTCACACTTTGGATCTATTTCAGTTAAAGAAGGTACTATGACATCTGAAGGTGAGACAATGACGGCTGGTAAAGTTGCCATTGACATGACTACAATCGCTCCAGAAGATGAAGGATATAGCGAAGAGCGCCCTGCAGCTGATCTAGTTGGACACTTAGCTACAGCTGATTTCTTTGATATTGAAAACAACCCTAATGCAACATTCGAATTCACACGTATGGAAGGCATGAGCGTTTTTGGTAATCTAAACATCCGCGGTAAGTCAAACGAAGAAGAGCTTATCATTGATTCAATGGAAGTAAACGAAGCAGGCGAACTTCACATCGTTGGTCACCTTGATTTTGATCGTCAGAAATATGACGTAGCATGGAAGCACTACATGGAAGATGTTCTGCTTTCAGACAACATTAACCTTCAATTCGACATCACAGGATCGAAGTCTTAATTTTTCTCGATGGAATTTTGGAAAAGGCGCTCTTCGGAGCGCTTTTTTTTTGCCCAAACGGATTCGTTCTCGAGCGGTTAAATACCTTAGTGCCATGCGTAACGGAGGAATACTAATCGTACTGATCATGCTACTATCGGGATGTGGCGAAAATGAAGAAACTGAATTGAGGAATCAATTCCGTTGGATTAGTGGACAATGGGAGGGGCAGAACGGTTCAGTTACCCTACTAGAGCGCTGGAAGTGGGACAAAACCCAATATGTGGGCGAGGGTTACGAACTCCAGGGCTCAGATACCTTGTTTTCGGAAAAGCTTTTTATCCGTTCGTTTGATGGCAAACCGGTTTACGTGGCTTCTTTACCAAAATCAGGAGTCACATTGTTTGAAGGAATCAAATCAGATTCAACTTGGGTTTTTGAAAACAAAGACCATGATTTCCCTTCTCGAATTCAGTACCAAATTGAGGCGGACTCCGCTTTCACGATATCGTTGTTTGCGAAAGGCGAGCATGCCCATCGAGGCGAGCATTCATATCAGCTTGTGCGAATGAAGTAGTTAGAGGTCGTTTCGTTTTCCATCAAACATGCAAACATCTGAATCACCGTCGGTGGTATAGTAGATTTCCATCTCTAGCTCCTTATCCTTTATCGATCCGGATCCATGAACATAGGTCTTGATGCCGTTGTAATCGCGCGCTAGCTGAGAGTCAACGGTAAAGTTGTGTGGACCTTGGAATATCGCATTGTACACAATATTGAATTCGTTCTCACGAATTTGAAACCTGCGTCTATCAGATGTTTTATCAACCCCTACAAAAGACAGTGTTTGGTATCCATCGCAGATGAATCCACCAAAATAATCGCCTGAATGGTCTACATAGTCTAAGGAATCGCATTTCTCCCCAATCCAATTTTCGTCACAGATGCAGTATCCATATTCACAATTGCCGTGTTTGCATGGACTCACTTGAAAGCATGTATCCTTAAGGCATGAAGGACGTGCATATCCATCTTCACAAACGCAAACACCATTGTAACATGTGCCACCGTTCAGGCATTTGACGCGAGCACATTGATCGCAACCAATGAAAAACAGTACTACAAAAACGGCGAATAGGAGTCTCATCCAAGCGTTAGACATTGAATTGAAGGGTTTCGTTGTCCCTTGACCAGTAATTGAATTTTACCTTGTGTAAATGCAGACATTCGCGGAATGAACTATTTAAGCGTTGAGAATCTTGTAAAAACCTATGGCGAACGTACGCTATTCAAGGATATTAGCTTCGGGTTGGCCAAAGGCGACAAGGTTGCGCTTATTGCAAATAACGGTACTGGGAAATCCACTCTGCTCCGCATATTGGCTGGCCAAGATGTTGCCGACGGGGGTGAGTTCAGTTTTAGAGATGGCATCCGTGTTTCGTTTCTAGAACAAGAGCCGGTTTTAACCGACGATGACAATATCACCATTGAGGCTTTTGTGCGCGAAGCAAGTGCCGAGGTACTCGCTATTATCAGGGATTATGAAGCTGCACTAGAAAACAGCATGAGTGGCGAGGAGGAACACCTCAAGGCCTTGGAGAGAACGTCAATTTTAATGGACGCAAGGGAGGCGTGGGATTTTGATCGAAGACTCGAAACAATGCTGGGGCGCTTTGGTATTCACGATTTAAATCAAAAGGTGAATTCACTGAGCGGAGGTCAAAAGAAACGCCTTGCCATAGCCATTACTGTTTTGGATCAACCTGAGTTTCTCATTTTAGATGAGCCGACCAACCATTTGGATATTGAAATGGTGGAATGGCTAGAAGGCTACTTCATGCAATCAAACGTGACGTTGTTGATGGTGACACACGATAGATACTTCCTAGATCGTGTATGTAACCAGATTCTAGAAATGAACGATACCAAACTCTACAAGCACAATGGTAATTACGGCTTCTTTTTGCAGAAGCGCGCCGAACGCGAGGTTGTCTACCAAACAGAAGTGGACAAGGCCAATAAGCTTATGAAGAAAGAGCTGGAGTGGATGCGCCGTCAACCAAAGGCTCGAACCACGAAGAGCAAGGCTCGCATTGATGCATTTGACGAGATCAAGGCTAAAGCGATGAGCGGTAAGAAGCAAGGCGAGCTAAAGCTTGATGTGAAGATGTCTCGCATTGGCGGCAAGATCTTAGAGCTGAAAAAGGTTTATAAGAGCTATGGAGATTTAGAGATTTTGAAAGGGTTTGACTACACGTTTAAGCGAGGCGAACGCATTGGAATTCTGGGTAAAAATGGCTGCGGAAAAAGTACGTTATTGAATATAATAACAGGACTCGAAACGGCTGATTCGGGTAAGATAAATACCGGAGAAACAATTGTTTATGGATATTATAATCAATCTGGACTTGAGGTAAAAGGTGATAAACGCGTAATAGAAGTGCTAAAGGATATAGCCGAAGTAATTCAGTTAGCCGATGGCAGTAAACTCACCGCTTCTCAGTTTTTATTGCACTTCATGTTTCCGCCTGAAATGCAGTACACGTATGTCAGCAAATTGAGTGGAGGAGAGCGCAGAAGGCTACACCTGTTGACCGTACTTATCAAGAACCCTAACTTCCTTATTCTAGATGAGCCAACAAACGACCTCGACTTGCTCACGCTTCAAAAATTAGAGGAGTTTTTAGAAAACTTTGGTGGCTGCCTGTTGATTGTTTCGCACGATCGATACTTCTTAGACCGATTGGTAGACCATCTATTCATTTTTGAAGGCAATGCTGAGATAAAGGACTTTTGGGGACCATACTCGGCGTATAGAGCTAAACTAGACGAGGAGAAGCGCGCACCAAAAGCCATTGCTAAGAAGGTCGAGGCAGACGCAGAGACTCAAGCTCCCAAAAAGAAGGACAACAAGAAGCTAAGCTTTAAAGACAAGTACGAATTAGAGCAACTTGAAAAGGATTTACCGGCTTTGGGAAAGGAGCGAGTGGAAATTGAAAAAGCGCTGCAGGATGCTTCGCTCGCATATGAAGAAATTGAGCGGCTTTCTAAACGCATTACTGAAGTAGTGGCTGAGTTGGAAGAAAAGGAATTGCGCTGGCTAGAGCTCGACGAACTGAGGGGCTAGAGTGGTGCCCGCGTGTATTTTGGGACTTAAATTTTTTTCCTCAATCGGAATACCCCATAACCAATCATGATGATTCCCAGTCCCATTTTTAGGGTCTCAATCATTGTGAGACCTGCCTCGTAGGTCAAAAATTGAGTGATTACCAATAAACTGCCACCACCTATCATCAAATAGGCTTGCCATGGATTGAATTTCTTTCTTTGCGACATGGTGTTAAAGATAGAACAACGGTAGCGAGAAGTGGTTCTTCGATACAAACAATGGATCATGGATGTGGTAAAACACACACCTCTTATCACCTGCCACCAAGGTTGGATGAGTTGTGCGTTGATCTTGATCCTGTCCTGCACCCTCCAACTGTCGGGGTTCTCAAGGGGCCAATCGATTCTGTCGGATACTCTTCTCAGTTTCTGCATTGATCTTCTGCACTTTAGCATTCATCTCAGCTTTTGCCATAGTGACCTTACCATCTTCTTCGGCTTGCTTTTTTGCTGCTATACTTACTTCTAAATCGATCAAGCTTTGCTTTCGAATTCGTTCTAATTCTTGCTCCTGCATGGCCAATTGCTCCATAGCGTTCGTATAATTCTCCGGGAATTTGAGGTTGGATACAATCACTTCCTTTATTTCTATGCCTGACTCTCCGAGTTGGCTTGCAAACGTTCCCTTGACTTGATTAATAAATTGGTGTCGTTGCGATGTGAATACCGAATCGACATTCATGTATTGGTTTGCCACTTTATTCGCAATCTCAGACTCACGAGTCGCTAACACTAACGAATCGTATGATTCGGGGCTATCGAATTGGCTGCTGAATGCCTCAAAGTCCTGAATCTTCCATCGAACTGAAACATCAATATTAAGAGGCACTCCATCGCCAAGCCTAACTTCACTAATTGTGGTATTAAACACCATATCCTTGCTCACTTTGGCTGGAATTTTTGTTTCTTTTTTATCACATGAAGTCAAGAATGTGGTAGCGAGTAATGCGATACTAAGGGTTGTTGTTACTGTCTTTTTCATCGTTTCTGGGTTTTAGTTGTTTTTAATTGATGGAGCGAATCTAAAGGGCCAACTCCCCTTGCACAGGGCAAGATCAGAGCGTGTCGGTTGGTATTAAGAAACCGCTGTAGTTGATCGAGAATTTGATTTCTCGTTCATTTCAATTCCTTTGAAGGATGAAACCTGGAGAATACTTTCTATTAAGCGCTTTTACCGGAAACCAAGCGCTTGGCAACCAAGCCTGCGTGCTGATGCTTGACGATATAAGCGACACAGAACTGCTTCATTCAATTGCATGCGATTTTAACATGCCCGCTACCACATTTCTGCGAAAAAGAGCCGATGGTTACGATGTACGTTGGTTTGCGCCTGATTCGGAGATTGACCTTTGTGGACACGGAACCATTGCAGCAACTTGGGCGCTGACTCAAATTGGAGGCGATGAGGGACCTATTCAATTTCACTATAACAATGGTGTGCTGCTCGGCGAAAAAGGGCGGGAGACGGTTTCTATTAGCGCTGAGGCCATTCTTTCTGAACCAACCTCCATTCCAGATCATGTACAAAGAGGCTTCCAAGGGCAAGTTGTTGGATATGAGACTTCGCCAAACAAAGACCTTGTGCTCTTGAATGATGAATACGCCGTTCGTGAATTGAAACCAAATTGGAACGCCTTGCGCGAATCAAAAACCTTCGGGTATGTCATAACGGCTCGAGGTTCAACGCATGATTGCGTCTCAAGGGTCATCTTACCATACGTGAGTTTCTTGGAAGATCAGGCCACAGGAAGCGCTCATATGTTGCTGGCCTCATACTGGTCGCAACAGCTAAAGAAGTCAAACATACTAGCCTTTCAAGCAAGTCAGCGAGGTGGCGAAGTGATTTGTGACGTATCCGAAACCACTGTAAGGCCTACAGCCAAAGCAGTTCCATTTGGTGCAGGAAAGCTTCTTTGAAAGAACTAATATTGAAACATGATCTCGGATAAACCAATTGACTTTGATCGCTTTGTACGATGGCTAACGACCGCTGGGGTTATTGTCGTTTTGTATTTGGCACTAACAGAGCTTAGCGCTGTGTTGCTTCCGTTTTTACTGGCTTGGTTGACTGTTTACTTACTCGACCCATTGGTTTCTTTTGTTCAAAGGTGGATTAAGAAACGCGTTGTTGCCGTAATGGTTCTTTTCCTAACCATCGCCATTGTCGCTGTCGCATTCGTAATCATCCTAGTGCCCATCATGGCAGAAGAGGTGAAACATCTCTACTCTTTGATTGATTCACAGCTGAATCACCTGGAATGGCCAGCATGGATTCCAAAAGACATTGTGGTGAAGGCGCAATCTTATTTGGAAAACATAGACTACACCTCGATGCTCAAACAAGAAGGCATGGGAGATAAAGTAATGGCTGCCTTAACTGGAGTTTGGAACACCGTGAGTGGTGTGTATGGCATTGTCGGTGCTTTATTTGGAACCATCACATACGTCCTGTACTTGATGTTTCTCATACTTGACTTTCAAGCATTAAGCGATAGTTGGAAGAACTACATACCCAACAAATACAAGGCGTTCACCTTGCAGCTTACCGACGATCTTGAGATTCAAATGAATGGGTACTTCCGAGCCCAAACTAAAATTGTGATTTCTGTTGCGATCCTTTTTGCAATTGGGTTTAAAATCATAGGCCTTCCCTTCGCACTTGGGTTGGGACTATTAGTTGGTTTTCTAAACTACATACCATATATGCAACTGATTGGAATATTACCAGCCCTTGCCTTGGCCGCGTTGAATTCAGTTGATACTGGTGGGTCCGCTTGGATTGCGATGTCATTGGTCTTGGTGGTTTTTGCAGTTATCCAATTAATTCAAGAGGTGTTTCTTACACCACGATTTATGGGTGGATTTAGTGGAATGCATCCTGCAATCATATTACTCTCATTAAGCATATGGGGCGCACTACTAGGCATGGTTGGTTTGATCATCGCCATTCCGATCACGGCAATTATCATCAGTTACTACCAACGGTTGATTATTAAGGAATCGTAGGCCAATCCAGGTCTTGACCGTATTCTCGGATATTTCGTCTTTCACCAAACGTCCTCGAATCTAGCCATAGTCTAAGACTGACTAGTCGATACACCGAGTCTTTGCTTCTTTCATGTGTATTAAATCCAACACCATGAAAAGAGCTTACCTATTCCTACTATTTTGCTTTCTAGTGTCACTTGCACAAGCGAGGGAAGATGTTCCAAGAAAAAAATCTAAAAAAGGCGACCAAATCGGAACAGCTGCTGGTTGCAATCCACCAACGGCATCTGCCGAACTAAACATCAACAATACGAAGGCACTGATCCAAAGTGGTGGTGATATGTGGTGGGATTTTAACCGACCTCGGTATGAAATCCCAGCAGGCACGGGTAAGACATCGTTATACGCAGGTTCGCTCTGGATTGCAGGTCAAGACATATCAGGTCAGTTCAAAGTGGCCGCTCAGCGTTTCAGACAAGGAAATGACTTTTGGACGGGTCCGCTCAGTACGGTTGATGCCGAAATTAACTCACAAACGTGTAAGGAGTATGACCGGCATTGGGAAACCAGCAAAGCCATGGTACAAGAGTTTTTGGGATGGTTCCAGGCTACTCCGGCACAGCGTTCAACCCTATATCCCGGCTATACCATCCCGGAGGCAATCTTGAGTTGGCCAGCGCATGGCCGCAACTACGAGCCTTATAATGAATCCTATTACCTCGCTCCATTTTTCGACTACAACGATGATGGGGACTATAATCCGCAAGACGGTGATTTCCCTGGCTATGTGCTAAGTGGAAAGAGCGACTGCAGTCGACAAGTAAAAGATATTTATGGAGACCAGAACCTGTGGTGGGTGTTTAACGACAAGGGGTCCATTCATACTGAATCCGGAGGTAATACGATCGGACTTGAAATACGCGCTCAGGCCTTTGCATTTTCTTCTACCGACGAGGTAAACAACATGACCTTCTACAATTATGAAATCATCAACCAGTCGACATATGGTTTAGAAGACACCTATTTTGGACAGTTCGTCGATGGCGACCTTGGTAATCCAAACGACGACTATGTAGGTTGTGATGTACAACGGGGTCTCGGATTTTACTACAATGCCGACGAAGACGACGAAGATGCTTCTGGCGCCCTTGGGTATGGAATAAACCCGCCAGCCATCGGTGTCGATTTCTTCCAGGGTCCGTTTCAGGCAAACGACAACAAAGACAATTGTTTATGCCAGAACGACTACGCTGCAGCCAAAGCCGACGATGGAATTATATATGCTGGTCAAGGAGCCGGATACGGAGATGGTATCGTTGACAACGAGCGATATGGAATGCGAAAATTTGTCTACTTCAGAAACGGTGGAGGCGCCACAGGTGACCCATCTGAGGCGACAGATTACTATGACGCTATGAATGTTCACTGCGAATGGGGCATCTTACACCTGATTGTTTAAAACATTTCATCAGAGCTAAACATAATGTCCTGAATTCTTGTTGATTTGCAGCAGTTAACATTAAGTTATTCGCATGGAGAAAAGAAAAGGTAGACCGCCAACCAAACCGTCCGAGCTAAAAGACGGATTTTATCTTGAGTTACGTAACAAGGGGTCAAATTCTGCAGTTAAGATTCGAAGAGAGGATATGGATGAGGTCGCGAAGACCATCAAGCAGTATGAGCGAGTTAAGATTGTAAACTACCTGGGCGAAGTGAAAGCTGGCCGATGGTTAGATGGCAAAAACAAGGGAAAGAAGACCAACGGGTAATTCTTCCTTTTACTCAGAGCTACATGTGGAATATAGGCTAGGTCGTTGGATCTAGACCTAGATTCCGGTTACACGAAACTGTTCTAGTTCGTCATTATTTACTGTTGTGTTCCCAAACGAACGAGTCACAGCGTCGATGTTTGGTGGGGAAGAAACTGGAGTAATTCCATTCTCTATATTTTCAAAAGACGCCATTGCCGCTGCAATAGGCGCATCTCTGTATTCCACAATCGTTACGATTCGTTCTACAGGCACTTCAACCATAACTTCCTTTATCACCTGGATGGTGTCTATTACAGGTTGATACACGATGCGTTCAAGATAAGCGGGCGTATTTTCTTCAGTCGTCCGCACACTCCAAAGTGCAATGAAAAGAAGCACACCCGCAATACCAACCTGATAGACTGGTATACGAAACCCAACCAGGAAGGCCCAGAGGCCTACTAAGGCTGAATTTCGTTTTGCAGCATGCGCTTCTCTCAAACTAAACAGAACGTTTGGATCGGGCACCAATTGGGCACCTTCATTCCTAAATAACAAAGCCGCCTCCAACAGCACGTTGCGTTGAGCATCAAACTCCGAATCGGTCATTACCGACAACACCATTTCTTGCTCTGCAGGTGTCAATGCATCAAATGACTTTTGGAGCATCAGCTCTTCAATTCGATCTTGTATTTCACTCATATCAAATAGTATTTATCGGGTTGTAAACGGCCAGCTCAGCAGCCAGCTTCTTTAAACAATAGTGTGATCTGGATTTTACGGTTCCCTCCGAACAATTCATGATTTCGGCTACTTCGCGAACCTCAAAATTCTCTTGGAACCTTAAAATGAATGTGCATTGATGATCATAGCTCAGTAGTTGCAACTCACTTCGTAGTGCTTGACGAAATCCTTTTTGATCGATGCGATCCAATTTTGCCTCGGAAGGAATGCCGATATGGAGGCCTTGCTCAACATCAACATGATCGTGCGCTGAACGATGTTGCTTCTTGCACTCATTTGAGCAGACCGTAAATATCCAAGATTGGAAGTTCCGCGTGGTGTCAAAACGATCAGGGCGCTCAACCAATCGAATAAAAACGTCATGCAACATGTCTTGCGCCTTGCTCTCATCCTGATTCAACAAACGGTACATAAAGTGCAAAAGGCGCTGGCTGTAACGCCGATAGATTTCATCAAACGCAGCTTCCTTGCCGTTTTGAAACAATTCCATCAGCACTTAATCGCTCTTGCTTTTGTATTTTGAGAATAGGCTCAATGAACTTACTTCACAATCATGATTACTCGGAAACCAACTTCAGGACTCGGTGTTAGAATTGACTCCTTTGCATCCAAGGTAGCAATGCCGGCTTTGGTATTCCAGCTTCCACCCTTGGTTATACCTTCAGATTGAATCATTTCCGACACATTTCCAGTCATGTTGAACAACCCAAAATCGTTTGCTAGATACGAACCCACGGGCACCGTAAAAATTCCACCATCTAGATTGTTCGGGCCTTCACCTGCGCATTCGGCCTTTGCCTTTTTATCCACCTCGGTCATGTCTAAATTAGCTAGAAAACAACCTTTCGCATTTCTAACATATGGGCCGCCCCATGCATAAGCTGATTCCTGTTTGCCTGACTTCGCTAGATACTCCCATTCTTTTTCAGAAGGAAGCCTGAACTCAACATTGTCAAACTTCTTTTTCTTGCTATCCATGTTGTTATAGACTTCGGTAAGCCAATGGCAGTAAAGTTCAGCGGCAGCGTAAGACACATTCACTATTGGTAGGCCAGCCTCCTCAGGATGCCCATGCTCAAACAAGCCAGACTCGCTGTCGTCAAACAAGCCAGGGGATAGGAGTCCTTTCCAATTGACTTCCGCGGCCTTTGCAACTTGAATGTCATCGTATCGTTTTTGTTTCAAAAGGTCCATTTGAAAGCGTTCGTATTCTTTATTTGAAACTTCAAACTTGCCTGCGTAAAGCGTATCGGAGATTTTGACAAAATTTTCAGTTAACACGCGTGGATCTCCGATGCTTGAAGCATGCTTTCGATTGGTTTTATTCAACACCTCAGCCACCTGATCTTCCATATTATTTTTCTCGGCTATGCGCTGAATTAAATCACCTGTTTCTTCCGCCATTGGATCTTCGCTTTCGTTATAGTGATTGTGCAGTGTAAGCAACGGGATCAAATAATTTCCATTCATGTGATCGACCACACCTTGACTAATGTCGTTTTGAAAATCATATTTCAGATAGTCCGTTAAAAAGTGCTTCTCATAATTTCGCTTGAGCACCGCTATGTTGTCAAACTTCTTAGGACTCCACTTATAGGCCATACCCACATTATGAATTTCATCCTTGAACGCCTCATATAGCCTTGGTCGCGCAGAAATTGAAAAGTATATCGGCCGATTGGCGTTGTCTTTAAAGTGGGCGATGATGGCGTCTTCTACTTCCGCCCATCCTTCAAAATCATCATACTTCTTGGTCATCTCAGGCATGTCGAGTTCAGCGAACCATTTGTTACGGTAATCATCGATTGCAATAAGGCCAGCGTTTATTACCGATACATCCGTTCGAATGCCCAAACCGTGTTGTAGTTCAATTGCTGGGTAGGTGTCATTATCTCCAGAGGTAAACAGAATGGCGTTCTGCTCGCAGCTCTGAAGCATGTTGTAGTTCCAGGCGTAAAGACCGGTGGAAATATCATTCGATGAAAGCCACTTCTTGGCTGTTTGCTCAAGCATATCCATATCGCGATTCAGTTCATAGTAGGACATGAAATCATCATGCAGCTCTGGTCTCCTGGGGTCTATCTCGTAGGCCTTATTCAGGTGTTCAATCAACTTGGGATCTGTGCCATTCCCGCCATTCCAATAACTCACGTAGTGAAACTCAAAGGAGTTTGGAATAGCCTTTCCCATATCTTCTACAATCTTGACGAGGTCATCGTGCGAAACTCCTTGTCGGTAGATTTTCAACATACGCTTGGCGGTGTAAAAGTTCAGCCAAGCATCTCCGTCTTGATCGTTCGTAGCGAGATACTCTCCCCAAATTATGGCTTGTTCGGAGTACCAATCTGTGGTTTGATATTGCTTTACAAGAGAGTATACTTTCTGACGTGAGGGAGTCTCATCCGCTTTCAAGCTGAAAGAGTAAACAAAAAGTGCGATCGTAATGGATGTTATCAAGTATTTCATGATCTGTGATTTGTAAGTACTATCCAAAAATTGAGTTGAGGTTCAATTTGGAATAAAAAAATGTTTTGAAAGGATAAATGAGAACATTTGAAGTGTGAACGTAGCAATCATTGGCGGGGGCGCCGCAGGTTATTTTTCAGCAATTTCCGTTGTCCAACATCATCCAAATGCGCAGGTTTGGATCTTTGAAAAGACGCAGAAAGTGCTTTCCAAAGTGAAGGTGAGTGGCGGCGGAAGATGCAATACCACGCACAATTGTTTAAACAATAGACTCATGTCTCAGAACTATCCTCGAGGCGAAAAGTTCATGCGAAAGGCTTTAGATGAATTTGGAGTTCAGGATACAATTAACTGGTTTGAACAACAAGGTGTGGAACTGAAAACCGAAAGCGACAACCGCATGTTTCCAGTTTCTAATGATTCCCAAACCATTGTGGATGCATTATCAAACGCCTGTACAAAAGGGGGAGTCAAAATTGTCCTTGGCGCCAACGTGCGTAATCTTTTAAAGGACGGGGGCGGAATCTCTCTTGAAGTAAACGGAGAACGGAAAACATTTGAGGCATGCGTGGTCGCATCTGGTGGCAGCCCCAAGCTTGACGGGTTAGCTTGGTTGCAAAACCTGGGACATACTATTGTTTCGCCGGTTCCATCATTATTCACCTTCAGCATCCCAAAAAACCCAATTACGAAGTTGATGGGACTTTCTGTTCCAAATGCGATAGTGAGAGTGCAACAAACCAAGTTGATGACACAAGGCCCTCTGCTCATAACCCATTGGGGCCTAAGCGGCCCAGCCATATTAAAGACAAGCGCCGTTGGGGCGAAACTTCTAGCCGAACGGAACTACCAATTTGTGTGCATGGTAAACTGGGTAGGTTTAACAGAAGACAAGCTCCGAACCGCATTGGACGACGTGTGGGGCGAATTGAAAAACCGAAATGTTGGAAACCGAAATCCAGTCAAACTACCGGCAAGACTCTGGGAGTATGCCTTGGATAAAGCCGATGTTGAACCCACCAAAAAGTGGGGCGATTTGACAAAAAAGGCGGTGAATCGACTGGTCAACAACTTATGCAATGATCAATTCGATGTAAAGGGAAAGACAACATTTAAAGAGGAGTTCGTAACAGCTGGTGGTGTGTCATTCGAAAGTGTAACCCAACGAACACTAGAGAGTAAATCCATGCCAATGCTCTTTTTTGCTGGCGAAGTGCTAAACATCGATGGAGTCACTGGAGGCTTCAATTTCCAAGCTGCTTGGACTACAGGGTTTATCGCTGGCAAACTTGGTGGGTGACGTTTACCGACCATTTTTGAACATCCACCGACAACGCACCGCTCACTCACTGAAAAGTGCATTCCCTGGCGCTCATTGGGCCATACATTTGGTCAAAATTAGAAGCGATGGAAGAAGTTAAATCAGATAATACAGAGGGAAGCAACAAGGAAAAAGGCCGGTTTGCTCAGCGTGAAAGAAGAGGTAGAAAGATGCACAAGAATTGCGAACCAAACGGCAGAAACTCAGGCAGGAAGAAAATGCTCTTCGGACTTGGAGTTGTTGCATTTGGTACATGGTGGTTACTGCGCAGAATGGATATAGAAATCCTTCCAGAATGGGTCATGACATGGCCAATGTTGCTTATCGTTTTTGGTGTTTTTAGTTTAATTGCCAATTCGTTTAGAAACGTTGGCGGATACATTATGCTTCTCATAGGATCTGTGTTCCTCGCTAGAAACCTATTCGACCTTCCGATAGCCATCGAGCCATTCTTCTGGCCAGCAATGGTGATTATCGTTGGACTTATCATCCTTTTTAAGCCAAAAAGCGCACACGGGCATTGGAAAAAAAAAGAATAGTCTACGGGTAACCAGGTAGAGGACGATGAGGCAGATACGTATGCAGGCGACAAACTCGATACACTCGTTATATTCAGTGGAGTAAACAAAGAGGTTATCTCTAAGAATTACCAAGGCGGCGAATTGACAACATTAATGGGTGGCGCAAACATCCATTTTGGAAAGGCCGACATTGCCACGAAAGCAACCCTGGAATTAACGGCAATCATGGGCGGCGTAAAACTCATTGTACCAGACAATTGGGACGTCATTATAAACACTACAACATTGATGGGTGGGGTAGAAGACAAGCGAAAACTGTCTCCTACGGTTGGCGCCGACCACAAAACCTTGATCTTGACGGGCACAGTAATCATGGGAGGCATTGAAATCAAGTCTTATTAAGATGCGCACAAATTGGTTCATAGTTAAGCTCGTATTCGAAATCGAGCACCAAAACACAGAAGCCCAAACTCAATTTGACGAGCAATGGCGGCTGATAATGGCGG
>Ga0115558_1000755_pt1 | contig 20507 bp, 19 predicted proteins | sample COGITO_mtgs_1104_4_FD_87279 | JGI IMG/M metagenome (GOLD analysis project Ga0115558, IMG submission 87279) | Pelagic marine microbial communities from North Sea - COGITO_mtgs_110426 | ecosystem: Environmental > Aquatic > Marine > Epipelagic | place: Germany:Helgoland, sampling site Kabeltonne... | reverse complement strand
TTCATTCGAGGCATAGCAAATACCGATAATTTTCGGGCATTAGTAGCTTCTTTACCCAGGTACATCAGTCCCGTATAGTGTCCTATGTGCGCATGGGTCAGAAAAATGCCATCTACCAGTGCTGTGGTGTTAGATGTACTGTATTTTTTTAGTGTATTTAGCTGTCGCGCTATGTCTGGAGTAGCCTCGAAAATATATCGCTTACTATTCTCAGTATCTACTAGCCCTAGAGAAACTACTCGTCTATCGATACCTGGATGGGCAAATAAGTCTTTGCAGCATTCTTTTTCGCAGCCTATCTGAGGAGATCCGGCGTCTTGCACTGTTCCTAGTAGCACTAACGAAGTTGTGTTAGCATCTTGAATGGTGTGCTCCCGGCTAGCTTGTTTATCCGCACAAGAAAAAAATAGAATGACGGTAAGGTAGAGGATATGTTTTTTCAACTGGTACATTTCTCGAAAATACTGTTCGCCTAATTCGCTATATACAGCGTATTCCCCTGTCTACTCAGTCTATAGGTTTTTAATCTACATCTACTTGGTCCGCCAAGGAGACTGCCGTTAAACGAATACGCAGACCCACAGCAAGGAACAAAATCGTCTTTATCGTCAAAACTTCCGCATCTGAGTTGAAGAGATTCAGGGTCAAGGACCACTTGAGCACAACTATCATCAGACCGGTACGTGCACGTGCGTTCAATCGCTACATAATTATCATCAAAGTCATGAATAACATATACTCCTCGATTCCCTCCTGCAAGATCTAAGTACTCACCTAAGTTTCTAAGATTGAAGTACTCCGGCAAATCCATGTTTATGGTGTAATTCACGTTTCGCTCCGGCACGAAACAATCACCCGTGAAAATATCATCCGGCTTACAACCAGCATTAAATAGAAAAGCTACCAGTGAAAGTATGAGTACAATTTTATTCATAAGTATAAAAGCCTTTACCAGACTTTCTACCATAATAACCTGCTTGAGCCTTCTTTTGTTGTATGCGATTAGGCCTAAACTTTTGATCGTAATTAAAGAGCTTATACATAGACTCCGTGACTGAGAGATTTGTCTCTACTCCTATTAGGTCCATTAGTTGGAATGGTCCCATCTTAAAACCACTTGCCCTTACCAGATCGTCTATCACATCATGGGATGCCACATCCTCTTCTAGTATTTTCAGCCCTTCTACATAAAAGTGGCGAGCAACTCTATTGACTATAAATCCAGGAGCATCTTTAGCTACTACACATGTTTTATTTACACTTTTCACATAATCCAATGCGACTTTTACCACTTCTGGAGATGTCTGCTCTGCACTGATTACTTCTACCAGTTTCATAATATGAGCAGGATTAAAGTAATGAATTCCAACAACTTGCTTCGGATACATGAAATTTGCAGCGATCTGAGTAAGAGGAATCGAGGAGGTATTGGATGCATATATGGTAGACTCGCCATTGATTTCTGCTAGGTCAGCAAGTACCTTAGTTTTCACATCTAATCGTTCTACGATAGCCTCGATGATAAGCTCTACTCGGACATCTGCTATACTATTGGTATACTGCAGGTTATCCTCTGCAGAACGTTTACCCTCTTCGGATAGTTTGCCTAGTTCAATGGCCTTATTGAGGTTCTTAGTTACCGCAGTCTTAGCAGCCTCTAGTACTTCATGATTGATATCAAAAAGGACCACTTTATGTCCCGCCATGGCAGATACTTGGGCAATTCCCCTGCCCATTACACCTGCTCCGATTACACCTACTTTCATTGGGGCTAATATCTTCTATTTTTATGTGCCTACCAAAGATAAAGACAGGCAGCTCCTGAAACAGCCTTTGGCTTATTTATTTCCGCACGAACCCATTCGGTATTTTGAAGGGGAAACTGGCTATTCTACTTGTGCTAACTACCTGATAATTAAGTACAGGATCTTGCACTACGTCCCCTTTTCTAAGGTGTATATTGACTACTTTGGGCAAAAGCGGTTCGGTCTCTCCTCCATACTGATCATACTTAATATTCGCATACTGAGTGGTGTCTGGAGTGCCTATGTTGGACGTAAGTGTACGAAACAACTCATTAATTACTAGAGTGTTAGTGGCGATACCTTCATTTGCTTTAAAACTAACATCTCTATTATCAAGCGTATACATAGATGAGTCAAAAACGGCGTTCCCAACCAGTAGGTTTTGAATCTGACCCAGTTCTGCTTTAAATCCTAAGAAGTCATTCAAGTATGAATTGTCATACTTCATATACTCTTTGCTCAAATTATTCATTAAAAAAAAACTATCCTGATCTATTAGCACTGTGACCCCCATGCCAAACAGGCTAAACCTGCCCCATAAAACGCTGTCCTTTTTCATCTTTAGGTGCATAGAGACATTCTGATTACTCCCATTTATCTGCACAGTAGCTTTACCTCGAGCCTCTAAATACTCATAGTCATACTGATTTTTCCAGTAGCGGTTTACCACTTCGCTAGAAAGGTCTAAACCACTGTGAACCTTTTTAGATTTACAACCTCCAACTACCATTAAGATAGTGATAAGTACTAGTATTACGCTTTTAGTCATTCAATTCTTCTAATATCCTATTCATTTCGTTTACCATGGACTGGTTACCTAGCGCTGTATAAACTGCCCGAGCATGTCTATAGTATTCAGGATTTTTAGGATCTATAGCTATGCACTTTTCCAGTAATTTAATCGCCATTTCATACTCACCTTTAGCATAGTATATCCATCCTTTAGTATCTAAAAAAAATGGATTACTCGGCTCTAATCTTAGCGCTATATTGATGAGCGAATCGGCTAGGGGCAACTCTTTTTTCCGTTCTGCAAGACTAAATGCGTAATTATTTAGCACCGTTGAACTAAACGGGTTTATACTCAGTATATTTTCAAAGACTTCGTCTTCCTTATCATGTTTGCCTTGTTTCCCAAATACGGTAGCCTTACATAAATACAGCTGGGACTTGTCTGATTTTTCCAGTGCAATTTCCAATCCTTCATCTGCAGTCTCTAACGCTTTAGTGAGATCACCTAAGTCTAAATAGGCAAACGCCAAATCGATATACAGCTCAGGTACGTTAGGGAATAACATCAGTGCCTCTTCAGCATCTATCACTTGCTGCTCACTATCACCGAGTCTTAGGTTCGCATTGAGTAATTTACTCCATAGTGCATAGTTAGATGGGTCTCTAGCTATAGCTTCCCGAGTGTATTCTCTGGCCTTATGGAAATCATTTAGCGTCGCATATATGTCTGCCTTAAGTAAATAGGGCTCAACATCAGTCGCGTAGTTTTCCAATAAGATATCACTGAGTTCGAGTATATCAGTCTTGGTTTGCTCATCTCGTTTTAGCCCATTGAAGAAGCTACTTACCGCTTGAAGTTTTTGTTGAAGGGTAATGTCGTCGGTCTTAAATGCTTTCTTAAGATGAACCATCGCTTGCTCCTCTCTACCGGCTTCAGAGTGAATGGTGTGCAGCGCAAAGTTGGCTTTCCCTATACTCGAGTCTTGGTTCAATATATCTCGGAGCACTGCGATCGCTTTCTCCTCTAGTCCAGCTCTCATATAGGTCTCTGATAGATATCCTTTGTATTGAAGATCTTCGGGATACGTTTCGGCAAGTTGTTCCATGACTTCAACTGCTTTTTCTCGCTGATTAGTAGCTGAATATATGAAATCTAATCGTGTGCTACTTTCGCGTTCTACACCAAATTTTGTTTGCATTTGCTTCAGTAGCGCTTCTGCTTCGTCAAATTTCTTTGCATTGTAATATTGACTTGCACCTTCTGTATAGTTGGCTCGTTCGCCCGGCTCATGGGCTACCATTTCACTAAATACTTTAGCACTTTCCTCATACTTGCCAAACTTACTATAGAACTGTGCCAATTGACCGTAATACCAATGGTTGTAGTCTGGATTCGTATTTACTGCCTTCTGGGCATATGCCAATGCTTCTGGAAATTTTTCTAACTGATAGAGTAGCTTAGCACACTGATACATCGCCGCGTGACTCTTTGGGTTTATCTCTAATGAAGACAAATAGCCCTTAAGCGCTTCCTCCTTATTGTTCAGTACCTTCTGTTTATTGGCTTCAAAATAGGCTCTCTCAAAGACTTTCTGCGTTTCATAGTCTAAGTACTTGTCACCACTCGAAGGAATGGATAACTGAGAACTTTTACACCCAGCAAGTGATGCCAGTAGTATGAATGAAGCTATGTAAACATGTTTTATCAATCTATTTGCGTAGAATAGTCGCTGATGCTCAGCTCTGTAGCCTTGCCATCAAACTTTACATGATTTCCTATCATTGAATTAACCAGGTGAGCATTTTTGATATAGGTATGAGTGTATATGATCGTGTTTTCTATAACGCTGTCTTCTATCACTGTATTATCGCCTATACTCACATATGGACCAATCTTCGCATTTTTCAGCTCTACGTTCTCCCCAATGTAGCAAGGTTCTATGATCTCAGAGTTCTCCTGCTTCACCGAATCCGCTATTAGTTTCTCATCCGTACTATTTGCGAGTACACGTTGGTTGGTGTTTACAGTAGCATTTTTATTGCCACAGTCCCACCATTCTATCACCTTACCCGGTACGAATTTGGACCCTTGGTCCTTTAAACTATCCAGCACATTGGTCAGTTGATATTCGCCCTTTTCCATGATTTTATTATCGAGTAAATGCTGTATCTCTTTTAGCACAGCAGCACCGTCTTTGAAGTAATAGATACCGATGATGGCGAGATTAGATGTTGGGTTTTCTGGCTTTTCTACGAAGTCTACTATGGTACCTTCGTCATTGAGTTGCACTACCCCAAATGCTCTTGGGTCTTCTACTTCTTTCACCCAGATGGTGCCGTCTACACTAGCATCTAGTTTAAAATCTGCTCTGAATAGCGTGTCTGCAAAAGCAACGATTACATTGCCCACCAACGCTTGTTTTGCTTGATAAATGGCGTGCGCAGTGCCTAGTGCCTCCTCTTGTACGCAGATGCTGCCTTTGGCTCCTAGCTTTTTGGCTACCTCTAGCAGGTGCGCTTGAATTTCTTTTCCAAAAAACTGCTCATTGGGTCCTACTATAAAAGCTATTTCGTTCAATGGCTCGCTTACTACTTTAGCAATATCCTCTACTAGTCTTTGTACGATCGGTTTACCCGCCACGTGAAGCAAAGGTTTAGGTACGGTAAGCGTGTGTGGTCTCATTCGGCTGCCTATTCCAGCCATTGGAATTATTATATTCATTCTTTGTTTTCGTTCGTATATTGTTTATTTCCCTGTGTGTCCGTAGCCTCCGGCACCTCTTTCTGTCTCATCTAGGCTATCACTTATTTTAAAATCTACTTGCTCATACTTATTCACCACCATCTGAGCAACACGATCCCCGTTTTTTATAGTAAAGGCCTCGTTTGAAAGGTTAATTAACGCTATTTTTATTTCTCCTCGGTAATCGGCGTCTATAGTCCCTGGGGTATTAATCACTGTAATCCCATGTTTGAAAGCCATACCACTCCTTGGGCGGATCATCGCTTCAAAACCATCAGGTAATGCCATATATAAACCTGTACCGATTAGCTTTCTTTCCATTGGCTTCAAGACAACATCTTCTTCCAAAAATGCGCACAAATCTACTCCAGCTGCTTGCTTAGTTTGATAAGCAGGTAGCGGGTTATTGCTTTTGTTTATGATGGGTACGTTTATCACTACGGGCAAATTTAGGATTTTCTTGTACTTATCATGAGCCTATAGCCTACTAATCCGTAGATAGCAATATATACCGCATTAACTCCGTATGCTGCCCAACTTAACAGACCGTCGTATTCAGAGGCTACATAAAGGAGCACACTTAATGTAATTAGGGTAAGGACCACCTTTACATTATAGTTAACAGGATAGTATTTCTGGCCTAAGAAATAACTCAAGACGGTCATTATGAAATAGGCTATTAGCGTAGTAATCGCCGCCGCCTTAAAACCATAAATAGGTACATATACATACAGCAGAATAACCGTAGTCACCGCGCCTATGATAGAAATCAATGCTCCGAGTTTGGTTTTATCATTCAACTTGTACCAAATACTCAAATTAAAGAATACACCAAGTAACAAGTTGGCCATCAGTAGAATAGGAACAATAAATAATGCATCTGGGTGATTGTGATACTCCGGTAAACGAATGAACAAATGAGCTACCTCGTCTTTGAATAATGATACAACTAAGAATATTCCTCCACACGCAAAAACAAACCAATTCATGATTTGCACGTACGATTTTTTCGCATCACTCTTATCTGCCTGAGCAAAAAATATAGGCTCTACGGCATATCTAAACGCTTGGATGAATATGGTCATTAACATACTCAGTTTATAAAAAGTACCGTATACTCCAATCTCATAGTCTACTTTGTCCGCTGGCAAGAGTTTACGCATAGCTAGTCTGTCAAAAGTTTCATTTACCATACCTGCTAAACCCAGCAATATGAGCGGCCACGAGTACTTAAACATTCGCTTCCAAAGCATAAGACTTGATTTTCCTATGTTTTGGAAAATATCGTTCGACACTAGTAATAACTCAATAGTGCTTGCCACGAGGTTTACAATAAAGATAAACTCTATGTTCGCTTTTGTATCCGTAAGCTTTGGGTAGTAAACTATAAAAAAGACATTCAAAGCGACATTCACCACGATACCAATACTCTTAACAGTTGCAAACTTTTTAGCCTTATTTAGGTACCTTAAAAGTGCATAAGGTACAGATTTCAATACATCCACCGCCATAATGAAGGTGAACCAAGTTACATACGATAAACGATCTGGGTAACCTACAAATGATCCTACAGCCGACTTATTTGTAAGCATCAGCAGCACAAATACTCCGACGGCAATAAGCAAAGAAGTCATCGCAGTAGTAAAAACATCTTGATACTTCTCTTTACTTCTGGCAAAATTGAAAAATGCAGTTTCCATACCGTGGGGTAAAACCACAAAGAAGAATCCAGCATACGCATAAAACTCAACGTGCGGAGCTATAAGTTTAGGAGTAAATACACCTGCAAACACGAAAATCAGCAAAAAATTAATCGAACGGCCCACTATACTGGGTATTCCATAGATAGCGGTATCGCCTGCTAATTTTTTAATTATGCTCATTTGCTTTGCAAAGCTACGGTTACCCAACGTTTGCTATACACACATTATTTTTACTTGTCCAATGTGTAGGTTACTTGTAGCCGAACACTTCTTGGCGCCCCAAGGTCTGCGGGCCGAATAGCATACTCTGTATTGGCTAAATTGGATACAATCAAATTTGTCTTCCAACGGTTGGTAAACGCATATCCTATTCGGGCATTGACCAAGGTGTAAGCTGTAAGCTTCTCATCTATAGAAGTTTGCACACCTGGCACAAATAGTCCGATAGGGAATGAGACAAATGCAACATCTATATTCTGCACACGCGACTGATATGCGGCTCCTAGCCCAAGTGTCCATTTCTTATAGGTGATAATGACATCTGCTTTTGCCATATGTTGTGGACGATATTTTAATACATAACCTGTCGTATCAGAACTTGTATTTAGATACGTTTGTTGATTATTGTTATTATCTATCCCTATTACGGCATTGGGATTTATAGCTGTAGGATTAGCATAAGTATAGCCCACGAACCCTTGCATTTCAATGTTTTTTGATTTTTGCTGAAAACTAAGGTTTATCTCAGTTCCTGAAACACGTGTAGCTCCAGTATTCAGTGTTTTAAAACCCAAGCCAAATAACGGTGGGGCAATAGCACCCCATTGCCCAAATGTAAACTCCATCATATTCTCAAATGTCATTTGAAAAACGGCCACATCTGCCAGCATCTGTACTTTCCCTACCTTAAAACCTTGCTTCACTCCAATCTCCAAGTTAGTACCCGTTTCTGATTGCAAGTTTTCATTAGGATACACACTTACGGGTCCTACGGTAGTGGTAATAAAGGACTCTGCTATGCTGGGAAAACGGTATCCCTGGCCATAGCTCGATCTAATAAACGTATACTGTGCCGCAGCATAATTTAATCCTGCACGATAGACTGGTTTACCCTCTACTCTATCGTTCAGTATAAATTGCTCATAGCGCGCACCTCCACTTGCAGTTAACCTTTTCCAGCCTTTTTCCAACTGCAAGTAAGCGGCATAGTTTGTTGCACGCTGGGTTCCGCTATACAGTGGCGAGTTGGTTTCTGTGTTGATAGCAACTACACCACCAGTAGCATTAAACTCATTCTTCGGCAAACTGAAACTCGACTGATACTCTGCATAGACCAGATTGGAGCTGTTAGATTGGTCAATAGCAGGGTCACCATTATCCACGTCATTGTTTATCCGCAGGTATCGTGTATTTAGTGTATGCTTAAATTTACCCGTGCTCCACTTCAAATACGGATCTATACTCAAGCGGTTTACCTGATTATCGGTGCCACCACTATCTAATGCGGTATATCCTAGGTCATACGACTCCCAAAGCAAAAAACTGCCTGATGTACCTTGCTGATAGGTTGTATTCAGTCCATAAATCAAGTTGTACTTACTCACCGTTTTGCGAAGACCTAGTGTACCACGCAATCGATTATCGTAATCGCTCATTTTATAGCTCTCATCTCTCAAAGCATTTAACCCCAGCGTCAACCCAAGCCCTTGGTATGTGCCCGTATGATACGCAGTAATATTTGAAACGTTATTTCTCGTACTTCCTTGGTAGCAGAGTGATCTTCTCTTTGGTAAATCATAAAACCCCGTGGATGTGGTCACTTGTGTAAATGGTTTATCACTCGGGTTTTTTGTCTTAATATTGATTACACCATTTAATGCTGAACTACCGTAAATAACAGAACTGGCTCCTTTAATAATTTCTACCCCTTGTATGCCTTCTGTTGGTACAAAGGTCCACAATGGCTGACCGGCATCTCCACTGAGCATGGGTACACCATCTACAAGCACTTGCACCCTAGAACCTGCACCGTAGCTCCACCCACTTCCACTCCGTATAGTCGGCTGGTTGTCCACCACTTGTACGCCGTTAATTCTACCTATACTTTCTTCTAGATTGGTAGGAGCCGTATTGGCAATGAGGTTTGGGTGTATTATTTCTAATGAAACTGTTGCCTTCTTAAGCTCGGAAGACCTTTTATTCTCAGAGACCACAACAGTATTGAGCATACTAGAGGCTTCTCGCATAACCACGAGTGTATCTTCTGAAGTAATGGTCCTATCTTGGTAACCCATCTGTTTCACTCTTAAAATAGGCTCTTCCGTTTCCACATAGAACTCGCCGTTTATATCGCTGATGCCTAGCACTTTATTTGCAACCAAAAAAGTAAACTGAGCCCCAATAAGTGATTCACCACTCTCATTTACCACCTTACCTTGGTACACAAATGAACTTTGACCATATAGTGAAGTTGCCATAATACAAAAGACCACTTGGATGAATAGGTAGATACGCATATCTTCGTTTTTACAAATGTATCCAAACCTACTTGTTATGAAAAGACTTTTACTAATCACCGTATTCTCTTTTTCTCTCGTCTTCACACATGCTCAAAGTTGTACCCCAGACAATAGTATAACTACTGCAGGGGTGTACCCTCAGCAACCTGACCCTGCCTTTGCAGACCAGGCTTATGATTTTAGTTTTCAAGTATTGGCGCTAAAAGATACCGCTGTTGTATTTGGAGGACAAAGCCTAAATGCGACAATCGATTCAGTAGTCGTAGATAATGTTATCGGGCTACCTTCAGGTTTTGACTACACGTGCAACCCACCAAGTTGTGCTTTCACGTGGAGAGCTGTTGGATGTGTCAATCTCAAAGGAAACCCAACTCAAGCTCAAGTAGGAGTCTATGATATAAAAATAGCTACAACAGTTTACGCTGTAGCAGGCTTTATTGCTCTTCCCGTTCCAGATACCACAGAGGGGTATGAGTTAGTGATAAAAGCAGATGGCTCTGCATCTGTATTTGATGTGTCTAACACTTTGCTCAACATCTATCCAAACCCCTCTTCCAATGGCCAGTTTATGCTCTCCTCTACCAAACCTATACACATTCTAGGCATACAAGACATTCAAGGTAGACAGGTGGACTATGACGAGATGCGAGCACAAGACCACCTCACCATTACTATCACCACAGCACCAAAAGGGGTGTACTATTTACAAGCGCTTGTAGACGGGAAACTGATCAGCAAAAAACTCGTCCGATAGGTCATATAAAGAGAGTGGAAGAATAACCTTATCTTTGCACCATTCAAATTATATGGTAACAGACGTGGCAAAGCAATCATCAGCATCTATATCAAAGCAAGAATTTATTGACCAAGTAAAGAGTGACTATATCACCGCATACAAGAGCAGACAAACTTCGCTTATTGGTCGTAAAGAGGTCTTAACTGGGAAAGCAAAATTTGGAATTTTTGGAGACGGCAAAGAGGTCGCTCAGGTGGCTATGGCCCGGTATATGCAAAACGGAGATTTCCGAGCGGGTTACTACCGTGACCAAACAATCATGTTTGCACTTGGATTAAGTGATGTACAAAAATTCTTTGCTCAACTTTACGCACACCCAAGCACCGAGCATGAACCAAGTAGTGCTGGTAGAAGCATGAATGGTCACTTTGGTACTCGTATGCTTGACGACAATGGTGAGTGGCTTCCGCAGACAGACCGAATTAACATATCCTCAGATATTTCCCCTACTGCGGGTCAAATGCCTCGAGCTCTAGGACTTGCCTTTGCTTCGAAAGTATATAAGTCCAATAAAGATCTTCATCAGTCTACCGATTTCTCTAAACAAGGAAACGAAGTGGCTTGGGCGACTATAGGCAATGCAAGTACTTCTGAAGGACATTTTTGGGAAAGTATAAATGCAGCAGGCGTAATGCAAGTACCCATGCTGGTTAGCATCTGGGATGACGAGTATGGAATATCTGTACACGCTAAACATCAAACTACTAAACAAAACCTAAGTTCGATATTATCTGGTTTTAAAACGGACAAGTTTGGAACTGGAATAGAGCTTATCACCGTAAACGGATGGGACTATCCTGCGCTTATAAACGCTTATAAAAAAGCAGCTGAAGTATGCCGTAAAAAACATACTCCAGTAGTGGTGCACGTAAAAGAACTGACCCAACCACAGGGTCACTCTACCTCAGGGTCACACGAAAGATACAAGTCTAAGGACAGGCTAGCTTGGGAAATAGAGCACGACTGTGTTACTAAAATGCGAACGTGGATGCTAGATAATAAAATTGCAGAAGAGGAAGAAATAGCGTCACTAGAAAAACAAGCTCAAACCGAAGTAAAAGAAGCTAAAAGAGCTGCTTGGACCGCGTTTACAGGTGAAATAAAAGCAGAAATAGCTGAGGCTGTAAGCTTGTTGAACGATGTAGATTCAACTGCAGCAACAGCTTTGCAAAGCACAATGGAGCGTGTAAGAAAGGATATTCTTAAAGCCATCCATACTGTACTCAGAAATCACATTGGAAGCCCTGCCATCACTGCCCTGCAAGAATATTATACTCAGTATTTAGCTAAGTATCAAGATACTTACAGTAGTCACCTGCACAGTCAGTCCCCACAAAGTGCTCTAAAGGTCGTAGAAATAAAACCAGAATACAGTGAAGACAATGAAGAACTCAACGGTTTTGAAATACTTAACCAGAACTTTGACCACATACTAAGTACTCGCCCTGAAGTAATTGCTTTCGGAGAGGATGTAGGAAAAATTGGTGATGTAAACCAAGGGTTTGCTGGACTGCAAGAAAAGCATGGTGAGCATCGTGTTATGGACATGGGCATTCGTGAAAATACCATCGTAGGTCAAGCGATAGGAGCATCTCTTCGTGGGCTGAGACCTATAGCAGAGATACAATATCTCGACTACCTCCTCTATGGTGTGCAAATGATGAGTGACGATATAGCCACCGTGCAGTATAGAACAAAGGGTGGGCAGAAGTATCCGCTAATCATAAGAACTCGCGGACACAGACTAGAAGGAATATGGCACAGTGGGTCACCTATGGGAATGATACTTAACGCTGTACGAGGCATGAATGTGTTGGTACCTAGAGACATGACCCGAGCGGCAGGTTTTTATAATACCATTTTACAATCGGATGAGCCAGCACTTATCATCGAGTGCCTCAACGGATACAGACTAAAAGAAAAAGTACCCACCAACTTGTCAGAGTTTACAGTACCTGTAGGGGTGCCCGAAACCTTACAATATGGTGAAGACGTAACGGTAATCACCTATGGAAGTTGTGTACGAATAGCTCAAGAAGGTATCGCTCTATTAACAGAAAAAGGAATCTCTGTAGAATTAATTGATGTTCAGTCTCTTCTACCTTTTGATGTCAACCACAATATAGTAGAATCATTAATGAAGACCAGTAAAGTAGTCTTTATGGATGAAGATGTCAAAGGCGGTGCTACTGGATTTATGATGCAAAAAGTACTGGAAGAACAAGAAGGCTATAAGTACTTGGATAGTGCTCCACGCACGCTTACTTCACAGGACCACAGACCTGCATATGGTACAGACGGAGATTACTTCTCTAAATCCAATGCAGAAGAGTTATTTGAGCTTGTGTATGATATGATGCACGAAAATGATCCAATTAAATTTCCTAAATTCTAATATCAATCAAGCGATAGATTGACCTATCAATTGGTATAAGTATAAAACGATTAGATTAAAAAAAAGGGGTTCGAATCAAAATGATTCGAACCCCCTTTTTTAATTTCCTAAATTCTTTAGGACTACTTCTTTAAAGCATCTCTTATTTCTTTAAGAAGATCATTGTCACTCGGTCCCTTAGGTGCTGCAGGTTCCACTGGTTTTTTCGTTTTATTGTATGCTTTTACTACGATAAACATCACTAAACCAATAATAAACAAGCTAACAATGTCATTGATCCAACTACCATAAGCCACCACAGCAGCTCCTGCTTCTTGCGCCTCAGCAAGCGTACTGTACGGGGTATCGGTAAGGTTATAAAACTTGTCAGCAAAATTAACATCGCCCGTGAGCGTACTTACTAGTGGCATTGCAATCTTATTTACAAAGCCTTTGATAACTGCACTTAGTGCTCCAGCCATGATAACGGCTACTGCAAACTCAATGACATTCCCAGTCATTATGAAATTTTTAAATTCTTTTAGCATTATGATTAATTTTTAGTTGTCTATTTAGTTAATTAGGAAAGGTAAAAATAGACAAAAGTCAGAAAAACAAGAAAAAAACTACTCAGCAAGCTCTACAAGTGCTGCCTTATTGATGGTGTATTTCCGCTTATTGTTAAGATTCAGACACATTACCCTAGTCCGTCGACTTTCAAGTTTTTGATACCAGTGGCCCCTGAATTTAAAGGTTTCTCCCTGTGGCAATTCATCTAAATATATACCTGAAACCTCATCATAAGGCGTAAATGCCTTTTCCACTGCTAAATTAACACCACTGCAAGCCTTAGGAGCTTGTAGCTCTTTTTGAATCACCTGCAGCATAGTTTCGTCTTTACCAAACTCCTCTTCCATTTCAAAATGATAAAATAACTCCTCAAAGTTTTTTTTCCATTCATCTCCATGCGGTTTGATTCTGTTGCCATGCTCTAGGAACGTCTTGAGATGTGCCATCTCGTGTATCAACGTAAACAAGAAACGAAAAGAATTCGCATCGTGATTCACAGAGATACTCAGACTATTGCCCGATTGTCGAAAATCCCCTCGTTTGGTTTTGCGTGGTTTCGTAATTTTAAGCGCGCACTTGGCATTTGCCAAATACTGGACAATTTGAGAAGCTTTGTGAGAAGGTAAGTGTTTCTCTAAGTATTCGAGAATACTCATACTCTAAGTTTAAATGACCAGCAACAGCATAAATTAAATGACCGTTTTATATGATTCACTGGCTTGATTTACTTAAAATATCCCCCTTAATTTAGAGGTGTCTGCTACCTTCTTGATAGCCACGATATAGGCTGCAGTTCTAAGACTACATTTATGTTTTTTAGAAGCCTTGTATACATCATCAAACGCTTGCTTCATGATTCTATCTGCTCTTCTATTCACACGTTCTTCTGTCCAGAAGTAACCCAGTCTGTTTTGCACCCACTCAAAATAAGATACGGATACACCCCCAGCGTTTGCCAAGATATCTGGAACTACCATCACACCATTTTCTTGCAACATTTTATCAGCTGTAGATGCAGTAGGTCCATTTGCTCCCTCTACTATAAGTTTAGCTCGGATACGTCCTGCATTTTCTTCCGTAATCTGATCTTCCAATGCAGCTGGCACCAATATGTCTACATCTAACTCTAGAAGTGCTTCGTTGGTAATCATCTTACCTCCTTTGTAGCCTTCTAAGCTTCTATTATTCGCTACATACTCGATCGCTTCTTCTATGTTCAGACCTTCTGGGTTATAATATGCTCCTGATATATCTGAAATAGCAACGATAGTAACACCTTGCTGCTCGATAAGTTTAGCTGATATACTCCCTACATTTCCGAACCCTTGTACCGCACAAGTGCATTCTGTAGGGTTCATTTTTAACTTTGCCATGGCGCTTCTTGTAGACACCATAACGCCTCTACCTGTAGCTTCCATTCTACCAAGAGAACCTCCAAGCACAAGTGGCTTACCGGTTACTACTGCTGGAGATGCCTGACCTGAAAGTTTAGAATATTCATCCATAATCCAAGCCATTGTCTGTGGATTAGTACCCATATCTGGAGCAGGAATATCTTTTTCTGGACCAAAAACATCGCGCATAGCACCTGTAAATGCTCTCGTTAATCTTTCTAACTCACCATCTGACATCTTGCGAGGATCGCATTGTATACCTCCTTTAGCGCCACCGTATGGAATGCCTACTACAGCACATTTCCAAGTCATCCAAGCGGCTAACGCTTTTACTTCATCCAAGTTTACGCCCATAGAGTACCGAATACCCCCTTTACTAGGACCTAATTTAGAAGAATGCACTACACGGTATCCTTGGAATACCTGCACTTTACCATTGTCCATGGTTACTGGAAGACTAACAATTACTGCCTTCTCAGGAGACTTTAGGGCATTATAAGTGGACTCGTCTAAACCTAGAATTGTTGCAGCCTCATCAAATCTTTGCATCATGGATTCCAAAGGATTCAGATGATCTACAATTGGAGCTGGTTCTTTGAACTTTAAAGTCATTGTGATAATGTTAATATTAATTTATTGGCAAATGTATCCATTCTTGCGAATGGTAATTAACTGATATTTGTCTTTTTTCATCATACTGATAACAATATGACCAAATACGGTAATGCTGAGAGGTAAATTGAATCGATTCTATCTAACACTCCACCATGTCCAGGGAGTATATTACCACTATCCTTAACACCCAATTTGCGTTTCATGTAAGATTCTACAAAATCACCAAAAATGGCAAAGAAGATTACAACCCCAGACAAGATGTAAGCGTGGATAGGTAATGCTAACCAGTAAATGTTTAATACACTCATAACCAATATAGTAATCACTGCGCCACCCACCGTACCTTCTATGGTCTTTTTAGGAGAAACTCTTGGAAAAACAGGTCGTTTACCAATGGCCTTCCCCACGACGTAAGCCATTGAATCATATACCCAAATGGTAATCAGGTAGAAGAGTATATACTCCATGTGCAAAGCGGTGTTTTGCATAAACCAGATAGCCAAAGCAATAAGTGGAATAGCTAAATACAGTGTACCACTGACAAAGTTTAGCGTCTTATTTCTATTTAACTCCGAATAGGTGAGATACAAACAAGCCCACTGTACGAGTAGCATAATACCATACGCTTTCACGTCAATTTCTCTGGAGCCAACAAAGGTTAAATACAAAATTACTCCGGCAAACACCGCTGGATTTACCCAAAGATGCTGACTCGAACTCTTATTCGCTAAAACAGCTAGCTCATTAATAGAAAGAAAGACTATAAGTGCCATAAGTACTCCAAAAAATGGCGAACCCATAATGGCAGCTCCCACCATTAAGGCTACATATAAAGCTCCAAAAATGATACGTAAACTTAAGTTAGACATAGAAATTTTCTGTTTTAGTAGTACTGTGCTTATGAATGTAGACAAATAAAGCTGTGGCAACTGCTATGAGAATTCCACTTACCAAAATAGGCACATTCGTTCCCTCTTCCATGGCCTTCGTATAATCGCCATCTGTGATAAAATAGAGCTGACCAACAGCCAATGCATTATTTAAGAAATGTGCTATAATAGAAGTCCATATGGACCCACTCCAATACGCAGCATATCCAAACACTACAGCAAGAAAAAACATGGGAATGAATTTCATAAACTGAAGGTGAATCACTCCAAATAGCAATGCAGTTACAATAATAGCTACGTGCATATTTTTAAATAATCCATTCAATGTGTTCATCAGAAAACCACGAAAGAATATCTCCTCTGCTATAGCAGGCATCAATGCCATAAAAACAATGCTTGTAATAAAAGACACTGCATTTTTCTCCCCTATCATAGCTTCGTACATGCCATTGTTTGTATTCTCTTGAAGTTGCAACCAATTATACAACTCTGGCCACTGCGTAAAGTCAATGAGTTTGTTTGCTTCCAACATAACTCCCATAAGTGGCAGGCATACAATTACAAAAACAATGGATAGCGCAAACCAAGTTCCATTTTTAGGCCACTCAAGTGATAAAAACTGCGTAGGAGTAGCCTTGATAAATATGCACGCTAGTAACGCTGCAGCGATAAGCGGCAGTGATGAGCTGAGAAATACGAATATCTTTAGAATGATTGGATACGCTTTGAGGCCTTCCATGAGTCCGCCCATTTCGCTAAGAGGGACCATCTCACCGAAAGCTAAGTAGGAGCAAAGAGCAGATGCTAAACCTGCAAAAGTGAGGGCCGCTCCAAAAAAGAAAATAATACCAAGTACCAAATGAAATAAAGCTTGCACTCCATCTGGTCGAAAATTCATGGTTTCCTTATCTTTGAAGTCTTCTAACTCGTCCATTCCTTTTATTTTGGGCAAATATGGTAAAAATAGGTAACATAGAACTCGGTGACTTTCCACTACTACTCGCTCCAATGGAGGATGTGAGTGACCCTCCTTTTCGTGCCGTATGTAAGGAAAACGGTGCAGATGTGATGTACACAGAGTTTATATCTAGTGAGGGACTCATACGAGATGCTGCTAAAAGCACCCAAAAACTCGACATATTTGAGTATGAACGGCCAATCGGCATACAAATTTTCGGATATGATATAGAGTCGATGAAGGAAGCCACAGAAATTACAGCTTCTGCTAAACCCGACCTTATTGATATCAACTACGGATGTCCCGTGAAGAAAGTTGCTTGCAAAGGTGCTGGAGCTGGCATTCTGCAGGATATCCCAAAAATGGTGCAGATGACTGCCGAAATAGTAAAAAGCACTTCACTACCTGTGACGGTAAAAACGAGATTGGGGTGGGACGATAATACGAAATACATAGAAGATGTAGCAGAAAGGCTGCAAGATGTTGGCATAAAAGCCCTCAGCATACACGGACGTACACGTAAACAGATGTATAAAGGCGAAGCTGATTGGTCTTTAATAGGAAAGATCAAAGAAAACCCTCGCATCAAAATACCCATATTTGGCAATGGAGACATAAACAGTCCTGAAAAAGCCAAGCTGTATAAAGAGCGCTACAATGTAGATGGGATAATGATTGGTAGAGCATCTATAGGTTATCCATGGATTTTTAATGAGATAAAACACTACTTAGCCACCGGTGAAATGCTAGATCCTCCCACGATAGCTCAGCGAGTAGATGTGTGTAAAAAGCACTTTGCTTTCAGTATGAAATGGAAAGGAGATGTACTAGGAATAGTAGAGATGCGCAGGCACTACAGTAACTATTTCAAAGGAGTGTCACACTTCAAAGAGTACCGTACAAGGCTGGTAAACACCATGGACGAAAAAGAGATCTATGCTATTCTCGCAGAGGTCGAAGCTGAGTTTGCTCGGTATGAGTTTGCTTAGTTCTCGGTACAATTCGCCTTCAGCGAACCACTCGAACTGACAAACCACTCGAACTGACAAACTACTCGAATTCACACACCACTCGAATTGACAAACCACTCGAACTGACAAGCTACTCGAATTCACAAACTACTAATCTCAAACTACGTATACTAAAATCCTACACCGCTCAGCTTTAAATAGATTCACCTGTGCAAATACATGCATTGATGAAATCCCTACCCGCCATTAAATTGCTTCTTTAAAAAGGCTATAACCACAGCACAGAGCAGCAGCATAAAAATAAAACTACGCCAAAATCCATATCCATTATCCTTAGAATTTTTTCCTACCCAATACGAAACCGCTACACTCACAGCAGCATACACATAAATCAACATTATTATTTATTGTTCAAATGATTACGCCAGCTTTCTAGCATTTTTTCTTTAAGTACTCGTGGGAATTTTCCCTGAGCACCATCCTTACCATTGATGCGCAACCAGTCATGAAACTCACTGCTCGGCAGTAGATTGACCATTACATTCTTTAACGCTGCTGACCGCTCTACTCTATAATCATCATTTAACACCTTCAGTGTCATGTCCAGCTTATCTCTTATTTCCTGTTCCTTGCCATAGAGTCTTTTGTCATCACAAGAGATAAACCACTCGTGAGCAAAAAAGCCTTGATACGGAACACCACACACGGTAAATTCATCCATTGAAATGTCGTACTCATTGGATACCAGCTCTATAGCCTTGTTCATATTGTCTACGGACAGGTGCTCTCCACAAAGTGAAAGGAAGTGTTTGGTGCGTCCTGTAATCTTAATTTCGCACCTATCAAGATTCGTAAATTTAATCGTGTCGCCGATCAAGTAGCGCCACGCACCGCTGCATGTAGATATGACCAGTGCATACTCATCGGTATCATTGACCTGTGAGAGTGTAAGGGCCTTGGCGTCAGGTTTTAGTTCACCACTTTCAGTAAAATTAACTTTTGTAAAAGGAACAAACTCATAATAGATACCATTTCTAATTAGTAACCTCATTCCTCCTTCGTTGTCTATTCTGGTCTGATAGGCGATGAAACCTTCAGAAGCCAGGTAAGTTTCAAAATATTTTATAGGTCGTCCCATTAGGCCGTCCAACGATTTCTTGTAAGGACTTAGGGCAACGCCTCCGTGGATATAGGCCTCAAAATGCGGCCATATATCGTGAATATTATCTAAGTCATAACGCTCTATAATACTCTCCATCAGAAGTTTAACCCAAGCTGGCACACCAGCTATCATGCCTACGTCCCAGTCTTTTGCCTCGTCTGTGATCTTCGCTATTTTCTCCGTCCAGTTTTTTTCCTTCCGGATGTGAATTCCTGGTTTTGACAGTCTTTGGAATAAAATAGGAACACTCCCCGTAGTGATCCCACTTAAGTCTCCACTAAAGTACATTCCGTTGTATTCGAGCTCAGTACTGCCGCCGATCATCAGCCACTTTTTGGCAATATGATCTTTGGGTACATCCGTTTGAATAATGCTTAGTACTTGACGCACGCTTGCCCTTCTAATGTGTTTAAGCATTTGGTCACTTACTGGTATATACTTACTACTCCCGTCGGAAGTACCTGAACTTACCGCATAATTTTTAATCGGCTCTGGCCATGTAACATTGTCTTCACCCATCCGCCCACGAGTCCACCAAGGCAGCATGTTCAAGTAATCCCCCATCCTAGCGCACTCTTGATAATCACTCAGTAACGCATCACTTTCTATAATTTCATTGAATCTATGTTGCTGACCAAAAGCAGTGTCTTGAGCTTTGTCCAACAGCTTCGACAGGGTTTTCTTTTGGATGGCTTCTCCTTGTTCAATATTAACTTTTAAGAAAACACCTCGATATTTGGCTTGGGTGAGTAATCTTTGCAACAATGTTGGCATAAGACAAAACAAGGTAAACGCTTGTTCAAATACAAGTTCAAATGTCAAATACAAACTCAAAAGATTTACGCTTAAGAGTAAGACAGATAGTGCTGCCTTAAAAAAAGTAAAATCGAAGCGACAACAAAAAGAAAAATGAGCGAAGCAAAGGAAGAAAATATAAAGGATAAGTGGTTTAAAATAAGACAGTTATTTGAAACGCGTTTTGGTAAGACACCGGATCTAAGTGCTATACTCTACGTAGTGGGGATGCGTGAGCTGGGAATGCACCAAGATAAATTTAAAAAAGAGGAAAAGGTACAGCTAATGCATATAGCTACATGCCGCATACTAAGTACTTCAGGTCACTACCGGTTAATAGGCAAAGACGAGAAAGACTGGCCAGTCTGGGAACTCGTAGAAAAACTACCCAACCAGGATATGCTGGAGCAAGAGATGTATTTGCGTCATCACATTATCAATTATTTTGAGGAAGAGGAGTTGATATGATCAAATACAAGT
>Ga0115558_1000739_pt1 | contig 20692 bp, 17 predicted proteins | sample COGITO_mtgs_1104_4_FD_87279 | JGI IMG/M metagenome (GOLD analysis project Ga0115558, IMG submission 87279) | Pelagic marine microbial communities from North Sea - COGITO_mtgs_110426 | ecosystem: Environmental > Aquatic > Marine > Epipelagic | place: Germany:Helgoland, sampling site Kabeltonne... | reverse complement strand
TTTAGACAAAATGAGTGCAAGAATTGGTGGTTCTGGCGCAAATGGATCTACTTCCAGAGATAGAACAAACTATCTACAAACTTTACCAAATGATGCATTAGAAAAAATGATTTGGGCAGAAGCAGACAAATTAGGTTGGTTTATTAATACAGTTACAGATCCTGTTTTAGCGAAAGAAAAACAAGTAGTTAAGAATGAAAAAAGACAGAGTTATGATAATAGACCTTATGGATTTAACTCAGAAATTATAGATAGAAATTTATATCCAGAAAATCATCCCTACAATTGGCAAGTAATTGGTTCTCTAGAAGATTTACAAAATGCAACTTTAGATGATGTAAAAGCGTTCTACAAGAAATGGTATGTTCCAAATAATTCGACATTAGTTTTATCTGGGGATTTTGATATTGATCAAGCCAAAGAATGGGTTCATAAATATTTTGATGAAATTCCAAGAGGAGAAGAAATTACTCCTTTAGAGAAAAAACCTGGAGAAGTCAAAGAAACTAAATACTTGTATTATGAAGACAATTTCGCTAGAGTTCCACAACTCACTTTAGCTTGGCCAACTGTAGCATCTTATCATAAAGATTCTTATGCATTAGATGTGTTAACAGAATATTTATCTGATGGAAAAAATGCACCATTCAACAAAGTTTTGGTAGACGATTTACAACTAACATCTAGAGTAAGTTTTTTCAATAGAACATCAGAATTAGCAGGACAAAGTCAGTTAATTATAAGAGCCTTTGCAGACAAAGACTTAGATGAAGTTTTAGCAGGCGTTCAAAAATCTTTCGAAAAGTTTGAAAATGAAGGAATTTCAAAAAAAGATTTAAACAGAATAAAAGCGGGTCAAGAAACAAATTTCTACAGAAGTTTATCTAGTGTTTTAGGTAAAGGAACTCGTTTAGCATCATACAATACATACACCAATAATCCTGGTTTTGTTACCCAAGACATCAAAAATACACTAGCTGTCTCTACAGAAGATGTAAAGCGAGTTTATGAAAAGTACATAAAAGGTAAAAATTATATTGCTACTAGTTTTGTTCCAAAAGGTGAAGTTACTTTAGCGATTGAAAATTCAACTGAAGCAATTATTAAAGAAGAAAAAATTGTGATTGGTGCAGAAGAAAATTTCGATCCAAAAATTGCAGCAACATATGAAAAAACACCTTCAAGTTTTGATAGATCTGTAGAACCTTCTTATGGGAAAGCACCAGAAACAAAAGTGCCAAATGTTTGGGAAAGTAATTTAGAAAACGGATTAAAAATTTACGGAATCGAAAATGATGAAGTTCCTTTAGTGCAGTTCAACTTAACCATAAGTGGGGGCCAACTTATGGATGATATGGATAAGCTAGGTGTTGCCAGTTTAACTGCTAATCTAATGAATAAAGGCACAAAAAATAAAACAGTTGCTGAGCTAGAAGAAGCAATACAAGAATTAGGAGCTTCAATTTATGTGTATGCAGGTACAGAAGAAATTACGATTACTACAACCACGTTATCAAAAAATTATGACAAAACTTTAGCATTGGTTCAAGAAATAGTATTAGAACCAAGATTTGATAAAACAGAATTTGAGCTTACCAAACAAGCTACTATTGCAAGTTTAAGGCAACAAGAAGCGAATCCAAATGCTGTAGCAAGAAATGCCTATAATGAATTGATTTATGGAAAAGAAAACATTCGATCTAAGAATATTTCTGGAACAATTGAATCTTTAGAAAGCATCACAATTGATGATTTAAAATTGTTTTACGAAGAAAACATTTCGCCTTCTGTAGCAAAACTTCTAGTTGTTGGAGATATATCAAAAGAAAAAACTATAGAAAGTTTAGCAGAAATAAGCAAAAACTGGGAAGCGAAAGAAGTTATAATTCCTGTTTACAAAACTCCAGAAAAACCAGAAAAACCAGTCGTTTATTTCTACGATATTCCAAACGCAAAACAGTCAGTTTTAAGTTTTGGAAGATCTGCTTTAGCTGCAACCGATGACGATTTTTATCCTGCAACAGTTATGAATTATATTCTTGGTGGTGGTGGTTTCGCCTCTCAATTAACGCAAGAATTACGTGAAAGAAAAGGATATACTTACGGAATTAGATCTGGATTTTCTGGCTCAAAAGAAAGGGGAACATTTACAATTTCTAGTGGTGTTAGAAGCAACGTAACTTTAGAATCTGCACAATTGGTAAAACAGATTTTAGAAAATTACCCAACCAATTTTACTGAAAAAGATTTAGAAACCACAAAAAGCTTCCTTATAAAAAGTAACGCAAGAGCATTTGAAACTTTTGGAGCAAAACTAAATATGTTAGATAATATAAGTTCTTACGGTTACGATTATAGCTACGTAAAAGACAGGGAAAAAATTGTGAATGAAATGACTGTTGAAGAAATTCAAAAATTAGCAAATAAATATGTAGATCCAAACAAAATGATTTGGCTCATTGTTGGCGATGCAGAAACGCAATTAAACAGAATGCAAGAATTAGGCTATGGAAAACCAATCTTATTGAACAAGAAATTGAAACAATAAAATAAAAAATCCGCTTTCAAGCGGATTTTTTAATACGCTAACTTTATACTTTAAAACTTTGCGAGAAAAAAATTACTCAAAAGAAGCTCCATTTGCAAGCACACTTCTATCAATTTTACGCATTAAACCTTGTAAAACTTTTCCAGGACCTACTTCAGAAAACTCTGTTGCTCCATCTGCAATCATTTGTTTTATGGACTGATTCCACTTTACAGGTGCAGTTAATTGCGCAATTAAATTACTTTTAATCGTTTCTGGATTTGTAATTGCAACTGCTGCCACATTTTGATAAACTGGACAAGTTGGTTCATTAAAAGTTGTTGCTTTAATTGCAGCTTCTAATTCTTCTCTTGCTGGCTCCATTAATGGCGAATGAAACGCACCACCAACTTGCAAAACAACTGCCATTTTTGCTCCTTTTTCTTTTAAAGTCTCACAGGCTTTATCAATCGCAACAACATCTCCAGAAATTACCAATTGCCCAGGACAATTGTAATTTGCAGCAACTACTACTCCATTTTTAATTTCTGCACAAACATTCTCTACAACTTCGTCTTCTAAACCAATAATTGCAGCCATTGTAGATTCTTGAGTTTCGCATGCTTTTTGCATTGCCAAAGCACGTTTAGAAACCAATTGTAAACCATCCTCAAAAGATAAAACTCCGCAAGCAACTAAGGCAGAAATTTCCCCCAAAGAATGTCCAGCAACCATTTCTGGGGTAAAAGAATCTCCTAAAACTTTTGCTAAAATTACCGAGTGTAAAAATATCGCAGGTTGTGTAACTTTCGTTTCTTTTAATTGCTCTGCAGTTCCTTCAAACATAATGTCTGTAATTGAAAAACCTAATATTTCGTTTGCTTTTTCAAATAATTCTTGAGCTTCAGTAGATTTTTCGTACAAATCCAATCCCATCCCTGTAAATTGTGCTCCTTGACCAGGAAAAATATATGCTTTCATGTATTTTATTTTTTATTTCAACTGCAAAAATAATGATTTTTATGAGAAGCCATTTCCAGCTTTTCGTTGTATCTTTTTTATCAATCTTCTACGTCATTGCGAGTTTAAGAAGCAATTTCTTTATCGGAAAAAAAATACTTCATTCGTGCCTCATTCCTAATGAGATATATACATCAGTAAAAAAAGGATGTCACTGCAATCTGGGCTAAGCTGTTCTATTTTCTTTTATCTATTTCAAAACGTAAAAGATTATTTATTAATTTTGTTAAATGACAGAGAAAGATAAATCATTAGCACAAACTATTTATTTAATTTTAGCTTCGCTTTTTATTGCTTCTTTAGTAACATCAAACTTAATTTTTCAGAAATTTTTTTATTGGTATCCTTTTGATGTAGAGATATTTGATGTTCCTCTTTTTGAAATCTCTGTAGGGCTTTTACCTTATCCAATTACATTTTTAATTACAGATATCTTATCAGAAATTTATGGACAGAGAAAAGCAAATCAAGTTGTAATTGCTGGAATTTTCGCTTCCTTTTTCTCTTTATTAATCATTTATGTATCCAAAAATGTCCCTGCAACTTCTTGGTCGCAAGTAAATGATTCTACATTTATCAATGTTTTTGGTGCTGCACCTTTAGCTGTTTTAGCTTCAATGCTAGCCTATTTATTTGCACAATTTATTGACATAAGAGTGTATCATTTTTGGAAAAAGTTAACCAATGGAAAACACCTATGGTTACGAAATAACTTCTCTACTTTTACTTCTCAATGTATAGATACCTTAACGGTTTTAGTTTTGCTCTGTTATTTTGACATTATTAATTGGGACAAATTTTGGGGATTATTAATAAGTGGCGTTATTTTTAAAATGATGATTGCACTCTTAGACACACCATTGCTGTATGCAGTTGTTTATTTTTTTCAAAAAAAATTCAACTTAAAAGCTGGTGAAGAAATTAACATTTAAATTGGCAATGTATTTGTAATACAATGCAAAGAATTACGACCAAAAAGTTAGATCAATAATTATAAAATGAAAAAAATAGGATTAGTTATTATAGTACTTTTAATTGCTGTTAGCACAAACGCTCAAACTTCAATATTTAATAGTTTACTTCAAAAACACGTAGATGAAAAAGGAAACGTAGATTACAAATCTTTTAAAGAAGATGAAGATAAATTATTAGAATTTATTAGTTATTTAGAAAAAACATCACCTTCAACATCTTGGTCTGCAAATAAAGAAAAAGCTTTTTGGATTAATGCATATAATGCGTACACCATAAAATTAATTTTAGAATATTATCCAGTAAATAGCATCATGGATATTAAGGAAAAAAAGAATACAGCTTGGAAAATTAATTTTGCAGAAATTGGCGGAAAAACCTACACATTAGACCATATTGAACACGAAATTTTAAGAAAAAAATTTACAGATCCAAGAATTCATGTTGGTGTAAACTGCGCTTCTATTTCTTGTCCTAAGCTTTTAAACAAAGCATTTACCGAAGAAAATATAGAAGAAGAATTAGAAATATTGATGAAAGAATTTATAAACGACTCATCAAGAAATGAAATATCATCGACTAAAATTCAAATTTCATCTATTTTTGATTGGTTTAAAGAAGATTTTACCAAAAACGGTTCTGTAATCGATTATTTAAATAAATACTCAACCACTAAAATTGATAAAACAGCGAAAATTAGTTTTTTAAAATATAATTGGAGTTTAAACGAAAAATAAAATCGCTATATTCGGCACGAATTTTAAAATTCAATTTAAATATTATTTAGAAATAGAGAACATGTCAAAAACATACTACGATTCAGCAGATTTAAGAAAGTTCGGAAAAATAACAGAATGGAGTGAGGAATTAGGAAACAAATTCTTCGATTATTATGGTAAAGTTTTCGAAGAAGGTGCATTAACTGCTCGTGAAAAATCTTTAATTGCCTTGGCTGTTGCTCATACAGAGCAATGCCCTTATTGTATTGACGCTTACACCAAAGATGGTTTACAAAGAGGAATCACAAAAGAAGAAATGATGGAAGCTGTTCATGTTGGTGCTGCAATAAAAAGTGGTGCAACTTTAGTTCATGGAGTTCAAATGATGAATAAAGTGAATAAGTTAGAAATGTAAGCAGAGAAACATTTTTTGCAGTTCCGCAAAAAATGAGTGAATCGCTTATTTCCACAAACGCGGAAATCTAGCCAAACCAAATCAAAATTTACTTCGTAAATAATTATATAACTTAACAAAAATTAATGGCTACTAAATCATTAAAAGCAAGAAATAACGATATTGCAAATACTTCTCGACAAATGGAAATTCTTTCAAATGGAATTTTTGCTAGTGGAGAATTACCAACTTTTGCAAAGAAAATAAAAGAAACAAATCAGTTTCCATTACGACCAAAAAAATTAGAAATTTTACAAATAAACTTGGGTTACATGTGTAATCAAGTTTGTGAACATTGTCACGTTGATGCTGGTCCAGACAGAAAAGAAATTATGACTGTGGAAACCATGAAACAATGTTTGGAAGTAATTAAAAAAACGGAAGCGCACACATTGGATTTAACTGGTGGGGCTCCAGAAATGAATCCTAATTTTAGATGGTTTGTAGAAGAAGCGTCAAAAGCAGGAATTAAAGACTTTATTGTTCGTTCTAATTTAACAATTATTAGAGCTAACAAAAAATATTACGATTTGCCAGAATTCTTTAAAAAACATGGGGTTCATGTAGTTTCTTCAATGCCACATTGGACGAGAGGAAAAACAGACAAACAACGTGGAAAAGGAGTTTTTGATTTATCCATAAAAGCATTGCAAGAATTAAATGCGGTTGGTTATGGAATGCCAAATTCTGATTTAAAATTAGACTTGGTGTATAATCCTTCTGGTGCATTTTTACCTGGAGATCAACAAGCGTTAGAAAACGACTTTAAAAAAGCGTTGAAAGAAGATTTTGATATTGATTTTCATAGTTTATTTGCAATTACAAATTTACCAATCAGTAGATTTTTAGATTATTTAATTGCTTCAGATAATTATGAAGATTACATGCATTCGTTATTAGATGCATATAATCCTGATGCTGTTGCCAATGTAATGTGTACTAATACACTTTCAATTAGTTGGGATGGTTGGTTATTTGATTGTGATTTTAATCAAATGCTAAATTTAAAAGTTGCAAGTAAAGTAAAACACATAAAAGATTATAACGAAGAACTGTTGCAAGACAGAAACATAATTATAAATCAACATTGTTATGGTTGCACTGCTGGAGCAGGAAGTAGCTGTCAAGGTGTTGTTGCATAATATTTAATTTATTTTTTTGATCAACCAAACTGCCATTTTAATTTTTGCAAACTCTGCTCAAAAAGAAGTAGAAAGAAAATCTTTTCTTTCTATGGATGTTTTTTCTGCATTGAATTCTCAAATTATTAAAACCGTTAAAAAAACAAGGCTTCCTTATTTCCATTTTTCTGAAGAAGAACAAATTGGAGATAATTTTGGTGAGCGTTTTTCAAATGCTATTGAATCTATTTTTGATAAAGGTTTTACTAATGTTATTACAATTGGTAATGACACACCACATTTAAAAGCTAGCCATTTATTAGAAACTTCAAAAAAACTTCAAAAAAATGATTTGGTTTTAGGACCATCAAAAAATGGTGGTTTTTATTTAATGGGAATTAAAAAATCTCATTTTAATAAAGAAACTTTTTTAAAATTACCTTGGCAAACTGCCAAATTACATAAAAGTATTTCTAAAATAACTTCCTCTAAAAAGCTAATTGTAAGTTTTTTAGAAATATTAAAAGATATAAATATTAAGGAAGATATAAAAGCGATTTTAAATAGCTTTAGAGCGATTAGTATTTCGCTTTTGCATCTTTTACAACAATTAATTTTTACAACCAAAACAATTTCTACTCCTGTAAAAATTGACATTTCTAAAATTTCATTCTCTCAAAATTTTAATAAAGGCTCACCTTTTATTTTTGTTCAATAGTACTATTTTATTATGCTGTTTTCACTCATCAGCATAAAATCAACAATTTATTATTTATACAAAAATCAAACTAAATGAAACATATTTTTATGTGGATTTTTATGCTTTTTACTGGCATAATTTGTTCGCAAACCACTATTTCTGGAGTGGTAACAGACAAAAATTCTGGAGAAAAACTTCCTTACGTTAGCGTATCAAATCAAAATGAATCAGGAACAACAACAGATGAAAATGGTTTTTATACTATTACAGCTACTCCTGTTTCAGATGTTTTAACGTTTTCTTATTTAGGATATAAAACAACAAGAATTACAGTTGGTAATAAAACAACAATTAATATTTCTTTAGAAGAAGAAGCAACCAATTTGAATGAGGTTGTAGTAACTGCATTAGGTTTAAATAGAAAAACTAAAGAATTAGGTTATGTTGTTCAAGAGTTAAAAGCAAAAGAATTAACTGAAGTTAAAACAGCAAATTTTTTAGATAATTTATCTGGTAAATTAGCGGGTGTAACTATTTCTCAAGGTGCAACAGGCGTTGGTTCTTCCTCAAAAATTACAATTCGTGGAGAAGCTTCTTTTTCAAATAATAATCCGCTTTTTATTGTTGATGGAACACCAATTAACAACAATACTGTTTTCAATTTCACAAACGAAGCTGCAGCAGGTTTTCAAGAAATAGATTTTGGAAATGGTGCAATGGAAGTAAATCCAGATGATATAGAAAGCGTTACCGTTTTAAAAGGACCAAGTGCTGCTGCATTATATGGAACTAGAGCTTCTAATGGAGTTATTGTAATACAAACAAAAGACGGAACTAAGAAAAAAGGTTTAGGTATAAGTATAAATTCTTCTATAACTATTGATACCGCTTTTCGTTTGCCAGAATTTCAAAATGAATTTGGCCAAGGAAATTCTGGAAATTTCGAATATGTAGATGGTTTAGGTGGAGGAACTAATGATAATATTACGTATTCTTGGGGACCAAGATTAGATGCTGGAAATTTAATTGCACAATTCGATTCTCCTGTAACTTTACCAGATGGAACTATAGTTAGAGGTGGAGATACTTCTTTATATTCTGGCTTGCCAATTACACCAACTTTATTCAAATCTAATCCAGATAATTTAAAAGATTTCTATCAAACAGGCGTTACCACAATCAATAATGTATCTATAAATGATAGTTTCGATAGAGGTTCTTATCGTTTATCTTTTACAGATTTAGATAGCGAATCTATAATTCCTGGAGTTAATTTAGAGCGAAAAACTGTTGCTTTAAAATTAAATTTTAATCCTACAGAGAAAACAAAAATTACTTCGTCTGTAAGCTATGTAAATTCTGGTAGTGACAACAGACCTTCAAATGGTTATGGTAGTGAAAACGCAAATTATTCTTTAGTTGCTTGGGGACCAAGATCTTTAAATATTGATAGTTTACGTGATTATTGGCAACCAGGTTTAGAAAATGTTCAACAATATTCTTTCAATTATACTTTTTTTGATAATCCTTTTTTTATTTTATATGAAAATACCAACTCATTTAACAGAGATCGTGTTTTTGGAAATATTACTGTGAATCATAAATTTACAGATAAGTTGAGCGTTTCTTTACGTTCTGGAATGGATTATTCATCAGAAAAAAGAAGATTTAAACGTAATTTTAGTAGTAATCGTTTCAAAAACGGAGCGTATGCTGAGCATGATGTATTTTACAGAGAAGTAAATACAGATTTCTTAGTAAATTATACAAACAATTTTGGCGATGTTTCTTTTGATGTTTCTTTAGGAGGAAACAGATTAGATCAAACAGCATCCACAAAACAATTACAAACTACCAATTTAGCCCAACCAGGGATTTTCAGTTTAAATAATGCTGCTTCTCCAATTGAAGCTTTTCAGTTTGATTCTAAAAAACGAATTAATTCTTTATACGGAATCGCAAAGTTTGGTTACAAAGATTATTTATATCTAGATATTACTGGAAGAAACGATTGGTCAAGTGCTTTGGCAACACCATTTTCGGTTGATGGAACTTCGTTCTTCTACCCTTCTGTTTCTACAAGTTTTATTTTATCAAACGCAACAGAATTACCAGAAATTATTTCATTTGCCAAATTAAGAGCAAGTGTTGCACAAGTTGGTAATGATACAAATCCATATCAAACTTCTGGAGCATTTGTTTCGCAAACTACATTTAATGGGCAAGCAACTTTTAGCAATCAAGATTTTATTCCGAATGCAAATTTAAAACCAGAAATTACTACTTCTTATGAAGTTGGTGCAGATTTACGATTCTTTAAAGATCGCTTAAATATTGATTTTACCTATTATAACGCAACAACAAAAGATCAAATTATTTCTTTACCAATTGCAATTTCTTCAGGATACAATCAGCAAGTTGTAAATGGCGGAAAAGTAAACACAACTGGAGTTGAAATTATTTTAGGAGGAACTCCAATTAGAAATGAAAATTTTAGGTGGAATACAACTTTTAATTTTGCGACAAACAAATCTATTATTAAAGATTTACCTCAAGAAGATGGTCGTTTAACTTTGGCTTTTAGTAGAATTTACAATAGTGCAAATCAAACTGTTTTCTTTCAAGTAGAAGAAGGAGGTCAAGTTGGTGATATGTATGGAACTGGTTATACAAAAAATGCAGATGGAGAATTTGTTTTAGATGATAATGGAAGATACATTGCAAATAATGAGTTAATTAAAATAGGAAATTACAATCCTGACTTTACATTAGGGTGGAACAATAACTTTACTTACAAAAACTTTAATGCAAGTATTTTATTTGATTGGAGACAAGGTGGAGAAATTGTTTCTAGAACAAGAGCTTTAGGAAACGTTGGTGGACAATTAGCAGAAACTTCTTTTAGACCAGATGCAGGAATTGTTGCTCAAGGAGTAAATGTGAATACAGGACAACCAAATACGGTTGCTGTTTCTGCAGAAAGTTATTACAGACAATTCTATGATAGAAATCATGAAGAAAATAATGTTTACGATGCTTCTTATTTAAAATTACGTCAGTTTTCAATTGGGTATACTTTGAATTTTAACCCAGGTTTTATGGGTTTAAAAGACGAATCTACTATGAATTTATCTCTTATAGGAAATAACTTATTTGTGATAACAGAAAATCCGCATTTTGACCCAGAACAGTTAGCTGTTCAAGGAAATGGCTTTGTAAGTGGTGTTGAAGATATGAGTTATGCTACAAGCAGAAGCTTAGGGTTTAAAGTAGGATTTAACTTTTAAAAAAATTACAATGAAAAAAATTATATATATAGTTGCAATTTTTGCATTTACGCTTGCAAGTTGCACCACAGATTTTAGCGATATAAACACCAATCCGAATGCACCAGTTTCTGTACAACCAAGTTTGTTGTTAAGACAAGTAATTTATGATTTTGGTGAACAAATGAGTTACGAAGGTTTTGTTGCTGGAGATTTATTATCTCAGCATAGAACAGCATTAGATTTTAACTTATTTGACAGACACGATTTAAAAAGTCCGCAATTGGGTGGAAATCCCTGGCCAATATTTTTCACGAATTTGCGTGACAATGAAATCATATTAAAACAATCTAGAGAAACTCCAGCATTTGCAGTTTACGAAGGTCCTTCCTTAATATTAAAAGCATATATGGCTGCTGGCTTAACAGATTTATTTGGTGATGTTCCGTATTTTGAAGCATTTAATGGTGTTGAAGGAACTGTAACTCCAAAATACGATTTACAAGAAGACATTTATCAAAATGAAAACGGAATTTTAGACAATTTAGATAAAGGAATTGCAGCTATAAATGCATATACTGGTTCTATTCCATTAGAAGGAGATATTTTATATAGTGGAGATTTAGATGCTTGGGTTCGTTTTGCAAATTCATTAAAAATTAAATATTTAATTCGAATTTCGGGTAAAGTAAACGTTGCTATTCAATTGCAAAGCATTTTTGATGCTGGAAATTACATTACAACAAATAGTCAAAATGCAATTTTTGATTTTACCAATTCAGAGCCAAACAGTTTTCGTTTGGCACAATTAAGAATTGGAGATTTTAATAATTTTGTTTTGTCTGAAACAATGGAAGAAATTCTAATAAACTTAAATGACGATAGAATTTCAACATTTTTTAGACCTTTCGCCAATTCAAATTCTGGAGACTTTAATGGTTTAATAAACGGAATTAATTCTTCTACAACTACCATTTCTTTATCAGATTATTCACTTGCTGGAACAGCGTTTAGAGAAGATACTTCAACATTAGATGCTAATTTTATAACAGCTTGGGAAACCACTTTTCTATTAGCAGAAGCTGCTCAAAAAGGGCTAATTATTGCAAATCCACAAACATTATATAATAATGGAGTTACGCAAGCATTCGAATATTGGAATACAAATTTGCCAGCAACATATTTAGCAGGCAATGCAAATTTTAATGCAGCAGGAACTTCACCTTTAGAACAAATTATTACTCAAAAATGGATTGCTTCCATCATAAACGGTTATGAAGGTTGGATTGAATTTAGAAGGACTGGCTTCCCTGAATTTAAAACAGTTTCAGCAAGTCTAAATAACGGTTTAATTCCTGTAAGAATGCCTTATCCTGCAGAAGCAGCTTCGTTAAATGCCGAAAATTATAAAGTAGCAGAAACTGCAACAAATGGAAATAGTTTGGATGTAAAAGTTTGGTGGAACGAATAAGATATGGATGTAATTAACTGGCAATGGCTTTTAATAATTTGTTCAAGTTTAATCTTGTTCTTTTTATCTCCGCTCGCAAAAACAACAGATCAGTTTTTTAAAGCTGTAAACAAGAAAAAAGCACCAAATACTTTGGTATTAACTGGTAGCTTAATTATTTCTTGGATTTTTGCGAAAAGTATTACTAACGCTGCAAATCTTGGTTTAGATTTTGGAATCGTTGGTGGTGTTGCTTATGCTGGTTACTACCTGTCGTTTGCAGTTGCAGGTTTAGTTATTTATAAGATTAGAACTGTTGGTGGATACAAAAGTATTCACCAATTTTTAATTTCTAGATTTGGCAGAAATGCTATGGCAATTTTTTCCATTTTAATTGCTTTTAGGTTATTCAATGAAGTTTGGAGCAATACTATGGTTATTGGAAGTTACTTTGGTGCGCAAGGAAGTTCTTCCTATTATTGGGCAATCATTGTTTTTACAATACTCACATTGTCTTATGCTTTAAAAGGTGGCTTAAGTAGTTCTATTTTTACAGATGTAATTCAAATGGTTTTATTTTCTGTATTACTCATCATTATTTTAGCTACTATTTTTACTACAGATGATTTCTCAACTTCAGAAATTGTAAACTCTGGAACTTGGAGTTTTGAATTGGGTTTAAACTTATTTTTTGCAGCAATAATTCAGAGTTTTAGTTATCCGTTTCACGATCCTGTTTTAACAGACAGAGCTTTTATAAGTTCACCAAAAGTTACCAGAAAAAGTTTTCTTTGGGCAAGTTTTTTAGGCGCAATTTGTATTGTATTATTTAGTTTAATTGGTGTCTATGCACAAACTAAAGGAATGCAAGGTCAAGCTGCTGTTGAAGTTGGCAAAGCATTTGGTGTCGTTATTTTATTAGTAATTAATTTTATTATGATTACTTCTGCTGCATCTACTTTAGATTCTACTTTTTCATCATTTTCAAAATTATTGGCTGTTGATTTGAATTTAGGAAAATCTGTTTCTTTCGGAAGAATAACAATGGTAATAGTTGCTGTTTTAGGAACATTACCTGTGTTTTTTGGTGCAGAAATTTTATCTGCAACTACAATTTCTGGAACAATGGTTATTGGTTTAACGCCTGTTTTTATTTTTTGGAATGTAAAAGTGCCAAAAATCAGTTTTTACCTTAGTGTTCTTTGTGGCTTAATTTTTGGAATACTATTAGTTTTTAATCTGTTTCCAGAATCATTAGTTTTTACTAGAGGAAGATATTCAGCTTTACTCTGGGTTAATATTTGGGGAATTCTAAGTTGTATCATTTTATATTTTATACCAAAATGGATCAAAAAATTATAGATTTAGGTAAAGTATCTGGTAAAATTCTACTTTTTGGTGGAGCTTACAGTAATTTACAAGCTTTAGAGGCGATAAAACAAATTGCAGATAAAGAAAATATTGCTCCAGAAAACTGTATTTGTACTGGTGACATTGTTGGATATTGTGCACAACCAGAAGAAACAGTTCAGTTGTTTAAATTATGGGGAGCAAAAAGTATTGCTGGAAACGTAGAAATTCAACTAAGAGAAAATGCAGAAGATTGTGGTTGCGATTTTAGAGAAGGTTCTAGATGTGATAGTTTCTCTCAACTTTGGTATCCTTTTGCTCAAAGTAAATTATCTGAAAGTTCGTTAAAATTTATGCAAACCTTGCCAAATTATTTAACTTTTAAATATGCTCAAAAAAAAATAACTGTTGTTCATGGTTCTTATTTTAATACGTCAGAATTTATTTTTAAATCTACAGATTGGCAGGTAAAAGCACCAAATTTTGAAGCCACGAAAAGCGATGTAATTATTGGCGGACATTGTGGTTTACCATTTCATCATATAGAAGATGATAAAACTTGGTTAAATCCTGGAGTTATTGGAATGCCTGCAAATGACGGAAATCCTTCAGTTTGGTATGCAGTTTTAGATGACTCAACCAATTTGTTTAACTTTACACACAGAACGTTGGATTATAATTACAAACTAACAAGTAAATTAATGCAAAACGGATTATTACCAGAAGAATATTCAAGGACAATTAGAACAGGAATTTGGGATAATACAGAAATTTTACCAGCATTTGAAAGTGGTATACAAGGATTTGGAATTCAACTTTAAAATAAAAAAATATGAAAAAATTAGTTGTTCTTTTTTTATTAATTTCTTCCACTCTTTTTTCACAAGAAAAATTAGATAAATTATTAAAGAATTTTAATCAAGAAAACATTCCATACATCTCTGTAGAAGAATTAGCAATGCCAAAAACAGATGCTATTATTCTTGATGCCAGAGAATTAAAAGAGTTTGAAGTTAGCCATATTAAAGGTGCAATTTTTGTTGGTTATGATGATTTTAACATCGATAAAACAGTAGCACAACTAACAAATAAGGAAACTAAAATTGTGGTGTATTGCTCTTTAGGAATCCGTTCAGAAAACATTGCTAACAAACTTAAAGACAAAGGATATGAAAATATATTCAACTTATATGGAGGCATTTTCGAATGGAAAAATAGCGGATTTGAAGTTGTAGATATCAATGAAAAACCAACAGAAAAAGTACACGCCTTCAATAAAAATTGGGGAAAATGGCTAACTAAAGGAGAGAAAGTTTATGAGTAAAAACTTATTATTAATCTTCACAAGAAATCCAGAATTAGGAAAGGCGAAAACACGTTTAGCAAAAACTGTTGGAGACGAAACTGCTTTAGAAATTTATAAATTTTTATTAGAAAGAACGCGAGATGTTTCCTCAAAAGTTTCGTCAGATAAAGCAGTTTATTATTCTGTAAAAGTTAGAGAAAATGACATTTGGAATGCTAAAATCTTTCAGAAATACCAACAAAATGGAGAAGATTTAGGTATTAGAATGAAAAATGCTTTTCAAAACGGATTTGAAGCTGGTTATGAAAAAGTAATGATTATTGGTAGCGACTTGTATGATTTATCATCAGAAAACATAGAACTTGCTTTTAATGAGTTAGACAATAACGATGTAGTTATTGGTCCTGCAGAAGATGGTGGTTATTATTTGTTAGGTATGAATTCTTTACAAGAAAAAGTTTTCGAAAACAAAGATTGGGGAACAGAAACTGTAAGAAAAGATACTTTAGCAAATTTAAATGATAAAAAAGTGAAATTATTGAGCATAAAAAACGACATAGATGTATATGAGGATATTGTAGATATTCCAGAAATTATGAATCGATTTGTCAACACAAAATAATTTTTTATGAAAGCAACTTTACTTTTTTTATTTATTTCGCTCTCTTTTTTTAAAATTGATGCACAATGTACTGAAAACGTTAGCGGTTTTGGAAATAATCCTGATGAAACATTATACAATGTAAGTGGAGATGTTGAAGTTGTTTTAAATGATGATAATACAATAACACTAAACCTAGCAAGCAATTATGGTACAGCTCCTGGTCCAGATGTTCGAGCTTTTCTAGTGGTTTCTGATGGGAAATCTGACTCAGAATTAGCAAAAACTTTAATTGCAGATTTAGAACATTTCGAAATCGGCTTAACACAATCTAGTGGCGCACAAACTTTTACTGTTGCTGTTCCAGAAAATAAAAATATTACTAAATTTGACAAAGTTTTTTTCTATTGCTTACAATATGACCATTTTTGGGATTTAGGAACATATACCTCTTTTTCTCAAAGTAATTGTGCTGTTTTGTCAATTCAAGACAGTAAAATTGATCAATTAAAAATCTATCCAAATCCTGCAAAAAACAACATTCAAATTCAGAATTTTAATTTTAATTCTGGCGAAATTCGTATTTTTAATGTTTTAGGAAAACAAGTGATTTATCAAACAAAAAATCTTAATAAAACTATAGATATTTCTTCTTTAAAAAGTGGAATTTACATTGTTAAAATTTCATCTGAAGGAAAATCGAAGACACAAAAACTCGTTATTGAATAACTAATATGAAACAAAAACAGCTACAAGAAACAATTGATTTTTTACATGAAAAGGGATTTGTGCATCCAGAACTAGGTATTGTTTTAGGAACTGGTTTGGGGAAATTGGTAGATGAGATTACCATTGAAAAGGAAATTGCATATGCAGATATTCCACATTTTCCAACAGCTACTGTTGAGTTTCATTCTGGTAAATTAATTTACGGGATTTTATCTGGTAAGAAAATCATTGTAATGTCTGGTCGTTTTCACTTGTATGAAGGGTACAGCTTTTGGGAAATTACTTACGGAATTAGAGTAATGCAAGGTTTAGGAATTGCTCATTTGCTAATTTCAAATGCTGCTGGAGCTATTAATTTAGATTACAAAAAAGGTGATTTAATGTTAATTACAGATCATATTAATTTACAAGGTGGTTCTCCTATAGCATTCAAAAAAGCCAAAGAATTTGGAAATATTTTTGCAGATATGTTAGAACCTTATTCTACAGATTTGAATATTAAAATTAGAGAAGTTGCCCAAAAAAACAAAATAAATCTTCACGAAGGTGTTTATGCAAGTGTAGTTGGTCCACAATTAGAAACTAGAGCAGAATACAGAATGTTACAGATTTTAGAGACAGATGCTGTTGGTATGAGTACTGTTCCAGAAGTAATTGTAGCCAAACAATTAGATTTGCCATGTGCAGCTATTTCTGTTTTGACAGATGAATGTGATCCTAAAAATTTACATCCAATAAATATTGATGAAATTATAGCTATTGCAGGAAATGCAGAACCAAAAATGATTACTATTTTTAAAGAAGTGATTAAAAAAATAGATTAAACTATAAATCTATTTTTAGATTAAACATAAAAAACCACGCTATAAAATAGAGCTGTTTTTTTATTTTATACTAGTTTCTTCCCTTTTCATCAGGATATAAATCTGGCAAATTATCGCTTTGATAAAACTCTTTAGTATCAATATTTAAAGCAGATATTTTTCCTTTAAAAGCAGCTCCAGTATCAACATTCCAAACATTTGCAATGTTCATTGGTTCAGAAATATCATAATTTGTAGTTGGTGTGTGACCAATATAAATTTCGTTATAATGACGAATTCGTTTTGGATATTTTAAAGAGTTATTTGTTATTTTTAAATCCATTGCCAATAACATTTCCCATAAAGTTCTATCGAAGTAAAAACTTTCTTGATATACTTCTTTCTCAACCCCATGCATTGATGTAAAACCTGCATGAAGAAAAAGTCTGGTTTTATCGTCTATAAAGTACAATTTGGCTTTTTTAAAAAACTGTAAATGTTGTCTTTTTTCTTCCAAAGAAAAAGCTTCATAACTTTCTATGGTAGCTTTACCTCCATGCATAAACCATGTTGGATTAACATCATCTTCATTGCGCAGCCAGTTTTCGCACCAAACATCGTGATTTCCTTTTATAAAAATACAATCTATCTTTTCTGATAATCCAATTAGAAACTGAATTACTTGCGCAGATTCGCTCCAACCATCAACATAATCTCCCATAAAAATAAGTTGGTCTTTTTCTGTGACTTCAATTTTATTTAAAACTTGAAGTAATCCTTTTAAACCACCATGAATATCACCAATTGCAAATGTTCTCATTTTTATCTTACTTTATAATCACTAAAAATATTGTCCAATTCCAAATACAAAACCCTGTGCGCTATTTTTGGTTAAACCAATTCCATAATCAATTCTAAACGTTGCATTATATATTTTTTTGCTGATAAAACGCAAACCAACTCCAGTAAAAACTCTTATATTTTTCTCTGTCAAAAAATCACCTAAACTTTTTCCTGGGTTTCTCCAAGAACCAGCATCAACAAAGAAATTACTTTGAACTGCGAAATTTTTTTCATCAACAAAAGAATATCTGTATTCAGAATTTAAAACAATGCTTCCTGTTCCACGATCTACCAAAATTCCTACTCCACGTAAATTTATATTATTATCTAATGTAAATGGCGCAAATGGTGAATCTTGATTAGAAGACAATCCAAAACGCATTCTGTTAGCCCAATTTCCTCTTTCACCAATTCTACGAAAGTAAAAAAAATCGTTCCAAGCAATTAAAAAATTTTCTTGAAAATCGTTTTTAGAGGACACATATTGTGTTTGAAGAACACTTTTAAACCCATTAATGTATTGATAGAAATAATCTAAATTATCATACGAGTAAACAAATTTGAACAAGACTTTATTTACATTTAAATTCTGTGGAATTGAAGCATCTGTTGCTCCAAAAAGGTATTCATATTTTTCTGTAAAAAAATTTATACCAAAATTAATTTCGTTCTTAAAATTAATTTGATACAATGCTAAAGCTTCAATAGAAACATTATTGTACTTATAATTTGCAGTTTGATTATTAAAAAATAAAGGTTCTTCACTCGTCCAATTTTGATGATTTATGGCCAAACCCCAATTTCTTGAAAACAAATTTGGTGCTTTAAAATTGATACCATAGCTATCAAAACCATTGTACTGATAAAAGCCACCAAAAGTTATATTTTTACCAAGAAAATTATAATCATACAAACCAATTTTATAAGCAAATCTCTTATTAGTTGTCGTCCAAAAGTTAAGATCTGGGATTATAGTAAAGTTTTCTTCCATTAAAAAAACAACATCAACTTCTTTATTTTTTTTTTCGATAATTTGATAGGCTGCATTTGTAAAAGCTGGCAATCTTTTTAAGCGAATTATGTCTTTTTCTAATTGAGAAGAATCTAATCTTGAGTTTGATTTTGTTTCTAAAAATCGTTTTAAAAAAGAAATTTTTGTTTTTTGCAGTCCTTTAAAAATTACATTTTCAATTTGTTTTTCTTGAGAAAAAACAACAACAGAAATGAAGAACGTAAAAAAGAAAATTCTTTTTTTAAATGCCATATAATTTTGTCAATAATTTTTCGGCAGGCTTATTTTGAGGAGTAAAACGATTGTTTGCTTCTCCACCAACTTTGTCATGTCTATGAAACCACTTCCAAATAAAGCCTCCAGCAAACCAATCTTCTTTCCAAAATTGATTGTGTATGGCCTGCAAACCATTCTCTTGATTTTGCAAATTTATTTGTCCTTCTACTCTGTTAGAAACCCAAGGTTGTTTTCCTGCAAAGTCAATACTTCTATATCCAAATTCTGTAAAAAGAATAGGCTTCTTGTATTTCTGATGGAAAGAATACAATATTTCTTTGTGTGGTTTCCAGCCCATTTCGAATTCTTGCACTGTTGGCGATTGTTCATCACTTACAGGAAAATAAGCATCAACACCTATATAATCTAAATCTGCCCAAAATGGCGTTCTTTTATACTCATCCCAATTTGCAGCGTAGGTTAATTTTCCTTTGTAAATTTTTTTAATTTTTACAATTAAATTTTTCCAATAATCTGGTCTTTGTGCAATAAATTTCTCTAATTCTGTTCCGATACAAAAAATTTCTGCTGCAATTTCTCTTGCAGTCATGGCATGAAAAAGAATAAATTTCTCGTAAGAATCTTCAAGTTTTGTCCAATCTTCTTCTGATTTCATTTCTATGTAACCCGTAAATTCTCCACGTCTCACCCACAATTGTGGCTTAACCATTACTTTTACATCTACATTTTTAAATTTAGAAGCGTATTGTTTTATCCCTTCAGAAGTTTCGCCAAACCACTGTCTGTTTGCATTAAACCAAATTTCTGGAGAATTTAATGTTGCTAAAGATCCAAAAGGCATCAAAGAAACATAATTTGCATTTGTATTTTTGGCTGGATTTACATGAGAATCGTTAATAGAATCTCTAGATGACACAAAACTTAATCCGTTTATTTTTTGGGTTTGACTATTGCAGGATATCTGAATAAAAAAGAAAAGGATAAATAGAAGTTTGTCTATTTTCATATTTAAAAAATAAATTTAAACTTCTAAAATACTACTATTTGGTTAATAAATATCGTAAACCTATATTAAAACTTTGTCCTAAACCATTATCTGTTCCTCTTACAAATTTGCTATATAAAACTTCCATATTTAATGTTTCTGAAAGCTGATACTTCCCTCCAAAACCCAGTGCTGTATAATCTTGAGTAAAATCTCCAAAACGATTTAAATGCTGAACAAAACCTAAAATTGTAGATTTTTGTGAAGGAAAATAACTCATAAAAATTCCAGGAGCAATAACATAGGTATTATTAGCAAAACTATCTTCTTCTCCAAAATTATATTCTGTTGAAAGTTCTGTAAACAACTGCCATTTGTTGCTTGGAAACGTGTAATCATAAAAAAACCTATTCTGGAAAGTATATGCTGTTTGGTCTAAGAAAACTCCATCTAAATTACCATCATTGTTAAAATCAAAAATGGCGTCATCAAATTCATTCTCAATAATTGGAATATGAAATGCAGATTGAATAGAAAAATTACCAATATTTTTAAATGGTTGAAATTTAATTGCTGGCGCAAAAGAGGTAAATCCCT
>Ga0115558_1000719_pt1 | contig 21060 bp, 22 predicted proteins | sample COGITO_mtgs_1104_4_FD_87279 | JGI IMG/M metagenome (GOLD analysis project Ga0115558, IMG submission 87279) | Pelagic marine microbial communities from North Sea - COGITO_mtgs_110426 | ecosystem: Environmental > Aquatic > Marine > Epipelagic | place: Germany:Helgoland, sampling site Kabeltonne... | reverse complement strand
TTGCATCAGAAGATATTACAATGATGGGACAATTATTAGGAATTAAACTAGCAGCAAGTGAATTTGTGGGTTATATTCAGCTAGCCGAACTAAAAAATGTATCAAATGTGATGCATTTGAATTATGAAAAATCTGTGATTATGGCAACGTATATGTTGTGCGGATTTGCAAATTTTGCTTCAATAGGAATTCAAATTGGAGGAATAGGTTCTTTGGCTCCTGGTCAACGAAAAACGTTATCAGAATTTGGAATTAAAGCATTAATTGGTGGAACTATAGCTTCATTAATGTCTGCAACAATTGCAGGAATGATCATAGGGTAAAAAAAGGTGTAATTGTTTAAGTGTTTAATTGTTTAAACCAGATAACATTTACACAGTTCAACAATTACACATTTACACATATAATATGAAACAATATCACGATTTAGTAAAACACGTTTTAGAAAACGGTAATGATAAAAGCGACAGAACTGGAACAGGAACAAAAAGCGTTTTTGGTTACCAAATGCGTTTTGATTTAAGTGAAGGTTTCCCTATGGTAACAACAAAAAAGTTACACTTAAAATCCATTATTTACGAATTACTTTGGTTTATAAAAGGTGATACTAATATCAAATATTTACAAGAAAATGGAGTTCGAATTTGGAACGAATGGGCAGATGAAAATGGAGATTTAGGTCCTGTTTATGGTCATCAATGGCGTAATTGGAATAGTGATGATATTGATCAATTACAAGAAGTAATTAAGACATTAAAAAATAATCCAGATAGTAGAAGAATGATGGTTTCTGCCTGGAATCCTTCTGTTTTACCAGATACTTCTGTTTCGTTCTCAGAAAATGTAGCAAACGGAAAAGCAGCATTACCACCTTGTCACGCCTTTTTTCAATTTTATGTAGCTGATGGGAAATTATCTTGTCAATTGTATCAAAGAAGCGCAGATATATTTTTAGGAGTTCCTTTCAATATAGCATCTTATGCATTATTTACAATGATGATGGCACAAGTTTGTGGTTATGAAGCTGGAGAATTTATTCACACTTTTGGTGATGCTCATATTTACAATAATCATATGGAGCAATTTGAATTACAATTGTCAAGAGAAATAAGACCTTTGCCAACGATGAAGATGAATCCAGATATAAAAAATATAGAAGATTTTACTTTCGAAGATTTTACGTTAGAGAACTATAATCCTCATCCAGCAATAAGAGGTAAAGTAGCTATATAAATAAAAAATCCTTTCAAATATTTGAAAGGATTTTTTTTATAAAATTAATCTTATAATTTAATTACGCTATTTTCTGCTGCTGCAAAATCGTTCCAAGCATAAGAATCTGCTTGATCGTCATTTACGTATGTTCCATCAACAACATATCTAAACTCGTAAGAATTTTCTGTTTCTAGGTTTACGGTTCCTTTAAAAGTACCATCTTTTAATTTTTTTAATGCTGTAGCTTCTGTATTCCATTCGTTAAAATTTCCAACAACTGCTACTTCACTTGCCTCTTTTGCAGGTATAGAAAATGTTACCTTACAAACTGGTTTTGATTTTAAAAATTGTTTTTTGATTGCCATAATATAATTTATTTAGTGCTCAAATTTAACTAACCTACAGATAATCACAATATAAAATATGGTTTAAAGAGTAAGAATTATTAGTTTACCAAAAATAGTTTTGATAAATAATTATATTCTTAAAAGAGAACATTAAAAATTGATATATTTTTAATTAAAGTTGGTTTACTTAAGTGCTGATTATCAGTATTTTTTAAACGAAAACGAATTCGTAAACAAGAATTTTATGTAAAAAAGTGGCTAAAAAGTCAAATCAAAAAACAATTCGTGTAATTTTGTGAAAAATTAGTAAAGAAATGATTACAATTATTGCTGCAATTGGAGAAAATAATGCATTAGGAAAAGACAATGACTTAATTTGGCATTTACCTGCAGATTTAAAAAGATTTAAAAAAACAACTACGGGTCACCATATTTTAATGGGTAGAAATACGTTTGAATCTATTGGAAAACCATTACCAAATAGAACAACAGTAATTATCACTAGAAATAAAAGATATAAACAAGAAGGTTGTGAAGTGGCGTATTCAATTGAAAAAGCATTAGAAATTGCAAAAGAAGATACGCAAATTTTTATCATTGGTGGAGCGCAAATATATAGACAAGCCCTAGAAAATAATTTAGTTGATAAATTAGATATTACTATTGTTCACAAAGAATTTGAAGCAGATGTGTTTTTTCCAAAGATTGATGCGAAAATATGGAAAGAAACTTCAAGAGAAGATTTTAAGGCAGATGATAAAAATAAATATGACTACAGTTTTGTAAGTTACGAGAAGATTTAATTAATTCTATTCGCTCTAAAACCACCACCTAAACTCATTTTATACTTACGCTGTGCAAATAAGAAATAATTAAATAATTTATAATTTACTTCATAGCCATAATCTATATTAGATTGATAATCTATTTGGTTTTCATAAATACTATCATTAAATCTTTGAGGGTTTAAAAAGCGATTATTCCAAGTAGTTACCCAGGCAATATTTCTAGCTTCCATATAACTTTGTGAGTAAAAACCTTCTGGTTGTGCAATTGAATTTAGGAATGCATTAAACCCAATATCAAAAATAATAATTTCGTATTCCAAACTATCATTAGCAATTACTACAGGTTCTTCTTTTTCTATGTTTTTATTATTTAAGTTGGATGAGCCACAAGCCCAGAAAAAAAGCATAATAACTGCTAGCGTGTAAATATGTTTGAAGGGTTTCATAGTGTATAATTTAGTTTTTAATTATTGTCAAAAATAGTTCAATAGCTTTTTTTATAAAACCTTAAATGAGTAAAGGCATACCTTTATTGAGTAAACGAACTATATCGTTTTAAAAAATCTTTTAAAAGATAAGGTTTTTAATTCTTTTAATATTAATTTTAAAACTTAAAATTTTTATAAATGAAATACAAAATTACTACTGTTTTTCTCTTTCTTATTTTATTTTCTTGTGATAGAAAAGTAAATCAGAATCAAGAGAAGTATTCAATTTTAAAAGAACGTGATAGGGCTTCTTTAAAAGATGAACTTTTAGAAGATAGATTCCAAAATTTGCTACCAGAATTAATGGATAAGGCAGAAATTGATATGTGGTTATTAATTTCAAGAGAATATAATGAAGATCCTGTCTTAAAAACGATGTTGCCAGCAACCTGGTTAAATGCAAGAAGAAGAACAATAATTGTATTTTATAGAAATAGAGAAAATAACACTGTAGAAAGATTAGCTATAGCAAGGTATGATATTGGAGAAAGCATAAAATCTGCTTGGAATAAAGAGAAAGAGCCAAATCAATGGAAAGCATTGGCAGAAATTATAAAAGCTAAAAATCCACAAAAAATAGGTGTTAACTATTCTAAATATTTTGCTTTAGCAGACGGTTTAGTAAAAACAGATTATGATGAATTGGTTGAAAACCTACCAAAAGAAATAGTTGATAAACTTGTTTCTGCAGAAAAATTAGCAATTGGTTGGATAGAAACTAGAACAGCGAAAGAATTAGAAGAGTTTAGAAAACTAGTGAAAATTACGCATGATATTATTGATGAAACCTTTTCTGAAAATACAATTACACCAGGTAAAACAACTACAGACGATTTGGTTTGGTTCATGCGTCAAAAAGTAACAGATTTGGGTTTAGAAACTTGGTTTCATCCAACAATTGATATTCAACGTAACAATGAAGAATTAAAATCTCATATCGAATCTTTCTCAAAAAGTAAAGACGAAAAAGTTATTTTAAAAGGAGATTTGTTGCATTGCGATTTTGGAATTACTTATTTAGGTTTAAATACAGATTGTCAGCAACATGCTTATGTTTTGAAAGATGATGAAACACAAGTTCCAGATTTTCTTCAAGAAGCTTTCAAGAAAGGAAATCGAGTTCAAGATATTTTAACATCTAATATGAATATGGGTAAAACTGGAAATTATATTTTATTAGAATCACTAACAGAAGCTAAAAAAGAAGGTTTAAGACCGTCAATTTATACGCATCCTTTGGGGAAATATGGTCATAGTGCTGGAACTACAATTGGAATGTGGGATTCTCAAGATGGAGTTCCTTTTAACGGAGATTATCCTTTGCAGAAAAATACGGCATACGCAATAGAGTTAAACACCACAGTTTTTATAGAAGAATGGAATAAAGACATTCGTATAATGTTAGAAGAAGCTGGTTTTGTTGGAGATGATGCTTTTGAATATGTAAACGAAAGACAAACAATTATAAAACCGATAACAGCAAAGTAATGAATAGATGTTTTTGGGTTGATGATAGTGAAATTTATATAAAATATCATGATGAAGAATGGGGGAAACCAGTTTATGATGACGAAACCTTGTTTGAATTTTTATTGCTTGAAACTTTTCAAGCAGGTGTAAGCTGGAAAGTAATCCTTAATAAAAGAGAAAATTTTAGAAAATCTTTTGATGAATTTGATTATAAAAAAATAGCAAAATACCCAGAAAGTAAATACCAAGAATTACTTCAAAATACAGGAATTATTCGAAATAAACTTAAAATAAGAAGCGCGATTACAAATGCAAAATTGTTTATAGATATTCAAAAAGAATATGGTTCTTTTTCAAAATTTATTTGGAATTATGTAGGTGGAAAACCAATCGTAAATAATTTTCAAACCAAAAAAGATGTTCCTGCAACTACAGAATTGTCAGATAAAATCTCAAAAGATTTAAAAAAAAGAGGATTTAAATTCACTGGTTCAACCATAATGTACGCATATATGCAAGCTGTTGGTTTGGTAAATGACCATACTACAAATTGTTTTAAATATTTAGATTGATGAAAATTTTGAGTGTTCCAAAATCAGATTTAGATATAATCATCAAAATTTTTAATAGAGAAATTGGGCGATTTGTTTTCTTTGTTTTTGTGCTTTTTTTTGATAGTATTTACTTTTCAGAGCATGTGACCAACTCTCAAATTCCGATTAATATTTTAATGATTGCTGGTTTTGTGAAAATGTATTTGCGTTCCACACCAAGAGTAAAGGAATTGATGATTTATGCAGTAATTTTAGGTTTTGGTGGCGAATATTTGTTTTCTAGAGCGCTTGGAATGTATACCTATAGATTAGAAAATGTTCCCTTATATGTTCCTTTAGGTCATGCTGCTTTATATGGTAGAATTTTTATGTTTAGTAAAGCACCAATAGTTAAAAAACATCATAAAGCCATAGAACAATTATTTGCAATTTTCATTGGTTTATTTGCAACAATATATCTTGTTTTTTTTACAGACGTATTCGGGTTTTTAATGACGATAGGCGTTTTTTTATTGTTATGGAAACGTCCAAATGATCGTTTATTTTTCTTTTCTATGTATCTTTTGGTAGCTACTTTAGAAATTGGAGGAACAGCTTTTGGAGCTTGGAAATGGCCAAGTATAGCATTTGGAGTTTTTGACTTTCTGCCCAGTAATAATCCACCTAGTGGAATAAGTTTGTTCTACTTTTTATTAGACGTGAGTTGTTTCTTTATCTATATACTAGTCCATAATAAAACATGGAAATATTACAAAAATGTTAGAAGAAATAAAGAAGTTAAGCTCTCGTATAAAAACGAATCAAAACAAATACAATAATTAAAAGCGTACCATAAATAGCCACTTTTTTGGCAGAATTCTTATAAAAAACTTTATGATTTCCAGAGTCATTTTTATAACTCCAAATCATTAAGAAAATAAAAGCGATTAAGAACAAAACTCCGAAAATTATTCTTCCAGTAGTAAACATAAAATTGTATTTTTAAACAAAATTAGTCAATTAAACTTAGCTTATAAAACAATGAAGAAAAGAATCGCAGCAGTTACCGAATTTCATACGGCATTTAAATTAAATATGAATAGCAAACCAACAGCTTCTATTGGAGAAGCGCGAAACTTGTTGCGTTTCAATTTAATGAAAGAAGAAAATGAAGAATATTTAGAAGCAGCAAATAATAATGATTTAGTTGAAGTTGCAGATGCTTTAGGCGATATGTTGTATATTTTGTGTGGAACAATTATAGAACATGGAATGCAAGACAAAATTGAGGAAGTTTTTAATGAGATTCAACGAAGTAACATGAGTAAATTAGGTGAAGATGGCAAACCAATTTACAGAGAAGATGGGAAAGTGTTAAAAGGACCCAATTATTTTAAGCCAGACATTAAAAAAATTTTAGAAAAATAATTAGTATTTTGTTATTAATGAAACCTTTTGACGACCAAACAGGTTCGTTCAACTGCAAAAAAGATATCACCCACAATTTTATATTTATTTTAGACTTATGAAATCATTAGAAGAGAATTTAGTAGTTGGTGTAGGTACAAGTGCAGGAGGTTTAGAAGCGCTAAAGTTATTTTTTAACAATATTCCAAGTGATACAAAATTAAGTTTCGTTGTTATTCAACATTTATCATCAGATCATAAATCTTTAATGAAAGATTTGTTGGCAAAAGGAACAGACTTAACGGTTCTAGAAACCACAAATAACCTTTCTATAAAGCCTGGTCATATCTATCTAATTCCACCAAAGAATAATATTGTTTTTAAGCAGGGGAAACTTCACCTCATAGAAAAAGCAGGGAAAAATCAATTGAATTTACCTATTGATATTTTTTTCCATTCATTAGCAAAAGAAAAAAAAGAAAAATCTGTAGGTATTATTTTAACAGGTACAGGAAGTGATGGAGTAGAAGGTATTAAATCTATAAAATCTGAAGGAGGTTTAATAATGGTGCAAAATGCAAGCGAAGCCAAATTTAATGGAATGCCAATTTCTGCTATCAATACAGGAATTGTAGATTTTGTTTTGCCTGTAAATTTATTGGCAAATGAATTAATAAGATATGGAAATACAGACGATCCATTAAAGTTTGTTTTACCAGAAAACATCTCTGAAGAGCAAATAATTACTGCAATTTTAAATCAAATTCTCTACAGATCTCAACTCAATTTTAACGAATATAAAAGACCAACTATTTTAAGGAGAATTCAAAGAAGAATGGTCGTTAATAATATTAAAAATCTAAAAGGTTATTTAGATTACATAGGTAAAAACCCAGAGGAAACTGATATTTTGTATAAAGAATTTTTAATTCCTGTAACTAAGTTTTACAGAGATCCAGAAGCTTGGAATTATCTAAATAAAGAAGTTGTCCCAGATATTGTAAGCAAAGCAAACACAAATGAAACCATTAAGGTTTGGTGTGTTGGTTGTTGTACAGGAGAAGAAGTGTATAGCATTGCAATGAGTATTTTAGAGCAAATAGAATATGAAGATAGAAATATAAACGTAAAGATTTTCGCTACAGATATAGACAAAGTGAGTCTTAAAAAAGCAGGAGAAGGTTTATATCCAGAAAACATAAGAAACGACGTTCCAGAAAGAATTATAGAAAAATATTTTGTAGCAAAAGGAGGCAAACTTAAGGTTAAAGATAGTTTAAGAAAGCGAGTTATTTTTAGTTTTCATAATATTATAACAGATTTACCTTACAACAAAATGGATTTGGTTATTTGTAGAAATATGCTAATTTACATTAAGTCTGCAGTTCAAGATAAAATATTAAATACACTTCATTACTCATTAAAAAAAGATAAATACCTATTTTTAGGTAGTAGTGAATCTCTTGGTGCTTTAGAAACAAGTTTTAGAGAAGTTGCACCAAAACTTAAAATCTACCAAAGTAAAAAAGACGGTAAAATTAAATATTTTAATCGATTTACTTCTGCATCAAATGATAGATTAAATTCTTTAGATTTAGGTAAAACAAAAAGCTATCCTATTGCTCCAAATTTTTTAGAAGTCATAAACAATAGCTTGGTAGAGCAACTAAAAGTTACATCTATACTTACAGCAGATAATTTCGAAATTATAGAAGTAAATGGACAATTTAGAAAATACATTGCTTTTCCAGAAAAGGGATTTTCTAAATATCTAAATAAAATATTACCAAAATCACTTTCGTTTGCAGTTAGTAGTGCAATGAGAAGAGTAGATAAATTGGGAAGTGCTGTTAACTTTAATGAAACCGTAGAATTATCTAATGGAACAAATTCTTCAATTAATGTAAACGTAAGTTCTGTAGTAGATCCAAGAGAGCCAAAAATTAAATTCTACTTAATTATTCTGAAAGAATTAGAAGAGAAAATTCTGCACAAAAAATCTGAATTAATTGAGTTAGATGACAAGACTATAGATCGAATTAATGAATTAGAAGAAGAATTAAAAAGAACAAAATACAATCTTATAGCAACTGTTGAAGTAGCAGAAACTAGTAATGAAGAATTGCAAGCAACCAATGAAGAAATGTTGGCTTCAAATGAAGAACTGCAAAGTACCAATGAAGAGTTGCAGTCTGTAAATGAAGAATTACATACTGTAAACGCAGAATTTCAAGCAAAAATAAGTGAGATTTCTCGTCTAAATACAGATAACGAAAACTTGATGACGAGTACTAATATTGGTACTATTTTCTTAGATCGAGATTTAAATATTAGAAAATTTATTGGTCCAGCAACAGAACAATTGAATCTGTTAGAAAGAGATATTGGAAGAAGAATTTCTGACATTACTTCTAATTTAAACGATCATACTGCTTATTTATTGATGAAAGATGTTCTTAGTGTTTTCGAAAATGGAGAAATAAAAGAATCTAAGGTCTGTACTAAAAATGGCGACTGGTTTTTGCAAAGAACATTACCTTACTTAAATTCGAAAAGTGAGCAAGATGGAGTTGTAGTTAGTTTTATAGAAATAAATAATTTAATTCTTACAGAAGAATCACTCAAGCAAAACGAGAATCGTTTTAGAACATTGTATGAAGATGCACCTGTTATGCATGTAAACATTTCACCAAAAGATGGTAAAGTGTTTGATTGTAATAGAAAATTAGTAGAACGTTTAGGTTATGCTTCAAAAAAACAAATTATTGGTAGGCCAATTTTTGATTTGTATCATTCGTCTTGTTTAGAAGAAGTTCAAGAAGCATTTTCAACTTTTCAAAAAACAGGAGAAATTAGAGATAAGGAATTAACATTACAAGAAAGAAACGGTAATAAAATCCCTGTTATTTTAAATACATCTAGTGTTAGAAATGACGATGGAGAAATTTTATATTCCTCATCTAGTTGGGTGGAAATTTCAAAATTAAAAGAAGTTTCAGAAGAATTAAAAATTAGAAATAAAGATTTAGAACAATTTACTTACTTAATTAGTCACGATCTAAAAGCGCCATTAACTAATCTTAAAAGTTTAGTAGATATAACTCAGCAGAAGAAATATTTTAAGAAAGAAGGTGAGCAAGTATTAAAAATGATAGACAATTCTTGTGAACGTCTTTTTGATACCATTACAACTCTGAATGACGTTGTAAGTTTAACTTGGGAAGATAAATTAGATGTTGTTAAGATTAATGTAAAAGAGGAAATAAATAAAATTTTAAATTCTATTAATTTTAAAATTAATGAAACAAATACTAAAATAGGTATTGATACAAAAGCACAAAAATTTATTCATTTTGCTCCTGTTCATTTTAATTTGGTGATACAGAATATAGTTTTAAATGCTATTAAATATAGTAAAGAAGATGTTGCTCCAGAAATAATAATTACAAGCGGAAAAACTAAAGATTCTCATTTTATTTCTATTGAAGATAATGGAATTGGGATGGATTTAAATTTGGTAAACGATAAATTATTTACCCTTTTTCAAAGATTTCATCCAGAGAAACAAGTTGAAGGAAAAGGAATTGGATTACACATTACCAATAATTTAATGAAAAAATATGGAGGTGATATTGAGGTTACAAGTGAGGTAAATGCTGGTAGTAAATTTGTTTTATATTTTAAAAAATAAAAGATGATTAAAAACATTCTATTAATTGATGACGATACTATTAGTAATTTTGTTACAGAACATATTATAGAAAATTATAATAAAAATATAAAAGTTAGAATTGCGGAAAACGGTTATACAGGGAAGAAAATCTTAACAGACGAAACAGATTACTGCTGTCAAATTATATTTTTAGATATAAATATGCCAATTATGAATGGTTTTGAATTTTTAGATTGGTACGAAAATGAATATAAAAACGAAACAAAAGCAAGAATTGTATTAGTGTCTTCATCTTCGAGAAAAGAAGATATGGAAAAAGCATTTAGCTATAAGTCTGTAGTTAATTATATCGAAAAACCAATTAAAGAAGATATTTTAAAAAAACTAGAGTTTATTATATCACAGCAAAATAGCAGTGATTAAAGACATTGATACATTATGAAAACTGATTCTTACAAAGTAAAAAATACAATAGAATTAAAAAGTTTTGCATCCAAAGAACTTGTTGAAAAAGCAGATAAAAAACTAAATAAAATTAGTAAAAAGCTAGCAAAATTACAAGACGCAATGTATGCAGAAGGTAAATATGCCACACTTATAGTTTTGCAAGGAATGGACACTTCTGGAAAAGATAGTTTAATAAGAGAAGTTTTTAAAGATTTTAACGCAAGAGGAGTAGATGTACACAGTTTTAAAGTACCAACAGAATTAGAATTAAAGCACGATTTTTTATGGAGACATTATATTGTTTTACCAGCAAAAGGTAAAGTAGGCGTTTTTAATAGAAGTCATTATGAAAACTTATTAGTAACTAGAGTTCATCCAGAATATATTTTTTCAGAAAACATTCCAAAAATTAAAAATCTAGAAGATATAAATGATGCTTTTTTTGAAGATAGAATGCAAAGAATTAATAACTTTGAATCGCATTTGGTAGATAATGGAACTATAGTTTTAAAATTTTATCTAAATTTATCTAAAGAAGAGCAAAAAAATAGATTGTTAAGAAGATTAAATAAGCCAGATAAAAACTGGAAATTTTCTGCAGGCGATTTAAAAGAACGAAAATTGTGGGACAAATATATGTTTTGTTATCAAGATTTGCTGAATAAGACATCAAGTGAAAAAGCACCTTGGTTTATAATTCCTGCAGATGATAAAGATACTTGTCGATATATTTTTGCATCCATCCTATTAGAAGAGTTAAAAAAGTTTAATTTTGAAGCCCCAACTTTAGATGAAAAAACACTCGCAAGAGTTGATGAATTTAAAGCTGAATTAAATAATGAATAATTGAATGAGTTTGAAAGTAAGAAAGTATAAAGTTGTAAAGTTTTTTGAGAGAACTTCTACTTTAAAACTTTCAACATTTCAACTTTAAGAACTAAACTAATGAACTTAAAACTTACTAAACCAATCGTTTTTTTCGATTTAGAAACAACTGGTGTAAACATTGCTATAGATAGAATTGTAGAAATCTCGATCTTAAAAGTTTTTCCAAACGGAAATAAAGAAAGTAAAACATGGTTGGTAAATCCAGAAGTAGAAATCCCAGAAGAAGCTGCTGCTATTCATGGAATTACCAATGAAAAAGTAGTCACAGAACCAACATTCAAAGAACTGGCATCAAAAGTAAATGAAATGATTGCAGATTGTGACTTAGCTGGTTTTAATTCAAATCGATTCGATATTCCTCTTTTAGCAGAAGAATTAATGCGAGCTGGCATTGATTTTGATATGAATAATAGAAAAGCAATAGATGTTCAAGTAATTTTTCACAAGAAAGAACAACGAACTTTAGGCGCAGGTTATCAATTTTATTGTGGTAAAGAATTAGAAGGCGCTCATGGTGCAGAAGCAGATACAAATGCTACGTATGAAATTTTGTTAGCACAATTAGATAAATACGAAGATTTAGAAAATTCTGTTGAAGCGTTAAGTGAATTTTCAACACATGGAGAAAGAGCAGATTTTGCCGGTTTTATTTTAATGAATGAAGAAAAACAGGAAATTTTCTCTTTTGGAAAATATAAAGGTAGAACAATAGAAGAAGTTTTAATAGAAAATCCTGGCTATAATAATTGGATTCAGAATGCAGATTTTCCCTTGTACACAAAAAAGGTTTTACAACAAATTAAAGAAAGAATGTCTGCTCCAAAAGATGAAATTTCAGATGAAGAGAAGTTAAAAGCCTTGCAACAAAAATTTAATTTGAGATAAATTATGTTTACCGAATATAAAAATTTACCAGATAATTCACGAGTTTGGATTTATCAATCAGATAGAGCTTTTACAACAAAAGAAATTGAATTTATTTCAGAAAAAGCAACTGAGTTTATCAATCAATGGACAAGACATGGAGATAATTTAAAAGGTTCTTTTACTGTAAAATATAATCAGTTTTTAATTATTGCTGTAGATGAAAGTTTTAACAATGTTTCTGGCTGTTCTATAGACGCATCAGTAAGATTTGTAAAGCAATTAGAAGAAGAATTACAGTTAGATTTAATGGATAAATTAAATATTTCTTTTAAAGATGGCGAAAACATAAACATTGTAAAATTATCTGATTTTCAGAAGTTCGCTAAGGCAGAAAAAATAAACGCAGAAACTATTGTCTTTAATAATATGTTGCAAACAAAAGAAGAAATAGAATCTAAATGGGAAATACCAGCAAATCAAAGCTGGCATAAACGTTTTTTAGTATAAAAATATAATTTAAAAAGATTGATGAAAGAAAGAGTTCTCTTATTATTTACACTATTATTTGTCCAAATCATTAACGCACAAAGCGTAGATCCTTTGCGAACAGCAGATTTTGAGAAACAAGAAATTTGGGTAGATAGCATATTAAATTCCATGACTATTGACGAGAAAATAGGTCAGTTTTTTATGGTTCAAGCCTATTCTAATCTAGATGAAAAACATGAAAAAGGAATTACAGAATTGATTGAAAAATATCATGTTGGTAATTTAATTTTTATGCAAGGAACTCCAGAAAAACAAGCTTTATTAACCAATAAATATCAATCTGTGGCAAAAGTTCCTTTAATGATTGGTTTTGATGGTGAATGGGGTTTAGACATGCGTTTAGATAGCACATATCGTTTTCCCTGGAACATGACTTTGGGAGCAATTCAAGATAATAATTTAGTTGAAAAATTTGGAGAACATTTAGGTAATCATTGCAAACGATTAGGAATTCATGTAAATTTTGCGCCTGTTGTTGATATAAATATCAATCCAAAAAATCCAATAATAGGAAATAGATCTTTTGGAGAAAACAAAGAAAATGTGACTCAAAAAGCAATTTCATTTTCAAACGGAATGCAAAAGTTTGGTGTTTTAGCCAATGCAAAACATTTTCCTGGGCATGGAGATACTGCAGCAGATTCGCATCATTCTTTACCTTTTTTAGATTTTGATAGAGCGCGTTTAGATTCAGTAGAATTATATCCTTATCAGAAAATTTTTGATGCTGGAATTACAAGTGTAATGACAGCACATTTAAGTATTCCAAGTTTAGAAAAAAATGAAAAACTGCCAACTTCTTTATCTAAAAATGTAGTCACAAATTTATTGCAAAATCAGCTTGGTTTTCGTGGATTAATTTTTACAGATGGCTTAAACATGAAAGGTGCAACAGATTATGCAACTTCAGCAGAAATAGATGTTGCAGCTATAAAAGCAGGAAATGATATTTTGTTAATTCCGCAAGATGTTCCAGCAACTGTTGCTTTATTAAAACAAGAATTGCAACTGGGTACATTAACAGAAGAAAGAATTAATTTTACTGTTCGTAAAATTTTAAAGGCAAAATATTGGGCTGGTTTGCAAAATTATTTACCCATAAATACAGATAATTTAGTTGCAGATTTAAATACTGTAGAAGACGAATTATTACATCGAAAGTTGGTCGAAAAATCGTTAACAATCATTAAGAATGAAACGAATAATCTTCCAATCCAGAATTTAGAAAAAAAGAGAATTGCTTATGTGAAATTTGGCGATGATGACAATTCTGATTTTGTAAATATGCTTAAAAATTATGGAAAAGTAGATGTTGTTTTCGATAAAAATTTGTCAGGTATTTTACTGAAGTTGAAAAATTACAATACTGTAATTATTGGTTTTCATAAATCTAATGCGCATCCTTGGAAAGATTATAATTTTTCTTACGAGGAACTTGTTATGGTTGAAGAAATTGCAAGGAATAAGAATGTAATTTTAGATGTTTTTGCAAGTCCATATTCTTTATTAAAGATTAAAACATTTAAAAATATTGAATCTATAATTGTTTCTTATCAAAATAGTAAAATAGCACAAGAATTGTCTGCACAACTTATTTTGGAGCAATTTCTGGAAACGGAAAATTACCAGTTTCTATACAAGAAGATTTCAAAGAAGGCGAAGGTGTAATTACGAGTTCACTAAGTAGATTGCAATATTCTATTCCAGAAGATGTGAATATGTCATCCAAAAAACTAGCAGAAATAGATAAAGTTGTCGATACAATTTTAAGTGAAGAAATGGCACCAGGTGTTCAAATCTTGGTAGCTAGAAAAGGGAAGATAATTTACAATAAAAGTTTTGGTCATCACACAACAGTGAAAAGTAAATTGGTGGACAATTTAGATGTTTATGATGTAGCTTCTTTAACAAAAATATTGGCTTCTTTACCAGTTGTAATGAAAGCAGAAGAAGATGAAAAAATAAGTTTAACTGCAAGTTTAAAAGATATTTTACCAAATTTTAAAAACTCAAATAAAGACACGTTAACCTTTAAAGAAATTCTCTCTCATGTAGGACGTTTACAGTCATGGATTCCCTTTTATTTGAGAACAAAAGATAGTATAACAAAAGAAAATTCAACAGAGTTTTATAGTGAAAAAAAATCAAAAAAGTATTCTATTAAAGTAGCTGAGAACTTATATTTAGACAAATCTTACAGAGATTCTATATATAACTTAATAAAAGAAACAGATCAACGAGAAAAAACGGGATATAAGTATAGTGATTTGGGCTATTATATATTAAAGGAAGCTGTTGAAAAGAAATACAAAAAACCATTGAACTTATTGGTCGATGAAGAGTTTTACCAATCTTTAGGCGCAAATAGAACCACATATTTGCCTTTAGATAAATTTCCAAAAGAAGAAATTGTTCCCACAGAAATAGATGACTACTACAGAAATCAAGAATTACAAGGAAACGTTCATGATATGGGAGCAGCTATGTTAGGTGGTGTTGGTGGACATGCAGGTTTGTTTGCAAATGCAAATGACATCGCAAAGATTATGCAAATGTATTTGCAAAAAGGTTTCTATGGAGGAAAGCGTTATTTAAAAGCGTCTACAATAGGCAAGTTTAACACGAGATATTATCAAAATAAAAAAGTAAGAAGAGGTTTAGGTTTCGATAAACCTCAGTTAGATCCAGATGTTGAAGCAACATGTGGTTGTGTTTCAGACAAAAGTTTTGGTCATAGTGGTTTTACAGGAACGTATACTTGGGCAGATCCAGAAAGTGGAATTGTTTATGTGTTTTTATCAAATAGGGTTTATCCAAGTATGGAAAATAGAAAGCTCATTAAAACCAATATGAGAACCAAAATTCAAAAAATAATTCAAGATGCTATTTTGCAGGAGTAGAAGCTAATTTTACATAAATGAATACAGATAAAAAACAAGCAAAAAAGTAAATCCAACCAACTGCACTTCCAAAAATAAGACCAATTATAATTGCCTGAATTGAATAAAAAGGTGGAAACAAAAAGATATTATACCCAAAACGCAAGGTGTCTGTAAAATCTTTGTCCGTGTTTTTATCAGAGAAATTCTTCCAAATTAAATAAGGGAAAATACTATTCAATTTAATTAAGTAGAGTAAAGGTTTTGCAAAATTAATTGGTGATTTCGTTGGAGAGGGAAAACTATTATTCTTAATTATTTTATTTGTTGTATTGACTTTTGTAAAATCGACTTGAGCATTAACCAGCTTTGATAAATTTTGCTCATAGTTTCCGTCTTTAGGAAGATGAACAGATAATTTTTTTAACTGATTGTCTACTTCTTTTTTTAAAATATTGATGGATTTACTTGGAATGTTGTTTTCGTAAATTTCATTTGCATCAATTGGTTTTCCATAATGTAAAGCCACCTTTGTTGGAAATGATGTTACGTTTTGATACGTTAAACCAACAGGAACAACTTTAATTTTAACCTCAGGATGTTTCTCTAAACAACCAAATACAATTCTTGTAAAACCTTTGCTTAACGTTCTTACAGTTCTGTCTTTGCAATCTGTTCCTTCAGGAAAAATAACTAAAGTTTCTTCATTTTTTAAAATATTAAAACAAGTATTAAAAACTTCTTCGTTTTTTGCTAATTGATCAATACCATCTCGCATTCTATAGATGGCAATTAAATTTAGTTTATTTAAGATTTTCTCAACTAATGGCTTTTTAAAAGCAGCAGCTTTAACCAAAAAATAACTTGTTCTTATATTGTTTGTAGTAACAATTAAAGGGTCTAATAATCCATTTGGATGATTTACAGCAAACATGACTGCACCATCTTTAGGAATATTTTCTTTTCCAACAACACGTATTTTTTTAGCATAAAAGAATAACCCAATTTTTATATAAAATCGGACTAAACGAAACCAAATTTGTGAATCTTCCATAAAATTACGTTACTAATTTACGTTCTTTTTTTCTTCCCCAAAAAGCAGCTAAAAGAATTCCAGAAAAAATATCCCAAATTCCCCAAAAAGCAGCTAATAAAGCCATTCCTCCTAAACCATCAAAAAAACTAAAAATCAATAATAAACCCAAACCACCATTCTGAATTCCAGTTTCTATGGTAATTGTTTTAATATCTTTTTGATTTAAGTCAAAACTTTTTGCCGTAAAAAAACCAATACAAAAAGCGAAAATATTATGAAAAATTACTAAAAACAACACATAATGAATGTAATTTTTAAAAACTGATAAATTTTGTGAAAATGCAATAACGATTAACGCCAAAAAAACTAGCATAGAAAACGGCTTTAAAATCTTTTCTATTTTCATTGCAGTTTTGGAATAGTGATGTTTGATTAGCATACCAAATATTAGAGGAACTCCTAAAATTAAAGTGACGAGTTTAAATAATTCAAAAGGATTCAATTCAATTGTTTTTAAAATTGTATTTGTTGGTTCATACAAACTTCCCCAAAATTGTAGATTGATTGGTGTCATAAAAACACAAACTAAAGTTGCAAAAGCAGTTAAACTTATGGATAAAGCAGTATTTCCATTTGCCATTTTGCTAAAAAAATTAGACACATTTCCTCCTGGGCATGCAGCAATTAGCATCATGCCTAATGCAAAACTAGGATGAGGTTTTAGTAGTATAATAGCTAAAAACGTTAATGCTGGTAATAAGATAAATTGAGATAAAATTCCAACAAATAAAATTTTTGGATTTCTAAAAAGGCGTTTAAAATCTTCTATAGTTATAGCTAAAGCAACCCCAAACATAATAATGGCAAGTGCAATATTTAGCATCCATAAACCATTTGAATCGAAGTTTATTTTTATAGAATCAATATCAAAGTCTTGACTAATTTTTAAAAGCATATTCGATAATATTCGCGCCCATTTTTAATGCTTTTTCTCTCACTTCTTTTGGATTGTTATGCACAACTGCATCTTCCCAACCATCACTTAAATCAGATTCATAATCATAAAAACAAACCAATCTTCCTTCGTAAAACAGGCCAAAACCTTTTGCTTGTTTTTTATCATGTTCATGTATTTTCGGCAATCCGTTTGGAAAATTAAATGTTTGAGAATAAATTGGGTGATTTGCAGGAATTTCTTGAAATTCTAAAGCAGGAAATACTTTTTTGATTTCACTTCTAATAAACTTATCTAAACCATAATTGTCTGAAATATGTAAAAATCCACCAGAAATTAGGTAATTTTTTAGGTTTTTTGCTTCATCATCAGAGAAAAATACGTTTCCATGACCTGTCATAAAAACAATAGGAAAATTAAAAATATCAATATTGCCAACTTCAATCGTTTCTGGATTTTTATTGATTTTTGTATTGCAGTTTAAATTTGAAAATTCAATCAAATTAGATAAAGCAGTTGGATTAGCATACCAATCTCCACCACCATTATATTTTAGAATTGCAACTTCTTGTGCTTTAAGAATAAATGAATTTGCTAGAAATAAAAAGAGAATTATTTTTTTCATTAATGTAATTATAGAAGCAAGATAATAAACTTTTATTGATTAATAAACGCCACATTCTGTACAGCAACCAAACCAGCAGTTTCTGTGCGTAATCTACTTTCACCTAAAGAAATTGGAATATAGTTTTTTTCTTGTGCTAATTGTATTTCCTCTGAAGAAAAATCACCTTCTGGACCGATTAAAATTAGTGCATTTTCTTCAGTGCTAATTATGTTTTTTAGTAATTCTTTTTCATTTTCCTCACAATGTGCAATACAGACTTTATCTGTAAATTCTTGATTAATAAATTCAGTAAATTTTACAGGTTCATTTATTTTTGGCAGTGTAAACTTTAAAGATTGCTTCATAGCAGATTGAATGATTTTTTCAAATCGTTCTAATTTTACTACTCGTCTTTCTGAATTTTGGCAAATAATAGGTGTAATTTCATCAATACCAATTTCAGTAGCTTTTTCTAAAAACCACTCAAATCTGTCATTTAATTTTGTGGGTGCAATCGCAATATGTAAATAATAACTCCAAGGTTTTGGCTTTTCTTTACAATTAATAATTTTAGCCAAACACTTTTTGTCACTAGCCAAAACTATTTCTGCAGTAAATAAATATCCTTTTCCATTTGTGATGTGTAAAATATCTCCAGCATTTTTGCGTAAAACACGAACAATATGTCTGCTTTCTATTTTATCAAAAGCAATTTCTTCTGAATTTTGGTTTATGTTATGGTTATAAAATAATTGCATGCTTTTTTATTTTCAAACTTGAGATTTCTCCATTTCAGTCGAAATGACATTCTATTAATATATTAAGTTTAATAATTACAAACTGCTATTAAATACTGCTACAGTTTACTGTAAATTTTTTCTATAAGTTCTTCTTCGTTTATGTGTGATTGGATCAAAATCTTCCCAAATTTTATTAATTGCAAGATTATCTTCTAATTCTGGAGTTCTAATGCAATTTACAATTCCTTTTTCTGTAAACGTTTCTCTATACATGTCAAAAATTATAGCATGAACTCCTTTATTTTGATATTTTGGATGCACACCAATTAAATAAAAAGTAACATCCTTTGCATTTTTTCTGGCATTTAGTAAATGAAAAAGTCCAAAGGGAAATAACTTACCTTTTGCTTTTTGTAACGCTTCAGAAAACGAAGGCATAACAATAGCGAAAGCAATCAATTTATCAGAAGAGTCAACTACAAATTTGATATATTCTGGGTTGATAAACGAAATGTATTTTTTTTTGAAATACTCAATTTGAGCATCAGAAATAGGTACAAAAGTAGAAAGTGAAGAATAGGTTTCATTAAAAACAGTAAACATCTCATTCACATAGGGCAAAATATCTTTGGTTTTTGTAAATGCCAATGCTTTTACATTCAACCTTTTTTGAATAATATTGCTAATTCTATGGTAATATTCTGCTTTTACCATGTTGAATTTAAACTTATTCTCTAAATATTCTTTCTCTTTTACAAAACCTAATTCTTCTAAATGATCTTTGTAATATGGATGATTATACCAAGTAATCATTGTTCCAATATGATCGAAACCGTCAATTAAAACACCAGTTTTATCTAAATTATTAAATCCAATAGGCCCTTCTAAAAATTCTAATTTATTTTCGTTTCCTATTTCTGTAACTTTTTCTAATAGCGCTTTAGAAACTTCTAAATCATCAATAAAATCAAACCAACCAAAACGCATTTTTTTAATTTTTTGATCGTTTACTTCTGTCCAATTGATAATAGCAACAATTCGTCCTACAATTTTATTATTCTTAAAAGCTAAGAAAAATTGAGCGTCAGCATTTTTAAAGACCGGATTTTTAGTTTTATCAAAAGACGCAATTTCATCTTTTATAATTGGAGGAACCCAAAATTTATTGTCTTTGTAGATTTCGAAAGGAAATGTAACAAATTGCTTCATTTCTCTTTTCGTTTCGATTTTTTTTATGGAAATCATTTTAAAGCTATTCTAAATTTGGATTGAAATCTTTATAAGAATCTTTGTGCCTATCAATTCTATAAGAAATACCAAAACCACCATAAAAACCTGTGGCTTCGCCTTCTATAAGTAATCTTGCAGAAGTATTTATTTGTAGGTCTCTACTAAATAAATAGGCTAAACCAGTACCAAAATTTGTGTCGTTTTGAAATTCTCTAAAAATTCCTTGATTCTCAAAAAAAGTAGACCAGCGACTGCTAAAGTTGTAAGTAGCAGTTACAATGTAGGAAATTTCTTCGAAATCAGTTCCAATAAAATCGTAATATACATTGGTAATCACGTTGAAATAATCGCTCAAATCGTTTTGTAATAAAATTCCTGCTTTTGGTGTAGCTTTTTCTTTTTTGAAAATATCACCAACAAAATTTGTGTTATAACCTGCATAAACTGCGACTGAAGGAATTAATCGCTTATAGTCAAACGCCATTTTTCGTCTCCAACTTCTTACTTCTTTGGTTTTATCTGTAAATTTTTGTTCGTACAGTAAATATTTTACAGCTACAGAAAGTTGACTCAATCCAGATTCTGATCCAACATCATCATTCGTGAAAATATTCTTGAAACCAAGCTCATCTTTTTGATATGCAATTTGAGCATTCAATTCTAATTTTTCTAGCAAAAAACTAGTTCTAAATAATAAATCAAATCCCAGAGATTCTGGTCTTGAAAAAGTAGGTTCTATGGTTGATTTTCTATAAAAGATATTGCTTTCAAATTGATAAACGCCAGTTCCAACACTATATGGACTTTCAGAAAAGCCAGGTTTGTTAGAATTTATTACTTCTGTATATTGTGCATTTGCTTGCGAAAATAAAAACAGTAAAACAAAAGCAAAACAGTATTTTTTATAAGAAAATGTTAGGGAATATTGCATTTAAAAAATT
>Ga0115558_1000703_pt1 | contig 21321 bp, 21 predicted proteins | sample COGITO_mtgs_1104_4_FD_87279 | JGI IMG/M metagenome (GOLD analysis project Ga0115558, IMG submission 87279) | Pelagic marine microbial communities from North Sea - COGITO_mtgs_110426 | ecosystem: Environmental > Aquatic > Marine > Epipelagic | place: Germany:Helgoland, sampling site Kabeltonne... | reverse complement strand
TCAGCGGCCCAAATCCCGGACGGGTTTTTCCCTCGCTCAGGTCGGCTCAACTTCACCTCTGGTGTGAACTACACCTTCTATGGTAGCGCTGATATTGGGAACGAACACTTCCACATGGTCCTCCAGACTGTTGGAAGTGACAACGTCAGCCACTGGTGGATGGGGCGCCTCGCTGGGGATGCAGACTTTCTCAGCACAGGGCTCAACCCGACCGGCATGTTCTTGGGCACCACTGGCCCCCACACAGACGAGCAGGGCGTGGACTCCTACCAGTACCCCTTCTCATACCAGGGAGCCAACGAGGCCTACAAGAATCCAAGTATATTGATCGCCCGCTTCTCCGAAGACGGATTGGACGACACCCTCCAGCAGACCAGCGGCGGGCGATCGGGGTACGGACCCCTCGGGACAAACCACATCCGCAAGTACGGCCCAAATGACAATAGCAGCCAGTTCCTTCAGTCCAAAAGGTACTCCATCCAAGCGGGCTTCAATAGCTTCCAAGGTGGAGAAGCGGTAGGGATGACGGGGGCTAGGGCTCGCACCTTCTATCCGCTCCGGCCCATCGAGACCGAAGCGGGCAAGGGCTTCGATGAGTTCTACATATCCCCTTGGACTCCGGTGGAATCGGTACTCTATTCGCTGCCCATGCCCACCGCTCGCGCCTCTATTCAGACTGAGGACGCAATCCTAGAGGCTGAGGACATAGCCAACTTAGTTGCCGCGACGGGCGGCACCGCCCTAGCCAGTAGTGGCTGGGCGGAGCAGCAGTTCTCTGGCGCAGACCCACAGACACACTTCTGGCGGGCCAATGGAGCGGACGGACTGGCGCACGCCGCCAACGCCACGTATGACAGGATTGAGTTTCGTGTACGCCAGAAGATTCTTTCGGTTGGGGGAACAGCCAACTCGGGCGGTAACGGCCAAATCTTCATAACAACCAGCACCGCCACCTCGTACGCCGACCCTGGCAATTCGATGCTTTTCGACCATCCGGCGTCCTTTGACGAAGGGGAGTGGACTACCTACTCAATTGACCCCTCCGCTATGGCCAACTGGACTGGTACAATAACCGGCCTTCGGGTGGACCTGCGCCACTACAATCCTGCTCCAACGACGAGCATGAGATTAGAGTGGGACTACATATCTGTTGGACAGACTAGGCTCCAACGAAACTCCCTGTACGCTAATAGCAACGGGGCTTACGCGATACACCTCGGCCAGTTCCCTGGTGTTAGTCGTATCACGATGAACCTGAAACAGACCGGGCTCGACGCGAAGGACTCCTCCGTGATACTAGAGGATGGGCACTTCGACACGATCCCCGTCGTAAAACGCGGGTTTGTTAACGAACTTCAGCGACCACTAAACCCTACTGGATCTTCCGGCCTTGCCGGATATGTGTATAAGAGGTAAAGCACCATGCTATCTACTTTCGGCTCGACATACTTCGGAAACCAGTATCAGCTCGACACCGCGCCCTCTCGGTATCTTGGCGAGGTTGTAGACTCCTCCTCGACTTCGGTCGAGATCTTCAACTCATCACACGAAGCAGTTTCGGCCCCGCTGACCGTGCCCTTAGAGGATGGCACCTTCCAGATCACATGGCCTGGGCAGTCTGCCCTGACCACTGTAGCAGACCTCACTAGCAACCCGCTCGTAGTCCCCGCGTCCTCTTCGATAGTAGTCACCTTGACGTTCCTGAAGCCCGCTAGGGATTCAGTGCAGACAGTGCAATTGAGCTGGGCGGGCACTAATCTCACTTTGACCTTCCGACGGTTCTTTCCGGTGGACGAAAAGCCCCAGGGAGACATCGAGGAGGAGATAGAGTTCAAGACGAACGTCTCGGAAGCGTGGGATGGCACAGAACAACGTACGCGGCTGCGGGCGAGTTCCAGATTGACTACAAAGTATAGATATCTCGTGGGCACTTCAGATCGCGGCACCGCCCATGACTTTCAGGCCCAGATGATGGGCCTAACCTCTCGTGAGGCCAAGGTGTCATTGTGGCACCGATCTCAGCCGGTAGTTGTGGAAGGAGCCTCGGGCGGCGCGGGCGTGGATGACGTTTGGTTTCTGGCACTGGATGGCCCAACCAACTGGGACCCTTCGATTGCCTCTCTAAAGAAGGGCGACCTAGTCACCTACGAGGACGCGCAGGGCACCTCATACACCCTGCCCCTCTTAGGTAATGCAAGCACGTCCGCGAGGCTTTTCTTCGGCACGACCAACCCAGGCACATCCGTTGGCGATAAGTTCACTATCGTACCTCAATCCATAGCCTTGCTCAGAGAGAATCCTAAAGTCAAAGTGTACCCCTCGGACGCCGTTGAGTACCTGTCCACTTGGGTCGCACAGCAGGGAGACTACGCCGAGAACCTCCTCGAATCCTCTACGCTATACTCCAATTTGGCCTCTGAGACTTTCAACAGCCGCCCCATCCTACGAGAAGGCGGGCTGCTCACAACTTCTCTCGCGTTCTCTGGGGACTCCGGCGCAGTTGAGTTTGATCGGAAGATTGGCGTTATCGACACCTTCCAACGTCGAAAGTCAAGTACGGTTGCATTCGAGCGTTCCTTTGAGTACGCATACGAATCGGGTAAGATTGACGCGCTCCGAGAGTTTATTATGTGGACCCAAGGCCGACAGCGATCCTTCTACGTGCCGTCAGGCACTGAGGATTTCTTCGCAGTCAGCAATGCTGGGAACGTCTTAACTGTAATGGGCACCGGACTGGGAGGGCTAACCCCCCTCCTAGACGGTTACGCCTCTTTCGAGGTAACCTCTGGCGGAACCAAAACCCAGTACGCGGTGCTCTCCTCCACCGCCCAGGCTGACGGAACAGTTAACATATCATATAATGGGGCTATTCCAGGCGGCACCGCCGGGAAGCGATTTGAGCTTCTCTACCATGTGCGGATGGCCTCGGACAAGATCAGACTAGAGTACGAAGGCCGAGACGCGATCAAGTGCAAGTTCAAGGTGCAGACCGTTAAACAATAACCCTGAAAGGAAACCCCCTAATGTCTTTCTCAAGTCAACAAGAATCCACGGAAGATGGAGCGCCAATCGAGCTGTACGCGATTACCGGCGCAGATACCTTCTACTACACCTCCGCCGCAGAGCCTTATACTCTGAATGGAAACACATATGAGCCTATCGCGATCTCACGCACAGCCCCCACTATCTCCGTTAAGGAGACCTCGGGTAGCCTCACTTTGAAGTTCCCCTTCAACAACCCATTCGTCGCCCGATACCTAGGGGGCGTTCCCCCGTCCCCAGACAACCTCACAATCCAGCAGGTCCACCTTAGTGACGCGGCGGCAGAAGTCTTCCCCTTCTGGGCGGGATCTGTCTCTAGCGTCAAGTTCTCAGGCACGGAAGCATCAGTGTCCGTGCTCGGCATGATGAGCATGTTAGCAGCACAGATCCCCACGCAGACCTTTTCATGGATGTGCGACCACAATCTGTACAGTAAGCAGTGCCTAGTACCCAAGTCGCCATTTACCTTTAGCTTTTCCGTCGTAGCGGCCAGCGCTGACGGTGTGACCGTAACTCTTTCCGACCAAGGGCAGGCGACTACTAAGCTAGCCGCAGACACCGCTTTCTTTAACGGTGGGACCTTTCTGAACGGAGTCGATGGGAGTCAGCGCATGGGTGTAGACTTCTCCGCAACGGCGAACACCAATGAGTACTCTTTGGTGCTCTTGGTGCCCCTAGAGGGGCTCACACCTGGGCAGGCCATCACGTTCACCGCTGGGTGCGACAAGTCGATTGACACTTGTCTGAGCCGCTTCAACAATGTCGAACACTATGGCGGGTTTCCTTTTGTGCCTACCCTAAACCCTCACACTGCTAACTTGCAGATCACCAAGGAGAGATAGGCCATGACTGGATTTGAGTACCTTGTTATCGCTATTGTTATGGCGGTCGTCTCCGCTGCGGTTTCGGGGCTGTCTATGCTCCTCGCGCCTAAGCCAGACATCGAGGAAGCTGAGCCATCGGCTCTAGGAGACTTCGGGTTCCCTACGAACCTTGAGAGTCGGTACATTCCTGTTGTCTGGGGATCAACCCGCATCAGTGGACCTAACGTCATCTGGTATGGTGAATTATCCACCAACGCCCTCACCACCGGGGGCAATGTTGTTGGGTACGAATACTCCATTGGCATCGACATGGCCCTTTGCTGGGGCGAGCTGGACTCTATTACCGCGATCCAACTGGACGATGAGTTCTTCATCAAAGCTGGAGAGCAGCGCGCGCATACTGGCGGGACAGTACCTCTAGCCGGTTTCACGAAGACCACTAGTGGCCATCGGCGCATTAGGGTCACGGACCATAGCCTAACCGGCGGCCCAAAGAGAGGTGGGGGTATCGACGGGGACATTAGTTTTTACTTCGGAACCCAAGACCAGCCCATCAATGAGTGGCTCATAGGCAAGCTGAATGACAGCGGCGAGACCGAAACCCTAACCAATGGGGACGTGGTGCCTCGCGCTTCCCTGCTCCCCCATTACGGGGGTGTTGCCCGCATGGTCTGGGAGGGGGGTAAGCTCACCGAGCGCGCCACTGCACCTCAGTTCCAAGTTCATGTTCAGCGATTCCCCACGATGCTGACAACGTCCTATGCTAAGATCCGGGATGACGGCACTACGGCTGATGCCAACCCCATGCACGTAATCTATGAGATCCTGACGGATGTTGACTGGGGACTGGCCATTGATCCCTCACTGATCAATCGAGAGTCTTTCATCGCAGCCGCCAAGAAGTGCTCCGAAGAAGGAAATGGGTTCAGCCGGACAATTGATAGCCCGAAGCAGGCCTTTGGGGTCATACAGAGTATCAGTGATCAGGTCAATGGCGTCCTGTTTCAGAACGAGGACGGGCTGTTTGAATATACCCTGAACCGCAAGACGTACGAAGAGACGACCAACGCCATCCTAGACTATGACGGGAACCCCGTTGGCGGCACTACGTACACCACTGACGGCATTTTCCAAACTGGTGCGGTTGGCGCAGACGCTAGGTTTGGCGACGATGCGCTATGGGATGCACTTGAAGTTGGGGACCAAATCTTTGTCACGAACGTGACTGAGGGCAGTGGTTTGAAGCCCTGCGTGGTCACTTCCAAATCCTCGGCTGCCACTAAATTTGTGTTCTTCGCGAGCACCACTGGCGAGGATTTGGGGGCTGACAATACCTTCACTGGCGGCAGCATAGTTGCTACTGTTCAAAAGGGATTCAACACTGTCCCAATACTGACCCCTGCGTCGATCATCAAGGTCAAGACTGCGGATCGACAGTCATGGGACCAGACGTTCAACACCGTTCATCTCAAGTACCTAGACCGAACCCAGGAATTCAAGGAAGCGGTAGCCAACGCTGTGGATAGTGGGAACATGGCTATCCGTAGAGGCAAGAAGTCAATCAAACAAGTTGACATGCAAGGCATAAGGCACCCAGCGACTGCGGCGACAGTAGCACAGCGATTCCTAAAGTCCTACTCCTACCCTCTGACCACCTTGACTTTGGAGGTGTCCCGAGACCTAAGCTATCTGCGACCCGGCAGCATATTAGAAGTTAATCATCCCGACTTCGGGCTCTTTGACTTCTATATGCGAGTGTTGGAAGTCGGATTGCCCCAGGACTCCTCGGGCAACGTGGTTGTAAAAGGTATACGGGATGTCTTCGATGAACCGACTAGCTCTATCCAAGTTGGAGGATCTGCCTCTCTAGCGCAGGTCGTACCCGCTGACGCGGTGTTCCCTACCAGCATCGAGTTGACGGGATTGCCGGAGTTCTACCACCAACAGCTCGGCTTGATTAACTCACAGGCCCACACTTGGCATATCCTAGGGGGGCCGAATGCCACAACTACGTCGGCGCAGGCCTTCCAGTTAGATGGAGGGGCCTACCTTGATGTGTCCGACCAAGCGACCATGCCCCCGACGGGTAGAATTGTAGGCCACACCTCAGACGTGTGGCTGGATCGAGCCCAAGCCTCCAGATATGACAGGAACAGCTCGTCCACTGACTATTACGTTCCCGGCCCGTACGGGGCTAGCGCAGGCCCCCACACCAACCCAGTCAGGCACAACTCAAACGTAGGCAGTCCCATGGTCGAAGGGTTTTCTAACAACGCAATGTGGGGAGCCTTCAAGAATAATGCCGACCGGTACTTCGATAAAAGCATCGGTGATATTCTCGTAAGGGACCTCTCAGTATCAATCGGGCGACTCGAAGCTACTAGCATCACCGAAGAGCAGGTTAAGAACCTGGGCTATGGCTTAGCTCTTGTCCGCCCCGCTTGGGCGAATGGAGATAAAAGGTACGACGAGATCATTGCGTTCACGTCAGCACGCCCAGTAACCCTTTACTTCGGATGGGCATATCGCAATCCACTTATTGGTCCGGCTTTGGGCCTAGACTTTTCAGTGGGAACCAATGTTCCTAGAGATCAAATCATTGAGGCACATCCGTGCCTCTCCTTGTCGGGGGTGTACCGGGGACTACTCGACACTGGTATCCAGACCCTGAACACGGGATCAGAGATCCTGTTCCTGGATCAGGACGACCCGATGTATGATCGAGTCGGACAGATCACTGGAAGCCTCACCAACCAGACGTACCGTCATGCGGCGTACTCCCCAGCGGGCGGGACTGCCCCGGAGGACGCCACTGACCGGACGGTGACTGTGGACGAACTCAAAAGACGGCTTAGGCCCCTTCCTCCGACAAAGCTACGGATCAACGGCGACACCCCCAACCAACTCTGGGGGTACAACCACTATGATGATGGTCGGTATGAGCAATATAGTGTCAAAGATATAGGCACTAGCAGCATGACTCTTAACTGGAGCACCCATAACCATTCTGTCAACCCAGGTGTCGTAAAGCTGTATTCGGAGAATGATGCTGTTGACACCGATGAGAGGCTGCTTGTCGGGCTGAAACTCATCGACGATGATCGGATCGAAATTGCTACCGTGGCGGATCGGCCCAACGCCGACGAACGGAATAGACACCTGCTCGCGCGTCTGAAGGAGGGCTGGATGCCCACCAATCCACCATTGCGTGGCGGGACGGAATATACTGAGGGTGTTGACCGAACCACTCTGGGCTTTGCGGCCTCAACGTCGCTTCTGGGCTCTGCAAATGCGAACAGCGCCGAAGTCGTGGACATTACTGCAAGGTTCAATGCCATGGCCAATGGGACTAAACCGGAGCTGACCTCGGGTCAGGTCTACTTCGTTGAGGTGTCTGTGCAGTCCTATAGTGTTGCCGATAACCTCGTTTCCAGAGGCGCTCAGCGGTTCGGTGTAAAGTTCACTGCTACCGCCAACGTAACCAACACCTAGGAGGGCTTCCGTGCCAGCGTTCGGTAGAGGCTCCCTAAGCGCCCTAGAACTCGTTGACACGAGACTTCGGGGGGTGCTGGAGGAAGCCATCAAGTACTGGGACTTCACAGTCCTGGAGGGCCACAGAGGCCCTGAGAGACAGCAAGAACTCTTTGAGTCGGGGGCCAGTCAAGTGAGCTGGCCCAACTCAAAGCACAATTCGCTGCCCAGCGTTGCGGTGGACATTGCTCCATACCCCATCGACTGGGAGGATACCGAAAGGTTCATTCAGCTCTCTGGAGCGATCCTACAGATCGCGAAGCAGAACGGATTGGACTTGCGGTGGGGCGGAGATTGGAACAGGGATGGACGCATGACCGATGAGAGTTTCAGGGACTTACTTCACTTTGAGATGGTAGAACGCAATGCTTCATGAATTCGAGATCGTAAGCGCCGGGGCCACCGCCCTAGTGGGCGGCTTCTCTGTGCTGTGGCGACAAATCACTGCTAGCTCTCGGCGGACAGAGGAACGACTCAAGGCAAGTGAGGAAAAAGTGCAGGAGACCCATGACCAGATCACCACACTGAACCGAACTGTTGGCCTGCTAGAAGGTCGTCAGCAGGGAATTGAGCAGCTATCTGATAGGGTATTAGACGCAGTAAGGCTAGCTGTGGGGTGACACCAGAAAGGGCGAGATATGCTCATAACTAAGTTCATGGAGATACCGACCGAAGCGGAGTGGAACTCCGAGTTGGATTCGGGCTGGGCTGGCCCAGACGGGTCCACCGCGTCAACGGATCACATGATGGGCGTCCGCATTGGACGCACGACGACGGACTACCGGGACGTAAAGCTCCCCGCGAGTCTACACGATTACCGCTACCGGTTGGGCAGAGAGCACAACCTTAGCGGCGCACACAGACATGCTGCGGACGTCGCGTATCGTGACGACTGCATCAGGTACATCCAGCAGGAGCTGGACGGTCGCGCGGGGGTTATCCTCGGCGTGGTCCGATCTTGGGCGCGGTACTACACTCTTCGGCTATTTGGCTGGAAGGCGTTCCGCCACTGAGCGAAAAAGCTGTCCCCCCCATTCGGGGGTTTGGGCGGGAACAGTCTGCGGGGAGGGGCAATTGCCCCTCCCCGCTTTTTTGCGTTTTAGCTTCTGTTTCGGAAGAGGAGTGCCATGACCATCGCGCCCACTAGTAGGGACGTCCCGAAGGGCAACGACGGAACTACGAGCGGCTCACTCCAGCCAGAGCAGAACGCGCTCTCACCGCAAGCCTGGACCTGGACCCAGCCATCCGCGAAAGGCAGATCCTCGGTTAGGATGTTTACACACTGATCGAGATTAGCTTGGATGCAAGCCTCAACGTCCTCCTGTGTAGGCGACCCGCCTCGAAGGGGGTCCCAGAGTAGGGCCCATTTGGTGTCACATTGGTGCCGCAGGAACGTAGGGTCACATCTGAAGTAAACCGGCTCCCCTACGGTGCTGAGGGGTACCGGCTCCCCAGGGTAGCCTTCGATGTCCGGCGGTAGCATCTGGAACTCCCAGTGACGGGGGTCTAGCTCTGGCGCTCCCGGTAGGCTGGGCTGGTGGAACTCGTATATTGGCATATAGCTCTCCTAGTACCGGATCTGTACCGCGAGGTAGATGTCACCGATGCAGATCGCGGACTTCCCACGGATCTCAATTCCGATGCAATCATAGGCGTCATTGACGTGCCGGACATACGTCTTTATGTCGTCGTGCGCCATCTTCGCGGTCGCACATCCGGTCAGGCTGAGCAGGGTTAAAGCAAGGATGGCTAGTCGGGCATACATAGGAATCCCACCTCCCTAAGATAGGCGTCGAGGATCTTGACGCTCCAGAGCCCGTCCAGGGGCACGGCTCTCGCCTGGAACCCCTCGTGAAACCCTTCACATTCAAGGTCCCAGAGTGTCCCGTGTTGCGCGAGCAGCTTCGCGGAGTGCTCAAAGTGGAAGCCCACGGCTTCCGTTCGGTCTGTCGTTACTCTCATGGTGTCCTCCTACTTGAGTATGTATAGGAAAAAGGCGGTGACTAGTGCCACGCGCCAGAGGATTGCGAACCGGGGGCAATTATTCATGCCGACCGCCATCCGATAAACTTCAAGGCGATGTCGAGTGCCTGGACCTGAAGCTGGTGGACCCGCCCGTCCCCTACTCGGATTTCTAGGTCCGCTTTGATCTTCGCATGGCCCTGCTCCGAAGCGTGCCGGGAGGCGTCCGTGCCTGTCTTGGCGCCTTCGCGTACCACCCGTACGACGTACGTGCGGTCAAACTGCTCCCTGATAAACTGCACCTCGTTGTCGAACCGCGTGTCCGTGGCGACCCACAGCGGGCACGTCGGGGAGTTGTGGACCTCTTCCAATGCCGCGTTCAACCAAACGTCCTCATTCATGCCCCGGAACAGATCCGTCCCAATATGTTGGAGGAGCTGACGGCGGGTCTGGACTTCGCCACGGCCGGATACTACACAAGGCCTGCCGCTCGCGTAGTACGCGGGGGACTCCTTGTAGTCCAAGTCGGAGTCGAGGCGTTCTCGGTCCCATCCGTAGACGCGAGCGCAGACGTCCTTTAGGGCCTCAGCGAACTTCAGGTTGCGAGATCCTGGAACGGCTTCCAAGACCGCTGCTGCCGCAGTGTCCTTCCCGGCACCGGCAGCGCCGATGAATATAATTGCGTTGGAACTACTCATCGTCCTTAACCTCCAGAGTTGCCGCCAGCGAGCTGATGAGTTCTTCATGTTTCTCAGGCGTGAGCCCCAGGTATTCAAAAGCCTCTTCCTTGGTCCACTTTCGCTCGCCACGGATCACATCGTTGTACGCCATAGCATACTTGATTCCGAACTCCGCGTCATGGTCCTGCTCGCGCTCCCGTTCATACTCTATGGTACGGTGCTGTGAGGCGTGGGCCAACTCGTGGACGAATATCTCTGACTGAAGTAGAGTGATCAGGTCCTCTCGGGGGACGCCTTCGTAGGTGTCGAGGTAGATTGTGCCCCACTCGTGAAGCTCCCCGTCCTCGTCCTCCCACATCGCCACGTCGAACCTGCCATGCTCTTTCTCTAGTGGCTCGATTGTCACGTCGAAGTTGGCGAAGCTGAAGGGGTGTAGCTCCGCGTAGCTCTCGCCCTGCGCGGTAAAATATTTTTCCTTCTCGTCATCTGTCATATTATCTCCTCGTAGTGGTTACCCTGCATACCCTTTAGTATCTCCGCTACACGGAGTACACTTAGTGCCACAGGGCAACTTAATTACCATCTCAGTCGTTTCAAGCCCAGCAGCAGGTCACGCTGGGTTGCATCCTTCATCTGGATGGCATCCCAGACCACGGAATCCACCGTGTCTTTGGCGAGCAAGTGGTGGACAATCACCGCTTCCCGCTGACCCTGCCGCCACAACCGCGCGTTCAGTTGTTGGTAGTACTCCAAGTTCCAAGTAAGCCCATACCAGCACAGGTGGTGGCCGCCGGTCTGAAGGTTGAGGCCATGCGCTGCTGCTGCTGGATTGACCAGAAGCATAGGCAGATCACCCGCGTTCCAACTCTCGATTGCCGCCGCTGTATCGTCCGGTGCGGACCCTGATCCAATGTACGGCACGTCTAGCTTATATGCCGTCTTCATATGCTTGCGGACCTGCTTGAGGTCGTGGCGAAACTCATAGGCGACGAGCAGCGGCTTCTGGCCTAGTTCATCGAAGAGCTGCGCCAGTTCCTTAACCTTGGCTTGATGTACGTACTCGATGCGGCGGTCTGTTTCCGTGCCAGCCAGCCCATCGTCCGTGATGTAGACTGCACCGTTGGCGACCTGACGACACTTAGCTGACAGAACCGCAGGATTGACCGCCACCACCGTAGCGTTGGGACTGAGATTGACCAGCATCTCGGACCGCAACTGCTTGTAGAGGTCCATCGCAGCCGGAGGTAGGGTAACCTCTCGCTGGACTCTAATCAAGTCCGGCATGTCTAGGTAGTCCGTAGCTTCTAACCGCACAGAGTGAGGCTTGATCGCGTCCTGGATCAGGCCGGGGCTATGTACGCTGGGTGCCCAGACCATTCCCCAAGGCCGCTTTGACGCCTGAAACTTGAAGTCCGACCTGAACGCAGTCAGCGTCTTGCCCAGAATATCCGGGTCCAAAATCGCGAACTGCCCGAACAGGTCTTCGCATCCGTTTGGAGCTGGCGTACCAGTCAGGATGAACCGATTTGGTATACCACCCTGGTGTTTGTGCGCGATTTTGAATAGTGTCCTGGTTCTCTTCGAGGAGTAGCTTTTGAAAATTGTAGACTCATCGACTGCGAGGGCGTCGAACCGTTCAATAGCGCCGGACTCCATCTGGCTTTCGAGCCAACCCAAACCTTCTGGGTTGATAACTGTTATGTCCGCCTCGTTGCAGAGCGATACCTCTTTGCCCTTCTTGCCGTGCGCCACATGGACTTTGAAGTCCTTGAAGCCTTTCCACTTCTGGACTTCCAAGGGCCAAACACCCCAACAGGTTCGCAGTGGGGCCACGACTAGCATCCGTGTGGCCGCAAGGCAGTCATACTGCCGACGGAAGTATTCCAGTACGATGGATGTCTTACCGAGGCCCGGATCGAGTAGCAGCGCCATAATGCCCTTCTCTTCCATATCTTGGATTGCCAACTCCTGGTAGGCGTGGGGGGCGAACTTTGGTAGATTCTTACCCATCTGGTTCTCCTTCAAATTCATCGAGGAAATCCTCGACCTGTTCTTTGTTCCAAGCGACCCCCGTGAGGAAGCCTAGCTTAGCTAGTCCCTCCAGATAGAATTCCTGAAGAGGTTGGAATCGCGAGGCTTCATCCTTCTTTAATTCCAAGAAAGCCGCTCGACCACTTTTGAACATCGTGAGGTCCGGCCACCCGCCGCCTTGCAGCAGCGCAAGTTTCACTACGTAGATCCCTCTTTGCTTTGCTTGCCTGACAGTCCATCGCTCCAGCGCTTTCTCTGACCTACTCACCGCGCAGTATCTTCGCAAAGTTTACTTCGCCAAGCCCAGCCTCTTCGAGACAGAGGGTCTCTTCCTTTCGGAGCTGATCGCGGACGGCGGATACTGACAACTGGGCCATGTCAGCAAGTTCGGGAAACCCGCTCGCCTCTCGGAAGAAAAACCGTTTGGCGTGCATAAAATTCTCTACGTCCTCCAGACATAGGGCGTCGGCGCTAGAGAATGAGAACAGCGCCTCCCGGAAGTTGTCAAGTTGACCACCGATGATCTCGATTGCTGCGTCCTTAGAAGTGTCCATTTGATTCTCCTTACGCCTGTTTGATGCAGAGTGAGGCGCCGACCATCAGCGAGACCCCTGCAACCGCCCAACGAAGGTCCAGGCCCTCGTTGAGTACGTAGTGTGAGTTAAGGACTCGCAAAACGGACATCGTGATAGTCCACGATATCCATGCGGCCATTACGTTGGGCGCCTTGTTGAACACAGTATATAAGCAAAACTGTGCCACGATCAGGTATGGCAACCCGTGCATCCCGTACAACAGGAACGTGTCCTGTGTACGGGAGAAAGTTTCGATGCGGACGATACAAAAAGTACCGACGGCAATCCAGAGCATTGTTGTTAGCATTTTCCCCTCCTACTTCCGGTACCGTTTGCCTCGCCACCCTTCGGCAGCCAACGGGAACCCTTCTGCCCATTCCGGTAGAATGGATATGAGGTCCTCAAACTCTTTAACAGATCCCCGACCTTCAGGGACCTCGGCCACGATCTCATCGTGAACCGTTAGCAGCGGAACGTACAGCCCGCCAGCGTCAACCGACAGCATCGCTTCCGCCATCATGTCTCGACTCAAGGCCTGGACGACGTTCTCTGTCAGCTTGCCACCGTAGGTGTTCTGACGAGTGTACTTCCGAGTCATTGAGTTCTGCCCCATAAAGGTCAACTTGGTGTCCACCCTGATGAGCGATGGGCTGACGCCTAATCGCTCACAAAAGTCTCGAAGTGTAAGCAGTGCAGCCTGCGCTTGGATCGTGTTCTGCCGCTCCTCGTATTCCGCCGGGTTCTCGCCCTGCTTCCGGGGGAACACTTCGATCCAGTCGTTGAAGCGACTCGGAACATGAGAGACACGCGGCTGGTAGTAGCGAAGGCACCGACCAGACGGAAGCTCGATGTGCAGAAACTCGTCCTTCGTGTAGAGCTTGAGTTTTCCAAGGAGTACCGGGTGACCCGAACTGCGACCAACCGCTTCCTTCGCTGCATCCTCAATCTCTCGCCAGAACGACTTGATCTTGCTGTATGTCGAGCGGTAGGTCTCGACGACCTGCTTGGCCATCTCTTCTGAGACGTCCATGCCGTAGCCTTGGCAGGTCTCCGCGAACTTCGCGTAGCCCATCTGGTAACCAAGACCGAGAACGGCCTGCTTGCCCATCTGGCGTTGGTCCTTCGTAACGTCTCCATACTCCACGCCGTAAATCTCAGCGGCAGTGGCCATATAGATGTCCCGACCTTGACGAAACGTCTCTAGCGCCGCTTCATCCCCAACCAACCAGAAGATACCACGCGCCTCTATCGACGAGTAGTCAGCGCAGATCAGATCGTAGCCTTCCTTGCTGGTCATCGCGCCGCGTAAAGCGGACGACATAACTTCCATAGGGTCTCCGTACATGACGTCGAGGTACTCGCGGTCTCCTGTAAGAACCGCGTCACACAGGACGTCGATATCTTCCTTGACGGAGCCGCGCGGGAAGTTCTGCGGTTGCAAGAGCCTTCCAGCCCATCGTCCTGTGTCCGCTCCGTGGTAGGCAAGGAGTCCACGAGCGCGACCGTCCGGCCCCACCACGTTGTACATGCTGACGTACTTCTTGATCGAGGTCTTCGCCTGCGACTGTCGCAGTTGAAGGGCTTCGAGCGCATCGCTCGACCACAGCTTCGGATGCTTGAGGGCGTCCTCAATCGTGGCCTTCTGTGTGTTGGGCAGGAATCCGTCTCCGGGTTCGCCATTGATGTAATCCATGAACGCCTGCCGCTGGCCGACCGTCTTGACCGCGCCGTCCGTAAGTTCCGAGATCCGGGCGTCCGCAAGCTCCTTGCATTCATCCGCAATCTTGAGAGCCGCAGCAACCATATCCATGTCGATCTGGATGCCGGTAGTATTCATCTTCTGGTCGAGCTGCCAGACCTTGAGTTCCTTCTCGGGAAGGTGGTAACCAAGACGCTTGGAGATGCCGTGTTCGACCACAACGTCCTGCTTGCAGTAATCGAAGAGTACATCGAGGTCTTCGTCGGTCTCCTTCCAGTGGCTCAACTCCCGGACGGCCGGTACGTGATCGTAAAGCTCTTTCAGCACAAATACGTTCTTCGGCTTTACGATTTCCTTCCAGCGCCTCTTATCGTCAAGCGCGTGCTCGGCTACAAGCTCAAGGTCAGCCTTGAGTGCAGCGCGGGGCTTGCAGAGCCGCATCATCGTTTTGTGGCCCAGCTTGTCCTTCTCTTGAACCAAACCAAGGGCCTGCGAGGCGCCGTCAAGCGACCGTGGGAGGGAAAACGTAGCGGCCAGGGCCGAGGAGCAGCGCCACTGGTTAGGGTGGACTGCGGGCCAAGCGAGGCGGGCTACGCCGACGAACTGCCAGATGGCTCGCTCGAACTGTGAGTTGTGCGCCTCGATCTCGCAGCCGTCCTTGACGTAGCCGAAGAGTCGTTCGAGGTGTTCGCGACCCTGCTCTTCACGCCCAAGGGACGGATATGCTGGGTGCCAGAGAACCGCCGCAGTTTCTCCGTCGAATAGGATGGCTAAACACATGATCTCAGTGCTCGGGTCCTGGGCGTATCGGTACGCGCCGTACTTGATGTCGTATGCGGAACGGGTCTCGAAGTCGATGGTTACTCGCACGTTGTCTCCTTTTATCACCGTTGCATTATCGCGCGGGCTGAAGAGTGAAGCAAAAAAAAAGGGCGGCCCCGCTAGGGGCCGCCGTGTACGATCAGACTGTTGGGGGGTTAAAGGAGATCATTGACGTCGATGGCGTCGAACACGGTCTCCGCAGCGTTGCTGCTGCCGAGTCGCTCCCCATCCCGAACCTTCTGTACGTTCGAGAGGCTAAAGGCCACGCCGTTGTTGCCGTTCATACTATAGGCAAAAGCGCTCACCTGGATGCGAGCTTCAACCCCCGGATAGATCTCCGAGGGGTCGATGATCGCGCCGAGGTCCGCACCGACTACGCCGGGGACGAACTTGGACTTCGCCGTCAGGAACTTCGCGCCTTCAACGAACGCGCCGCCGAGGTGCTCCTTCTCTTCGCCATCCCGAATGGGATTGCGTAGGTTGGAAGGCACCTTTTCCCCGAACTTTTCGGTGATGGCCGCATCCACGAGGGCCTCAAGGCTGGAAACGTCAGTTCCTGGCTTGAACACGATCATGGTGGAATACTTCGGTGGGGCCGAAGGATTGTTGGGGTTGAGTTCTGGCTCGAAGATGGCAGGGAAAGAAAGAGTACCGATGGGTGTTACTACCTTGGACATTATATGTTCTCCTTTAAGTATGCGGGCTAGACATCATGTCCGCGCCGCTTCAGCTTGTTCTGTGGGCGGGGAGAGCATCCCCCCGCCTACAGTTTAGTATCTCCGCTCCGCACCGTTTACTTAGTGCGGGGCGGAGTTTTTTTTTTTTTCATTCAATCTCACTGAAGACCACCGTGGCCTCTTCGACTGCTTCTCGTGGATCAGACTCGTGGGCGACAGTCATGTCCCCCTCGGGCTTGACTGTCCGGGCCTTGACCCAGTCCTCATCGAGCCCAGCCTTTTCCATTTGCTTGGGCGTAAGCGGCTTTCGCTTCGTCCCGGTGTCCAGCTCGCCAAGCGCTTCAAGCTCATCCATCAGCGCTTGCTCGTCCGCCCAGACTCGGCGCGTCCGCTTGTGGACGACCTTGAATCCGGGCAGTGTCATGCCACTCTTCGTTGCCTTCAGGTTGGCTAGAGCGCGAACCTTAGTAATCCAGTTCTCCAGCACCTCCGCGATCTTGAGCGCGGCCGAGATGGCCTCCGGGTCAGTTGCCCCCGGAAGGATCAGTTCGACCTTTGCTGCCTGCTCCATGGGCAGCGAGTCCAGATCCTCCGCGAAGGCCTCTTGCGCCTTCTTGAGTGCCTGCTGCTGCATCAGGGGACATACTGCTGTCGCCGGACAGAACCTACAGTGAGAACCAGCCTCGTACTTGGCGAGCGCAGGTGAGCGAGTCGCCGCGATGGCTGGCAGGAACTCTGCATCCCGCCATTCACGAAGCTCGCCTGCCGTTGTCCGCCAGTCCGAGATGCGACGTCCGTCCGAGAAGAATACTCGCGGCTGGATGATAACGACGTTGACGATGTCTTGGTCGCCATACTCACCGGTCTCGATAGCACCAAGGGCGTAAAACATGGCCTGCGAGTTACGCGGGGCCGTGACCTTTACTCCCTTGCCGTACTTCAAGTCCACCACCCAGATCGTGCCGCCAACTTGGTCAACTACGATGCAGTCTGTGGTGCCGAAGATCTCCTCGTCCCCCGGTATGGGGAACATCGTTGATTCCGACTGTACAACTGGATGTCCGATGCAAGAGTCCACAAAGCCGAGAATAGTCTCAGCGTAGAACCGAATGCACTCTTCCATTTCCTCGTCCGCTATGAACTCGTGGTCCGACTGGCTCGTCGTGCCAGTGAAGGCCACTCCGGTCCAGGGGTCCACGTTCGCAACGTATTCGTTGGACGAGTCGCACTTACGGAGAACCGTTCCGACGACGGTTGCTTCAAGCACACCTTCGTTAGCGGGACGGCCCTCGTCTACATTCCGTGCAATCTGGTCAACAATTAGTTCTGCCAGACAGTGAGCCGCCGAACCTTCCTCCGCGAATATCGAGGAGGTGTTCGTAAGCGCTGGGTCAAGCGTAGCTATCAGCGACGGACTGGACGAACATGTCATCCAGCGGCCTGAGCTACTTGCTCCAATATTGCTGTGTAGCACTAGGCTACTCCTTTACGTTAGAAACCTACGAGCATTCCCGTCGGCCGGTTACCGTGTCGATTCCGCAGGACGACACTTCCTCCTCCTCCTCCTCTACGGTCTCTTCGTTGTCGGTTTCATTCAAGATACCGGCGCGGAGACCGCCCACTCGGAAGGTCGTTACGCCCTTTGCGCCTCGCTCCCAAGCCTGCATGTACACATCTTTGAAGTCCTCCCACAGAATGTCCGTGGGCACATTGATCGTCTTACTAATGCTTTGGTCAACATACGGCGAGCAAGCAATCAGAACGTCAAGGTGCTCCTGTGGAGATAGCTCTCCCGCAGTGCGACCTTCGACCCCGAACACTCGAACCGCATAGTCCTCAACGGCTTCAGTGCGCGGCCCCTCCGGCATCTGGACCACTCGGTCGAACCGATGTGCAAACACCGGCTCCAAGCCAGAGGACACATTGTCCGCTGTTAGGCTGATCGTTCCCGTTGGCGCAATTGCCAAGAGGTGACTGTTGCGAATCCCATACTCGTAGATGTCGTCGCGTATGTCATCGCCGAGCCGCTCAGCAAAATCACTTTCCAGGAACGGTTCAGCTTCAAACTTAGGAAAGGCTCCCTTCTCTTTGGCCAAGTCGATCGAGGCTCGGTATGCTTCGTCCCGAAGCAAGGCCATTACAACCTCGGTCTGCTCGCAGAACTCCGGGCTGCCATAGGGCAAGCCGGTTGCTTCCAGCGCATTAGCTAGGCCGGTAACTCCGATCCCAATCCTACGCTTGTCCTTCATCTCCCGTTCCTGCTCTGGCAAAGGCCAGACAGACGCTCGGTCGATGACGTTGTCCAGGCCGCGAACCGCCGCCGGGACGTCCGCTGCAAACTTATCAAGGTCGATCTTTCCCCCTCGGACGTACTTGACTAAATTGAAGGAGCCTAGCAGACAGGCTCCAAAGGGTGGCAGCGGGATCTCTCCACACGGGTTGGTACCTGTGATTGTCTCACAGTAATCCAAGTTGTTCTCTCTCTGGATCTTGTCGATGAAGATGACACCCGGCTCCGCGTAGTCATACGTGGACCGCATAATCATGTCCCATAGCACCGTCGCTCGAACAGTTTTGTACACCCTGTCATCGAAGCGTAGGTCGAAATCCGAATCGGAACGTACCGCTGCCATGAACTCATCGGTTGCCAGGATCGACATGTTGAATCCCGTCAACGTAGTCGAGTTGTTCTTGGCATGGATGAACTCTTCGATGTCCGGGTGGTCTACCCGAAGCACACCCATCTGCGCGCCACGTCTATGGCCGCTTGAGGCAATGGCCCGTCCGACAGAGTCGAAGATGTGCATGAAGGAAACTGGGCCACTCGAAGGAGAGTCTAGCTTCTTAATGTTGGAGCCGTTAGGGCGAAGCGTTGAGAAGTTGGTCCCGATGCCCCCGCCCAGTCTCATGGTTGCCGCAGCCTCCGTGGCACGCTGCATGATGTGGCCCTCTTCATGTACGAACGAGTCCGTGAAATTCCCGGACATGTAGCAGTTGATGGGAGAAACCACTTTCATGGCACCCATGCTAGCCTGCACGCGACCGCCTGGAAGGAACCGTTGGTTCTGTAGCATATCCTGAAGGGCCCGAAAATGCTCTTCGTCGTCTTTTAGCGAACCGGCTACCCGGTTCATGGATTCAATGAAGGTTTCACCCTTTCCTCGATATTTCTGTGCGTGTAGCTCGTCGCTGAATGTGACCTGTGGTCCCTTGCTCATTATTTTTTTCTCTCCTTGTGTTTGGTTCGTTGAATGTGTCATTACTTTGAGGGTATCGGCGGTCACATCGCACGCCGAATCGCCTTAGCTACCTCGTCAAACTTGTCCTCGTTGAGCGTGGTCAGATTCTTGGCTCCTGACTTCCCCAGGATGGCAACCAACTTGTCGCGCCCCAAAGCGCCCTTCTTACTTACCAGTTCCCTTGCGAGACCCCGGAGGTCGCCGAGTGACATCGCAGGGGCAACCGGAGCCGCAGGTTCCAGTTCGACCGGAGGCTGCACCTCCACCGAAGTAGCTCCAAGTAGTCGAGCGGAGATGGCGTCGGCAAGTCGCTCGATGTCCGCGTCTGAGATTGTGATCGTAAGTTCCATTAGTGTGTCTCCTCAAAGTGATCAGAAGCATAGATCCCTATCTTCTGAAGTCTTTTGTCCCATTCCGCGCGCATACGCAGAACTACTTTGTGCATCTCATATTCACTCCTAGGAGCGCCCGACCACACTAGGTGTGCTTCTTCAGCCAGCTCCAGAGGTTCGACCCCTATGCAGAACAGCGCATAGAGTCTGGCCTCCGTCCCCCTATGTTCTATCATACTGTTGAACGCCCGCTCCAGGTCGATATGGGATGTCATTCGGCTCCAGGATGCCCCCTTCTTGCGGGGCACCTGGATTTCGGTCTTGAGTACAATCTTGTCACCCCCCTGGTCTATCATGACGAGATCTTGGGCGGGCAGAACAGACCCATGTATTTGATTCATGATCTGCTCCATCCAGCCATCTATCGTTTTGTCAATCACGTGACCCTCCTGAAGCCCTTGCTTACGCGGCCGTCCGTGCGGCGGCGTGCCGCCGTCCAGCCCTCAATCGTCTGCATAGCACGTCCAAGACGTCGCATGTCCTTCGTCTGTATGCTGCTCCCATCGACCTTGCCGAACGCAACGAAGACGAGTTCCTCCTGTCCGATGAAGTCTACTTCCGGCTCAATTTGTCGGAGATGTCCGATCAACTTGAACTCAATCGGATCAGCAATACGGCGGAGTTCCTGCTGCTCCCCGGCTTCGGCCCAAAGACTTTCCTTCAGGAACAGCGATTCCACCGTGGGGTCTGCAAGCCAAAGCTGGACGGCTTGCGCCCATATCTGATCACGATCCCTTCGGAGTTCCGCCAGTGCCACAGAGCTAACCTCTACCGGGATGAATCGTCGGTTCCCCGTGCTGTCGAGAAGGTACTCAGCGTCGTTGGTAGTACCAATAAAGATACACTGCCGCCGGTACTCTCGCGACTCACGAGCGTAGGCGAAGCGTGCCTTGTCAGTGGTGCGTGAAACGAATGCCTTGATGGATTCCACGTCCGACTTCGACATGACTGCAAGTTCCTCGACCTCCACCAGCCAGTGTCCCTGGATGGCTTGGATGACGTCCTTGTTGTCCATGCTGTTCGTCGAGGGTAGGCCCTCCAGTGTCCAATCACCTCCTAGTACCTTGATCAAAGTGGACTTGCCGCACCCCTGCGCGCCTTCCAGAATGATCATCGAGTCGAACTTGATTCCCGGTTCCTTGACGCGAGCCACGCTGGCACGGAAGAACATCTCCGCAACGCCTGCGTTGTACGCACCCTTCTCTCCGCCCGCATAGCGGTAGAAGAACTCTGTAATCCGGTCCTCGCCGTCCCATACCAGATCGGACAAGTAAGACTTGATAGGGTGGAACGAATGCGGAACCGCGAGACATGATATAGCCTCTGAGACCTGCTGGAGACTAGGCTCGAACATGTAGTCAGAGATGATCGCACGCCGAAGCCCATGGAGTGTGAGGTCCGTAATGGACTTGTTGATCTCCGGGAAGTATTTTCGCACCTTAGAGAGATCCCCGCCGAGGCTAACCTCCTGTGACAGCGCGTTCAGCGCGGGCTCAAGTCCCATCGCTTCAATCGCCTTCATGCAGTTCTCAAGTGTACGCTTCGGACGACCACTCTTCTCGCGGTCAAATAGCCCGTCAGTGTCCGGCCCCCCTACCGGCGCTGTGAAGCGTGGAGGCACCGACAGGATCGCCCGATCTTGCTCGGAAAACTCTGCATTTCCGAACGCCTGCTCTGGCTCGTCGCGGAGAAGCTCAGAGCCACCCGCCTCAGAAACCACCTTGAACAGAGTCGCCGCTGTGATGCCACCACCTTTGAAAGAGTCCCACCGCATACGGATGGTCTCTTCTTGACCCGAGTATTCCGGGTCAGATACAGACCACTCGACGAACTCTTCGCGGCCTTCG
>Ga0115558_1000669_pt1 | contig 22008 bp, 13 predicted proteins | sample COGITO_mtgs_1104_4_FD_87279 | JGI IMG/M metagenome (GOLD analysis project Ga0115558, IMG submission 87279) | Pelagic marine microbial communities from North Sea - COGITO_mtgs_110426 | ecosystem: Environmental > Aquatic > Marine > Epipelagic | place: Germany:Helgoland, sampling site Kabeltonne... | reverse complement strand
CTATTCCTCACAAAAATCTAGTAAAGGGTTTAGTGAACTGACCTTCTTGTTTGCATCAAGCACTTTTAATCAATTGTACATGAGGGTGAAATATTTGAATCAGTATACTGATGCTAGGGAAAAACAAGTGAAACAAATTGAGATTGTTCAAAAAAGCTTAGCTGAGCAAAACTTGGAAATAGAGCATCAAAGGGATAACAAAAATGACCTTCTTAATGATGCATTAAATGAGAACAAAAAAATAGCTGATTTGAGAGGTGAACAAAGATCACTTGTCAATAAATTAACGAATGAAGAAGCTCGTATTAAGAAACAACTGAACAATCAGAAAAAATCAGAACGAGAGCTATCCTCAAGGATAGATGCCATTATTGAGGCGGAACGAAGGGCTTCTTTAATCTCTTCTGTTGACATGACTGCCTTAACAGGTGCCTTCACATCCGAGAAAGGCAAACTCCCTTGGCCAGTAGCAGATGGTTTTATTTCGTCGAAATTTGGTACCTACCAACACCCCACTTTAAAAAGAGTTACTATCAGTAATGCTGGCATCGACATACAAACCTCAAAAGATGCTACTGTTCGTGCTGTGTTCCCAGGGAAAGTAATTGGAATAATGTCAGTGTCAGGATTAGGTAACACAGTGATCATCCAACATGGTGATTATGTTACCGCTTACTCAAAACTCAAGTCTGTCATTGTGAAAAAGAATGACGAGGTTCAATTACTTCAAGAATTAGGACAAGTTTTGACAGACAGCGAAAACCTTTCTGAAATCAAATTCAGAATCCATGACGCAAAAGGCAGCGTAAACCCTGAAATCTGGCTAGAGAATAAATAGTTTACTCAACTAAAATATTTCAATTCCGTGTATATTTTTAGTTGATCTTAAGGATAAACGGGGCTGAGATTGATTTAAATTCATTATCTTTGGCTCTATTCCAAGAAAAAGAAAAGCTTATGGAGACAATATTCGCAATAGGAATGCCGGGTGGGCCAGAAATGATTTTTATAGTATTGATCATTTTGCTTCTTTTTGGAGCAAAGAAAATTCCTGACCTAGCAAAAGGTTTTGGTAAAGGAATTAGAGAGTTCAAGGACGCTACTAAAGAGATTAAAAAAGAAGTGGATGATGCAGGAGACGAAATTAAAAAGTCTTAATACGTCCAATTCTTAACGAAATTCAGAATGCATTGACTTTTAAAGGTCAATGCATTCTTTTTTTTAAAAATTTCCTACAGAAATACATACTAGAATATCGCGTGGTTCGTAACTCTACAGGTCACTTTAACCTTGCAAAATCAACTTCATAAATTTTCAAGAGTATCAAAAATTTCGCAATTTCATAACTTATAAATGACTAGAGGAATAGCTGTTAAAATACAATCCATTATCCTCCTACTATTTTTTTTGGTAGTAACTGATTTACATGGATTTTCTTTAACAGACACTATTCCTGAGCTTAAGAAAGCTATTTATGATTACGCTCCTGATTTCTCTTATCAAGAATTGGAAACACGATATAACTCATTAGAAAAGGAAATAGACATCGCATTTAATGAGCGTGTAAAAGCCTTTATCAATTATTTCACCATTAGGAACAGAGATTATACCCGCGAAATGGTAAGAAGGCAGGAGCTGTATATTCCATTGTTTGAAAAGTATTTAGCCAAGTATGATTTGCCTGATGAATTGAAATACTTACCTATCATTGAGGCTGGACTAAACCCCAAAGCGACTTCGGGCCCAAGGGCAGTTGGCTTATGGCAATTCATGTCGCCGACGGCAAAAGAACAAGGACTAAAAATTGATTGGTACATCGATGAACGCATGGATCCAGAAAAATCCACAGAAGCAGCTTGTAAATACATAAGGTGGCTTTATGGTGTATTCAAGGACTGGAAGATGACATTGGCCGCCTATAATAGTGGCATTGGTAATGTGCAAAGAGCAATTAGACGTGCAGGTTATAAAAAGGACTTTTGGGATGTCTATCGCTTCTTACCCAGAGAAACAAGGTCATATGTACCTCAATTCGCAGCGATCTTTTATTCAATGGAATTTGCAGACGAACATAATATTTTTGTAGACGACCCTCAATATCCAATAGCACATGAAGTGATTACTACCAATCAATTTATTTACTTGAAAGCATTTGCAGATGAAAGTGGAATTGATCTTGACGACTTAAAAAAACTAAACCCTTCCATTAAAAAAGGGGCAATTCCAGCTTCGGCAAAAAATTACGAATTACGAATTCCCAAGAAAAAAGCGAATGACTACAAAGCCCGGACCACTCAAATTTTAGCCAAAGCAGAAGCTGGTAAAACTGAATTTGAAAAAATGGCCAAAAACATGCCAGGCAGCACATTTGGTAAAGAAAAAACCATCTATCGGGTGCGTAGCGGTGATGTTCTTGGTACTATAGCACAAAAGCACAAAGTCCGCGTGACTGACCTCAGGTCTTGGAATAACATCCGTGGTTCTATGATAAGAGTAGGGCAACGACTCACAATTTATTCTGGTCCTGATTTTTATGAGCCTTCTCTAAGCAAAAGTCAAAAAGTTCGCAATCAACCACTACCCAACTCTAAGACCCATGTGGTAAAACCAGGCGATACCTTGTGGGATATCTCTCGCATGTACGAAGGGCTTACAATACAAAGAATTAAACAGCTAAATGACTTAAAGACCGACAGGCTTGAGCCAGGAATAGCACTAAAAATAGGGTGATAAATTCCTTCAACTAAAGTTTTAGTAGATTTCTCTTGCTTATCTTTTGAATTTTATTTTCCTTGGAACTAAGAATTAAAAACCGGCCTACCATGAGCAAAAAACTGATCCTCTTTTCATTAATTCTTTTTTCTACAATGGCTTGTTCCTTGAAAAAAGGAAACGGTAAAAAAAACCCAAACCTTTTACCTGAAGCATCTGGGGAATATGGTGAGGTGGTTATTATTGTGAACAAAGACAAATGGAATGGTGATTTAGGTGAATCCTTGAAAGAGGTTTTTCATGGATATATACCAGGTTTGACTAGGCCTGAACCATTTTTCACAACACGCGTAATAGAGCCATTTCAATTCAATAGGATTTTCAAACTCGCCAAAAACGTTGTCTATGTCACATCATTTGAAGGATCCCAACCTGCGGATAAATGGCTACAAGGGACGTTCAATGAAGAAGCCAAACAAATGGTACTTAATGATACTTCTCAATTTATGAGGACGCAAGATGACCAGTTTGCACTAGGACAAAAAGTGCTCAGACTCTTTGCAAAGGACGATGCCACTTTAATTGAAAAGTTAGCGGAGAACAAAGACATCATTCGTAACTACTTCAATATTGCTGAGAAAGAGCGTTTGGCAGAAGACTTGCGAAGCTCAACTGCAGGACGTAAAATTGCTGGCAGATTAAAAGCCAAGTTTGGTTATAATATCAAAGTCCCTGCTGGCTACGAAGAAGTGCCCTTAAACAAAAAAGACTTTGCTTGGCTACGTGTTTTACCACCTGTTGGCGCCAGTAAGAACATCTTTGTTTATTTCAAAGATTATGAATCTGCGGACGAATTTACTCATGAGAACATCATTAAACTCAGGAATAGCATAGGTAAAGACTATATTTTCGGAGACCCTGACAACCTCGAATCCTTCATGACAACAGAGGAAAGGTATGTACCAATCATCCAACGGGACATTAATTTTGCTGGGAATTACACAGTTGAAACTAAAGGTGCCTGGAAGACCAACAACCTTTCTGTTGGAGGTACTTTTGTGAGCTACACCTTCGTTGACCAAGAGAGTAATCGGTTATATTACATTGAAGGATTTATCATCCACCCGAACGAGTCTCATAGAGAATTGATTCGAGAAATGGAATCCATTCTAACTACTTTTCGACCGGTTAAAAATCAATCCGTAGCAACCTTATAATAAGGCTTTAATCGAAGGGGTTTAAGGGAAATCTTCTTATTTTTAGGTTGGAGGCAAGGAATCTTGGTCCTACCACTTTTAACCTGAGTCGATTCACACATGATTGCTTATTTAAATGGTCGTTTGGCCTATAAAGACCCCACCTATGTCATTATTGACATTCAGGGAGTTGGATACGAAATAAAAATATCCCTCAATACTTTCTCGAAAATCAAAGATAAAGAAAGCTGCAAGCTGCACACATATCTTCATATCAAGGAAGACGGGCATACACTTTTTGGGTTTGCGGAAAGAAGCGAAAAATCACTTTTTTTATTATTGATTTCAATCTCCGGCGTTGGACCTTCTACAGGATTAATGATCCTTTCCTCACTATCACCATCAGAAGTAGAAAATGCCATCTTAAATGAAGATGTAAGAACCATTCAAGGGGTCAAAGGAATCGGGGCTAAAACGGCTCAAAGGATCATTTTAGAGTTAAAAGACAAGATCGGAAAAGACCAAGATGCAGATGCATCAATAATTATTTCAAGTTCGCCGCAAAATACTATAAGAAATGAGGCATTAAGTGCGTTGATAACATTGGGCATCAATAAGGCCGTAGCCCAGAAGAGTATTGATAAAATTTTGAAAAGTTTGGACCGCCAATTAAGTTTGGAAGAACTGATCAAATTAGCGTTGAAATCGGCCTAATACAGCACAGCTCACTTTGATCACTCGGCAGAAGCATATACTATTTTTAATAGGAATCGCATTTTTTGGATTTGCCCATAACACCTATGCCTCACCGTTTTTTCAGCAACAAACTCAAGACACTACTCAAACAGCCACTGACACTACCCAAACAATAGCGGCAGATACATCGGTTTATGTAAAAACTCCTTATCCGCTATTTGGGCTCAAATACCGCTTCGGTGATCCTTATTCTAGGAGGACACCACGGTCGCCATTGTATTTCAATAACCCGGGATTCATCAACCGCTCTTATAGTGTAGACTCTGCAAAGAACATTAATATCTCGGAGGAATTAGGGAATACCATGTTCAGGGCTCCCATTGGCTTACCATTTGAAGAATATAGTAAGCGCAAGGAACAAATGGACACGCGAGATTTCCAGAACGCAAATTCGTCCGCAATGGATGGAGAAAGCGCCGTTGCGAATAGAGGTCAGTTAATCCCACCCATAGCCTTAAGTCCGTTTTTCGATCGGCTTTTTGGTGGTGATCAAATCATAATTAACACTAACGGGTTTGTGCAGCTAGATTTTGGAGGCCGGTTCCAACGGATAGAAAACCCATCCATTCCAATTCGGCAGCAACAAAATGGAGGATTTGAATTTGACCAAAACATCAACATGAGTTTGGAAGGAACAATTGGGCAAAAACTTAAACTTAATGCGAACTTCGATAACAATAATTCATTTGACTTTGAAAACAGTTTGAAGGTAGAATATGCTGGCCTAGAATCCGATATTATCAAAACCATCGAAATGGGTAACGTCAGTATGCCCAGTACTAACAGTCTAATAACAGGTGCTCAAAATTTATTTGGTTTTAAAACTCAAATGCAATTTGGGAAACTCTTTGTCACAGCACTTGCTTCTACACAGCGAGGAACCTCCGAATCCATAGAAATTGAAGGAGGAGTTCAACGCAATGAATTTGAGATAGTAGCCTCGGACTACGATGAGAACAGGCATTTCTTTTTAGGTCATCATTTTCAACAGAATTTTGAAAATTGGCTGAAGGCTATCCCTCAAGTTATTTCAGGTTTAGACATGGCCAGGGTTGAAGTCTATGTCCTGAACAGATCAAATAATACACAGACATTAAGGAATTTTGTTGGCTTGATGGATTTAGGTGAAGGTGATGTGATTTATCAAGAAGGAAACCCTAATGTGAGACCGGGAGTGCCAGGTAGCCCGGCCAGTAATGACGCCAATGATCTTTTTGATAATCTAGTCAGTGACCCAAGATTAAGGAAAGCAGATCAAGTGAGTGGTATTTTAGAAAATGAATTTGGTTTTGAAAAGTCTCTAGATTTTGAAAGGGTAACAGGAGCAAGAAAATTAGACCCTAGCGAATATACCTTCAACAGGCAATTAGGTTTTCTTTCATTGAGTCGTCAATTACAAAATGATGAAGTCTTAGCGGTTGCCTATGAATACAATTATCAGGGTATCAGGTATAAGGTTGGAGAATTAACGGAAGATTATCAAAGTCGTGATGAAGATGAAGTAATTTTCTTAAAACTACTGAGACCGGGAAAAATAAACACCAAAGTACCAACATGGGAATTGATGATGAAAAACATTTATGACCTCAATGCCTCCCAAATTGAAAAGCCGGGTTTCCAACTACGTGTTATTTATCGAGATGATAAAACAGGGCTTGATAACCCAAGTTTACACGAAGGAGAAAACACTAAAGACGTTCCTTTAATTGAAATAATGGGGCTTGACAACTTGAATCAGAATGGTGATCCACAAAAAGATGGAAATTTTGATTTTGTGGAAGATGTCACAATCAACCCAGATCGGGGATTCATGATGTTTCCATACTTACAACCTTTTGGCGACCAGCTTGAGAAACAATTTAGCCCGTCAGAAACGTTTTTAAAGGACAAATATGTTTTCGATACATTATACACTACCACACGTTCTGATGCACAATTATTTTCCAGCCATAATAAATTTTATATCAAAGGAAGCTTTCAGGCTGGATCTTCAAGTGAGATTAATCTTAATGCCTTTCAAATTGCGCAAGGAAGTGTTCAGGTTTATGCTGGTAACACCCCACTTCAAGAAAACACAGATTTCATAGTTGATTATTCTTTGGGAACTGTCAATATCATTAACCCAGCCATAATTAATTCAGGAAAAAAGATAAGGGTCACTTATGAAAAAGCAGACCTATTTAATTTCCAATCCAGAAGCCTACTGGGAACAAGGCTTGAATACATATACAATGACAAAATTAACATTGGTGGTACACTGCTTCACCTTAATGAACGTCCGCAATTTTCGCGTGCTGGTATTGGAAATGAACCGGTAAGTAATACAATGTGGGGCATAGACCTTAACTATAGCAATGAATCCAGGCTATTGACAAAAATGGTAGATGCGTTGCCATTTATAAACACTAAAGCGCCTTCTTCACTAACTTTTTCTGGAGAGTTTGCTCAATTACTTCCTGGAACTTCCAATAAAGTGGAAGGTAAAGGAACTTCATACATTGATGATTTCGAAGCTACTGTAACCCCATTTAGCTTGGGAAATCCTACTGCCTGGAAAATGGGTGCGACACCAAAAACAGATGATGATAGGTTTGATTTAAGTGACGTTTCTCCAAACAGATTGGGCTACAATTACAAACGTGCAAGGGTTGCTTGGTATACAATTGACAATATTTTCTATCGCTCAAATTCAAAGGATAAACCAACGAACATTACAGAAGACGACTTAGACAACCATTACATCAGGTCGATTGGACAACAAGAAGTAATTAAAAGGGACAAGCAAGTAATTGCTGTTAATGAACCCTCATTTGACATTGCCTATTTTCCTTCAGAGAGGGGTACCTACAATTACAATCCAGACTTAGACCCAAATGGTCGCTTACCAGATCCCAACTCAAATTTCGGGGCAGTCACTAGAGCAATTACAAATGAGGTTGATTTCGACAAAACCAACATCGAATACATCGAAACATGGATAATGGATCCATTCATTAACACAACAAATGGGACACCTAATAATCCAAACGGGATCATCGTTGACGGATCTGAATTTCCTACTGCCAATACGAAGGGTGGAAAGTTAATTTTCAACTTAGGCAGCATCTCTGAAGATGTGATGTTAGATGAGCGTCATGCATTCGAACAAGGCCTTCCAAATGACGGTTCAACAGACCCCGAAGATGTGATTGCGAACGATTGGGGTTTAGTTACGAGGCAGCCCTACTTGAACCCCGCATTTGACAACGAAGAAGAGACAAGAAATAACCAAGATGTAGGTTTAGATGGACTTAAAAGTGTCGATGAAGTAGTGTACTTCGAAGAATATATTGAGGGACTTAACCTGAATAATCAGGCACTTGAGGAACTCCTTACAGATCCATCTGCAGATAATTTCAAATACTATTTAAGTGATGAGCTTACTCAGCAGGACTCCAAAATCCTTGAGCGATATAAATACTATAACGGACTTGAGGGCAATAGTCCAATTATAACAAATAGCAGTGCTTCTTTTACCCCATCAGCCACAAACCTTCCAGACAATGAGGATTTAAATAGAGACAATACATTGGCTGATTTGGAAGAATACTATGAATATGAAATTGACCTTAAGCCAAACCAGATGGAAGTGGGTAAGAATTATATTGTCGATAAAATTACGAATGAAATCAACGGTGATCAGGTGAGTTGGTACCTTTTTAGAGTACCTGTAAGAAAGCCCGACAGAGTCCAAGGCAATATTAGCGGATTCAAGTCTATCAGGTACTTAAGGACTTACTTAACTGATTTTTCCGAGCCCGTTGTTCTTAGGTTTGTAAATCTTCGTCTAGTAGGGAGTCAATGGAGAACCTACCAAGAAAGCCTTTATGAAAAAGGTCTTTTTGAATTACCAGAGCAGTCCGATCCTAATTTCACAGTTTCTGTTGTAGGAATTGAAGAGAACAGTCAAGGTGGAGAGGGAACACCTCCATATTTCGTTCCTCCCGGCATAGAACGTGATAGAGATAATACCTCTACAATTGAAAGACGAAGGAATGAGCAGTCAATGCAACTTTGTGTTGAGGATCTAATTGATCGCGATGCAAGGGCAGTCTTTAAAAATGTAAGCCAAGATTTTGTCAACTATGGCCGAGTTAAAATGTTTCTTCATGGCCATAGTGAACAAACATTAGACCCTGGTGAAGTAACATCGTTTTTAAGAATGGGTACAGATTTCACGCAGAACTATTATGAAATCGAAGTCCCTTTGACCATGTCCCCACTAGATGCGGTGAGTGCACGTGAAACTTGGCCAGAGGCAAATGAGATCGACCTGGAGTTTAAAGAATTATACAAACTTAAGTCACTGAGAAACCAAGACAATTCTAATATCAACCTGCCTTTTACAATTCAATTAGGGAAATACAAATTGACCATTGTTGGTAGGCCTGATTTAAGTACCGTAAAAACATTGATGATAGGAATACGAAATCCAAGCTCTCCCGACCAGCAGTCAAAATCCGTTTGTATTTGGGCCAATGAATTAAGGGTGACTGACTTTGATTCAAAATCCGGGTGGGCAGCAAATGCAAGATTGGATGCTCAACTTGCCGATTTCGGTAATATATCAGCATCATTAAGACATTCTTCTATCGGTTTCGGAGGCATCTCAGATAAAATCTCAGATAGAAACAGAGAGCGTACAACTCAATATGACATCTCAACCGGTTTAAAATTAGATAAGTTTTTCCCAGAAAGATGGGGGCTCGAATTACCCGTCTTCTTTAGTTTCGAAAACTCAAAAGCAATCCCGCAATATGACCCATTAGATCCTGATTTACCGTTAGAGAACGTACTCGATGCAATGGACCCCGTGGAGCGAGAAATATACCGAGATAAAGTAATTGACCAGTCGACAAGGAGGAGTTTTAATTTTTCAAATATTAGAAAGAGAAGGACAAATACGACAAAAGCACAACAGCCATTCGACATTGAAAACTTCAGTTTTACCTATGCCTATAATGAAGTGAAACGGAGTAATATTAACACCGCCTCATTTGATCTAAAAAATTACAGGAGTGCCATAAACTATGCCTATCAGCCGAAAGAATGGTTTATAGAACCTTTTAAAAACTCCTCCGGACTGGACTCTCCTTTTCTAAAGTTAATCAAAGACATCAATTTTAATCCTGTCCCAAATTCCTTTGTTTTTAATGGTAACGTAAACCGAAGTTTCATGAAAACTCAATTGCGAAATGCTGACCTTACTACTGAGGGGATTGATGCTTACTATGAAAAATCTTTCACTTTCGATCGAAGTTATGCCCTCAACTGGAATTTAACCAGGTCCCTTACTTTTGACTATCGCGCCAATGCTATGGCGATCATAGATGAGCCTGAAGGTGACATTAATACTGATATTAAAAGAGATTCTGTGAAAACAAATTTCTGGAAAATGGGCAGGATAAAAGATTTTGCTCAATCAATTAATATCAACTACAGATTACCATTTGACAAACTCCCGGTTACTGATTGGTTAAACTCTGATATTAACTACTCTGTGAACTACGGGTGGAAAGGGGGTGCCATTGGACAATCTGATTCTTTGGGTAATGACATTAATAACCACAGAGAGGTAGCAATTACTGGAAAGATTGACATGGTCAAGCTGTACAATAAAGTTGGACTGCTTAAAAAAGTAAATTCCCCTTCAAGGACTAGGACAAGACCAACCGCCCGACCTCCAAATGATTCTACAGTAGTCAAGAAAACAATTGAAGATATGAAAGTGGCCAAGGGCATCTTAAGAGTCCTGATGTCGTTAAGAAACATCACGTTTAATTACGACATTTCTCAAGGGACCTATTTACCTGGTTATACGCAAGATGTCTTTCTGTTCGGACTTGATAAGGACTTCACAAACCCAGGCTTAGGGTTTGTCATGGGAAGTCAAGACCCCAATGTGAGGCACAACATTGCGGAGAATGGATACATGGCTACTAGTCAGTTTATTACACGCCCATTTACGCAAGAAAAGATTACTTCACTTTCCTTTGCAGCTGTTTTAGAACCATTTACAGATTTTAGAGTATCACTTACTGGGCGTAAAACACATTCGCAGAATTATCAAGAAATTTTCAAAACTGACCCCGCGTCTAATGGAGATACTTTCATAAGTATTAATCCGAATAGAACTGGTAATTACGGCATTACTTACTATATGATGAAAGCCGCGTTTAAACAAAAAGTTTCAAGCAATGAATACCCGCTCTTTGCTGATTTTGAAACCAATAGGACCATAATTAAAAACAGACTTGATGGAAGTAATGACAATGGCTCATATGATATAAACTCGCAAGATGTGACAATACCTGCCTTTTTAGCAGCATATAGTGGGAATTCAGCAGAGGAAGTCGCATTAACCCCTTTCCCGAAAACTCCGATTCCCAACTGGAGTTTAAATTATCGAGGATTAACCAAAGTCGGTTCCCTTGGAGATCTCTTTACCAATATAAATGTAAGCCACGCTTATAACAGTAATTACAGCGTGAGTAATTATTCCAATTCACTTCTTTATTCTCAAAACCTAACTCTAGATAATAATGTATCTGATGCGGCACTCCCCACAGAAGTTAACGATACAGGTTTTTTAGTACCGATTTATATAGCGCAGCAAGCAGTATTATCAGAAAGATTCTCTCCTCTGTTAGGCATTAACATAAGAACGAAGAGCAACTGGGATTTCTCTGTCGATTATTCACGCGAAAGAAACATTGCACTGAACCTATCAAATGTCCAAGTAACTGAACAAGCGGCAAAGGACATTGATATTAAAGTTGGTTTCGCGAAATCAGGGGTTAAAATACCTTTCCGTATCAATGGAAGAAAGCAAACCTTACCTAATGAATTGCGCTTTAATATGGGTTTAGTGATCAGAGACAGTAAAACCGTTCAACAAAGAATTGGAGAAAAAACGACAATAACAGACGGTATTAGGATTTTTAGACTCAGTCCAACCTTGGATTACAGTGTCAGTGATAAACTGCAAGTAAGCCTCTATTTTGAGCGGAATGTCAATGATCCAAAAGTAACGACAAGCTTCTTAAATGCTCGGACTGCCTTTGGTGGAAGAATCCGTTTTAGTTTGTCACAATAATTTTCAAATTATTGAATAAAGCGTGTATTTTTGACTGATAAGAATCTCGAATAGAATATTATGAACATACCTGAAAATTTACTCTACACTAAAGACCACGAGTGGCTATTAATTGATGGTGACATCGCTACTGTTGGTGTTACGGATTTTGCTCAAGGAGAACTAGGTGATATCGTTTATGTAGAAATTGAAACAGAGGGAGACACCATTGAAAGTGGTGAAGTCTTTGGAACAGTTGAAGCTGTAAAAACAGTATCTGATTTATTCATGCCTTTGACTGGAGAAGTTGTTGAAGTAAATGAATCACTTGAGGATGAACCAGAAAAAGTGAATAACGACACTTATGGTGATGGCTGGATGATTAAAATCAAACTTTCTGACCCTGCTAATAGAGATGGTCTCTTGACTGCCGATGCTTACAAAGAAGTGATTGGAGCGTAATCAAGGAGCTTATCGGCCTTTAGCCAGGTATAGCATACCTAGTGCCATGTGGATGATCCTCCTGGCATTTTTAATGTTACTTCCTACTGATAATCTACCTGGGTCAAAGCTTCTCAGTTATGACAAACTTGCCCATTTAGGGGTTTTCGCATTACTATACTTATTCCTTGTCTGGGGGCTTTCAAAGCAAAACCAATATCAAGGCATACGTAACAAAAGTAATAACCTCGCATTAACTATAAGTATAGTTTATAGCACAGCGCTCGAATTTTTACAAATATTAATCCCGGGAAGGTCTTTTGACTGGTATGACATTATTGCTAATTCGTCAGGCATTTTTACCGGACTGATAATTTTTTCGTTTTTAAATAAAAAATAGTTTGTGTTTCATAAACTAATAGTATAGTTTTAAACTCTAACTCTTAAATTAAACTATGGAAGCTAAGAAAACGCCAGCAGCAGACGTAAACAAGAAAGCAGGATTCTTCCTTGCTATCGGACTTTTTGTAAGCTTAGGCATAACCCTTTTCGCCTTCGAATTAAAGCAATACGAGCAAGGTGAACTTATGGATTTGGGGATGGCAACAGATGATTTCGAAGAATTAACAGAAATTCCTCCAACTGAGCAACCACCTCCCCCACCACCAAAAATTCAGCAGCCTCAAATTATCGAGATCCCTGATGATGAGGAAATTGAAGAAGAGATAGAGATTGATCTTGATGTGGAAATCACAGAAGATGATACAATCGAAGAAATTGTGTTTGAAGAAGAGCCTGAAGAAGAGGTTGCTGAACAAATATTCCTTGTTGTTGAAGAGCAAGCCGGATTTCCGGGAGGCGCTGAAGCCTGGGGTAAGTATTTAAGAAAAAATCTTAAATACCCTAGACAAGCAACGAGAATGGGTATAGAAGGGCGAGTTTTCTTGTCTTTCGTAGTGGACCAACAAGGTGTGCTTTCAGACATTCAAGTTGCTAGAGGCATTGGCGGTGGCGCTGATCAAGAAGCAATAAGAGTTTTGAGAAATTCTCCAAGATGGGCTCCAGGTAAGCAAAGAGGTAGAGCAGTAAAATCTAGAATGTCCATTCAGATTTTATTCAAACTAAAGTAATATAGCAAGAGCTCATTAATTTGAGCTTTTTGTTTGACTTATTTAACTATAATTTTAGTTAAATAACTAATTATTTAATCTTAAACTATGGAACATAAAAAAACTCCCAGAGCAGATTTAACTAGAAGGAAGAAATGCTTTCTCGCAATTGGATTATTCGCAAGCCTAGGGCTAATACTATTGGCCTTTGAGTGGAAACAATATGACTTAGCTGAATTAATGGACCTAGGCCCTTTATCAGATGATTTTGAGGCATTGATGGAAGTACCACCAACCGAACAGCCGCAGCCTACCCCGCCAGTTGTACAACCGCAACTGAGAGAAGTGCCAGACGATGAAGAGATAGATGATGAGATAGACATTATCATTGATGTTGAAATTACCGAGGAGGATGCGATAGAAGACATTGTGTTTGAAGATGAACCAGCAGAAGAAATTGCAGAGGAGATCTTTATGGTCGTAGAACAGCAAGCTGATTTTCCAGGAGGCGCAGCAGCTTGGAATAAGTTTTTAGTCAAAAACCTCAAGTATCCAAGGCAAGCAACAAGAATGGGAATTGACGGTCGTGTCTTCTTGTCCTTTGTTGTTGATCAAGCAGGGAAAATCTCTGATATCAAGGTTGCCCGAGGTATTGGTGGTGGCTGTGATGAAGAAGCTATTCGGGTACTCAAAAACTCTCCAAGATGGAGTCCAGGCATGCAACGTGGCAGGGCTGTTAAGTCAAGAATGTCATTACAAATCTTATTTAAACTCAAGTAGAATAATAGTAAGTTATTGCGCTTTTTATTTGCATTCAATAACTGTATTATTAGTTAATGGTCAATTCAAAGAGAGGTATAAGACTACCTCTCTTTATAATACATTCAGAAGTTGCTCTTTAATCTTTTCAAGCTCATCTTTCATACAAACAACGTGACGCTGCATCGCTGCATAATTTGCCTTAGAGCCAATGGTATTAATCTCTCTTCCAATTTCCTGAGATATAAAACCTAATTTTTTCCCTTGCGCATCTGGCAATGCCATGGTTTCTTTAAAGTATTCTAAGTGACTTCCTAACCTCACTATTTCCTCACTAATATCAAGTTTCTCGATATAGTAAATCATTTCCTGTTCATATCGATTCTGGTCATAATCTTCTTTTTCACTTACCTCCTTAATATGGCCCAAAATTCGTTCTTTCACTCCTATTGTACGTTCAGGATCAATTGCAACTATTTGTTCTAGATAATTAGCAATGTTCTGAATATAATTAGTCAGCTCCTTACTTAATGTCAATCCTTCTGCCGCTCTAAACTCGTTACAATGTGCAGCGCATAAATTGATGTGGTTCTTAACAAGCTTCCATTCTACGTCATTCGCTCCATCACTAGTGTCGGCATTAAGTACTTCTGGACTATGTAATGCTAACTTGAAAATGTCCTTTTTGGAACCATCAACGGCATCAGCCAACTGATCAAATTTCTTATAGTAAGCTTCAAAAAGAGGTTTGTTAACATTTACTTTTTCAGAAATTTCTCCCTCTTCCTTTTTTAAATCCACTAAAAGACTCACTTTCCCTCTTACTAATGCTGTCGAAAGCATATTACGAATTTCAAGTTCTTTGTCTTGGATGATTTTAGGTAGTCGAACATTAGCATCAAGAAATTTTGAGTTTAACGTTCTGATTTCAACGGTTATTGAATACCCCTGATCGTTACCCTTAGAAATACCAAATCCGGTCATTGATTTAAACATAGAAATCACTTTAGTGTAAGCACAAAATTAAGTTTAATTAAAGAATGTCAAAGGAGTAATTAGAAATCGTATCCAATTGAAGCCATAAACTTTGGATCTTCAATCTTAAAATTGCGCATTGGCCAAGCCAATTCAAATTTGGCGAAGAAACCAAAGACCTTTGAACGAAAACCAAAACCAGTACTTTGAAGCCAAGGATTATTAAAATTATTAATGACGGCATCAAAAGGACCGCCTGGATCAACCACTTCCGTGTTGAGATTATTTGTGTCTTTGAATGGCGACAAATCATCCCAAGCCGATCCAATATCATAAAATGCAAGTAGCTGAAGATTCCGAATAAAACTGGAACGTTGCTCGATTCTTTCAAAGAATTCGAAAATTGGTAACCTAAGTTCTGCAGAAAATGTCAACACTTTACTTCCACTGAAAGTATTATAATCATATCCTCTCAAATTGGTGAATTTATGAAATAAGATGTCTGAATTATCATAGAGGGTTTGAAGGAATAAAGCACAATCTTCAGAAGTACACCCACCGTTTGTTTGGTTAAACATCCAATTGTCTACACCCCCAAGCAGATATTGTTTTGGTGCTTTTCCAAAAAAACCTCCGAAGTACCCCTTAAAGGCAAAAGTCACCCCTTTTGTTATTCGTTCATAATGTCTTACGTCAATTTCCAGTTTCGAGAAGCTTTGAGCGTTACTATTCAATGCCGAATAATTTTCATATTTCAACTTTGCCCTTGTGCCATCGTGAAGGTTGGTGCCCATTACGAGACTATTATCAAAGACCAAATTCAATCCCAGTCCACCGTAATTCGCTTTGCTGGTTGATGGTTCAGGTGGTGGTGGGTTTATTATTAAGAGTCTTGGATCTAAATCGTCATACCTTGTCTGCGCAAAAAACGGTACCACTTCTAGTCTCAAATTTGGATTAAAAGGAAAGGAAGCTCCGATATCGAATTTATTCAAATTATACTTTTGCCTAAACAGACCGTCTGTTCTCTGAATCGATTTCCTCCAATATTTAGTACTTAAATCGACTTGAAATTTCAAATATTTATATTCCGCGTAAACATCATAACCACTATTGAAGTTTAGTGGCATCAATAATCCAGCGTAAAATCTATGATTCTCTAAAAAATCATTCATCTGAACTTCAAATAATTGAGAAAATGACCGCAGCTCATCGATTACAGTTGTTATAACCAATACATTAGTCATGAAACGTGTTTCATAATTAACTGGACCTTTGATATTATTCTCAGGATCTATATTTTGATAGATACTTAAAAACGAACGGCTCGGGTTATCAACATTCTCTTTCGGTTTTTCGAATTGATAATTTTTAGTATCGACTTTGGATTGATTTTGAAACTTGTAGTTTTCAGTGTCAATAGTTCCTTCCACCACGCTGTCTCTTTTAATTTCATTCATGATTGGTGCCGATGTTGCTCCAGTAGTTGCAACAGAATCATTCTCTAAAAGGCGCTGCCTTCTTCGCTCTGCGAGCATCAATGTCACTTCATGTGCTCTTCTTGGCGTGATTGGTGTAAACACAGATTTGGAAGGGTCAAATGCTTCGTAAAACAAGGCGTCTTTTGAACGCTCTGTGGTTATATACGCCACTATCCCATTGCTTACATCAAATGTCTTGAGACCATAGATATAATTAGACATTTGGCTTGAGACAGTATCTCTAATTATATGCTTATAAATATTATTGACACCTTGCTGGTCACTTAAATAATAAGTCAAATCAGCTGAAACAGGTATTGGCCTTACCTCGCTAGCCAAATTATTTGTGAGTTTTCCTAATAGGCTGTCTGTATTATCAAGGTCATAAGTGAACAGATTATATCGATTACTTATCACATCTTCCAGGTTGTCTGGACCTGACACAAAAAGACTATCATTGCGCCTGTTTGAGCTAAAAATAACGGTGTTTGTATTTGGGATAAACCGTGCGTCCATATCATCGTATGAATCGTTGGTCAATCTTCGAATTGTATTCCTGTTAATATTATAAAGGAAAATATCACTTGATGCTTTTATCGTACCACTCACAACTGCAAGCCTTCCATTCGATTTGAAATCAAAGCTATTGATTTGCCCAAATCTTGGGATTATAATCTCCTGTTCGCCCTTAGTACCAACGCGTTTAATGGTCAATACATTACTACCCCTTTCGACATGAACAATACCTAAGGTAGTGTTGTCAGCCCAGCTTAATAATGGATATCTTAAATCGATTTCTTGGTCCTTAAGTTTCGTGCCGCCACTTAACAAAACTTTCTCTTTACCTGTGGCAACTTCAACTACTCTTACTTCATATTGACCAAGACTCATTGAACCATATGCGATCAATCTACCGTCTGGGCTAATCCTTAAATCCGTTAAGGTTTCGTACTTTCCGGACTTCCCTGAAATTTGATCATCAGTTGAAGGCACTTCATAAGCAGTCAAAAGATTCAAATTCATAGCACTATAAAAGGCCCTCCAATCAGCTATGAAACGATTAAATGGCAAACCTAAGCTTCTCTCAATACTGTTCTCCTCATTCCTTATAATTCTTGCAAGATTCAGAATATTCGAAATATCCCTTTGCCCATATTGACGGGCAACAAAATTCCAAATGGATTGGCCAAGAAGGATTGCATGCTGTTTGTCTAGTTTATTGAATTTATTTGTCAAGTTGCTACTCACATATTCTCGCGCAAAATCATCTGACTCTTTAGACCAGCCTTTGGAAATATATGCTGCAGCTCCAGAAGTAAACCATACTGGAAGCGGAGTCGAAAAGGAGCTCTGGAACATTTCGGCCACGCTACCTCCGAACAACATCTCTTCGATCATCATGTTCGTAACCCGATAGATTAATTTTTCCTTAAATGTCTGGAGGTTACCTGAATAAGAGACTTCAATTTGGGAGGTCACAAAATTCGTTTGCCCACCAACCGAAAAATCTTGGCCTGTTAGTCCAACATTACTCTGTTGTTTGTCAGAAACCGAATTATAAAGAAAAACACGTGTTTTCGAATAAGGTGGATGCCCAATCGTCTCTGTGATACGGCTAAATTCATTTTCCAAGTATTCAATAGCGTCTTTAGCTATGCCTTCACCGTCCTTGTAGAAGTAAACTTCAAAATTATTTGAATAGTAGAACTTCCAGTTAAACTCTTTGTACTGAAGTCTGTTTTTACCAAACTGGTCATGGAACCCTTGAGCCTTAGTCGTATGCAAACCAATCACCATTAGGAGAAGGAATGCATAAATCCTGAAAACGCTCTTGAAAGAGTCTGTAACCATTTTTTTCTTATTAAAAGGCTGTCAATATAACGAAAAAAATCTGCGAATATCCACCTCAGAATCAAGTTCTGTTCCTTTAATTAACATACCAACAAATTGATTAGCAAAATAGGGTACTAATGACACGCCTTTTGTCCCAAATCCATTAAAAATTCCAATTTGATCATGTTCTGGATGAATTCCAATGAACGGTTTCCTGTCCTTAGTAGCTGGCCTTACTCCAGCCTTTTGATCCATAACTTCAAATTTAAATTTCACCAAGTCTGCCAATCTTTTTGTCAACTCAAATTTAGCCTCTTCTGTCGTGATACTATTTAGGTTTTGATGGTCGTAAGTTGAGCCAACTTTGCAAATCCCATTACCCATTGGAATTACAAATACCCCTCTATTATAGATAACATCAACCGGCTCTTCTACCCTTATGTAAAGCAACTCACCTTTCACAGGTTTTAGAGGTAGCCAATTGAAAAACGAATTATTCCTTAAAAGTTGCCCGTCCGCAAAAATTATTTTTTGTGCAGAATCAGCTTTATAGCTTACTCCTTCACTCGTTAAATTCATTGCTTTAAAATCAAATTCCTCTTGTCTTAAAATGCTTAATGAATTGAGGCGCTCTCGATAGGCATCTAATAGGGCTACAGTATCTAAATAACCACAGCTATCCAATAGAAGTCCACCAAAATCATCATTTACATGATTGCCAAATTCAGGTTTACCAAAGATTCCTGCTATATAATTTTTATACTCAGGCGCTATACTTTTTCCCATCCACTCATTAAGCTCTTCGAAGGAGAAAAATGGCCTATAAATGGGCTTGTCATTCAAGAACTTCGTCTTTAGCTTTTCTTCTAGTTGGCTATAAAATGGACGGAGATAATTAAATAAATCATCCGCTCTCCATGTCTTCACCATTTTCCTTCCAGTTATCGGATTATATAATCCTCCTGCCACCCTTGATGAATTTGACAGTGATGAATTATCAATTACCAGCACCTTTAAACCGGCATCCAATAAATGGTCTGATAAGACAGTTCCAGCAATTCCTTGACCAACAATTATGAAATCGTATTTCATGCTGTGAAATTAATAGAAGTATATTTGTTTCTTATTGTTGTTGCATCAAAATTGAAATAACATTTAAGACATGATTCAAATTAAATCTTTCACTTTTAATCCATTTCAAGAGAATACCTATGTACTCTTTGATGAAAGCAATGAAGCTATAATCATTGATCCAGGTTGCTATGAGCAATCGGAAAAAGAAGTGCTTAAAGCTTTCATTAATGAAAATGGCTTGAACCCTGTCAAACTCCTGAATACACATGGCCATATTGATCATGTTTTAGGGAATAGTTTTGTGAAAAAAGAATTCAATCTCAAACTCACTATTGGTAAAAAGGACCTCAAAACACTAGAGTCAGTTACCGCTTATGCAGCCAACTATGGTTTTCCTATGTACGCACCTGCAGCAGCAGATGTCTTTATTGAAGAAGGTGATTTAATTGATTTTGGTAATTCGCAGTTAGAAGTAATCTTTTTGCCTGGCCATGCTCCAGGTCACTTGGCATTTTATAATACAGAGCAGAACATTTGCATCGGTGGAGATGTGTTATTTGAGGGGAGCATTGGGAGAACGGATTTACCAGGAGGAGACTTTGACACACTAATTGACAGTATCAAATCCAAACTTTTTAAATTTGCTGATGAAATGGTGGTTTATCCTGGGCATGGAAACTCCACGACGTTAGGACAGGAAAAACATTCCAATCCATTTTGTGCCATCTATTAATTCAAGTTGATTAAAACAATTAAAAATAGCGTCCCCAACTTATTTACACTTGCCAACCTATGCTGTGGTGTCATAGGCATCATATTGGTTTTTGATGGCAAGATCACTGATGCGGCTTACCTGATTTGGATTGCTGCATTATTCGATTTTTTAGATGGTTTTTTAGCCAAAATACTAAAAGCGCAATCTGAACTTGGCAGACAATTAGACTCACTTGCAGACCTTGTTACTTTTGGTGTTTTACCATCCTTGATTTACTATTCATTGCTAAAGGATCAATTTGATATGCCAATTGAATATTTATCATTCATAGTCGCCATTTTCTCAGCATTAAGGTTAGCAAAATTCAATATAGATGAATCTCAGTCAACTGTATTTTCTGGATTGACTACCACGGCAAATGGTATATTGACAAGTTCAATTCCCATCATAATGGTAGGTAGCACATTACTAAGTCAAGCTTTGACTAATAAATATTGGCTAGTTGGAATCATGGTTATCCCTGCAGTATTGATGGTTACTCCAATAAGACTTATCTCGTTGAAATTCTCCAATTTTAATTCTAGAGCAAATCTTGATAAATTTGTACTCATTGGATTAAGCGTCCTATTCATTGGGTTGTTTCGAGAATCTGCCATTCCCTTAATCATTGGAGCTTATATTATTCTGTCTATATTTTTCCTAACCGGTAAGAAAGTCGAAGATTAATCGTTCATTTTTAAATGCAGCTTGTATTATTTCATAGCCCAATACGCAATGCCTTTAAAAAGGTGTTTATTGTGGTATTCATATTAATGGGGCCGCTGAATGTTAGTTCACAATCGACGAGTGTACTGAGTGAAGGTAAGTGGGTGAAAATGAGTTTTGAGTCTTCTGGTATTTACAAAATTGATTTTTCGTTACTTTTTGATATGGGTTTCGACCCTAATGAATTAGATCCTAGAAATTTATCAATCTATGGAAACCCTGGAGGCATGTTGCCGCAAAGCAACGCTTCGGACAGAAGTAGTGACCTTGAAGAAAACAGTATTTATGTGTCTGGTGAATCTGATGGTTCATTTAACATGGATGACTACCTCTTATTTTATGTTGATGAAGTAAATCCACGTTCATTTGACTTACTAACCAATGACTTTTCAGTTGAAAAAAACCTCTACTCTGAGGAGCTTTATTATTTCATTACCTTAAAAAATTCAGCGGGTAAAAGGATAAATGAAAACGCAAATCTAGAAGGTAATTTCCCTGAAATAAACGCATATAATAATGTCATATATCATGAGGCTGACTTATTTAATATTCTTGGTTCAGGACGAAAGTGGTTTGGAGAAAAATTTGATAGTCAAAATGAAAATGAATTTGAATTAGAAATTAACAACGCAATACCTGGAAAGGATGTAAAAGTCATAGTGAGTGCCATGTCACAGTCATTTAGTACTTCAACTATGGACATCGCTATAAACGATCAGATCGTTGGTGAATTAAGCTTCAGTCCGATTCCAAACGCGAGGTATACAGTTAAAGGAGATGAAATGAAGGACTCATTCCAATTCTCTACTGATATACTTACTGCCTCTTCAAATCTTAAATTTATTTTTGACAGAAATGGTTCTTCAAGTGCGATTGCCTACTTGGATAATTTCCTGATTGATATTCCTTCAAGTATATTTCTTGAAAATGAACAATTGAGTTTTAGAAGTATCGCCTCATTGCAAAATCCTATTTCCAAATTCAATTTGGAGAATTTAGCCCCGGAGTCTAAGGTGTGGAACGTATCCAATTCAAGACACCCAAAAGAGCAACAAATAAACATAGCAGCTGATGTAGG
>Ga0115558_1000668_pt1 | contig 22010 bp, 18 predicted proteins | sample COGITO_mtgs_1104_4_FD_87279 | JGI IMG/M metagenome (GOLD analysis project Ga0115558, IMG submission 87279) | Pelagic marine microbial communities from North Sea - COGITO_mtgs_110426 | ecosystem: Environmental > Aquatic > Marine > Epipelagic | place: Germany:Helgoland, sampling site Kabeltonne... | reverse complement strand
GAAGGAGATGGAAGATGCCTACAGTGAAGAAGAGATTCGCTTGGTGCGGATCAAGTTCATGAGCGAGGTGGCCAACTGAGGCTGCCCCCACTCCAACACATTCAAACTTCAGTAGCGGCCAACCAGGCCATCATGGCCGTGCCTGTTGTCAGGGCGCGCTCGTCAATGTCGAATTGAGCGGTGTGCAAACCAGATCGGCACCCCGGGCCGTCCCCACCGGTGCCCAATCGGTAAAAGCAGCCTTCGACTTCGCGTTGGTAGAAGCTAAAGTCTTCGCCCGTCATGCGGAGTGGCAATTCAACGACGTGCTGCGCCCCAATCAATTCGATGGCACGCTTGCGGCAGGATTCCGTCAGTGCTGGAGCATTGACAACAGGAGGGTATCCTATGGCCAAGTCCACTTCGGCGATGGCACCATAAGCCTGTGCTGTGGCTACAGCGACCCGTTCAATGGCGGAGCGCAATTGCTCTGCTGTGGCCATGTCGTAGGTGCGGAGGGTGCCGTCGAGTACCACCTCGTCTGGGATAACATTGCGGGCGTACCCGCCTCGAATCTTGCCTATGGTGAGGACAGAAGGTTGGGTTGGATCGCAGGAACGGCTGACGACAGTCTGAAGGGCGGTGATCACGTGTGCGGCGGCAACAATGGGGTCGACAGTGCGGTGGGGAAGGGCGGCATGCCCGCCTTTACCGACAATGCGGATGCGCAATTCATCGGCAGCAGCCATATAGGCTCCACTTCGAAATCCGACGGTGCCTGCGTCCAGTTGCGGGTAGACGTGCTGGCCTACGATGCCATCGACCAATGGCCCCCCTGCCATGCGCGGCCCCGTGGTGGGTGCGTTGGTGTGGAGCGCCCCTTCTTGGACGAGGATCGAGGCGCCGCCAGGAAGGGTTTCTTCTCCAGGCTGGAATACACAATGGACCGTGCCAGACCATTGGTCCCGAGTGGCATGCAAAGCCTCGACAGCGCCGAGCAAGCAGGCGGTATGGGCATCGTGCCCGCAAGCGTGCATCCAGCCCGGAACAGCACTGGCGTGTGGCCGTTCGACCTCCTGAATGGGCAGGGCGTCCATGTCGGCGCGCAGGGCCATGCTCCGCGTTCCGGCATCCAATCCTTCGACCTTGGCGACGATGCCGGCAGCACCGTGTTCAGCGCACCAACCGTCAGAAAATTCGATGCCGATTGAGCGCAGCGCGGCGGCGATGTAGGCCGAAGTTTTGGTCTCCCCAAACGAGGGCTCGGGGTGACGGTGCAGGTGTCGGCGGTGCTGGACTACGTTTTCTCGTGTGGCCTCGACAGCGGTGAGCAGGGCAGATTTCAACATGGCGATAGGTTCAAGGAGTCCACAGGGCGCGACCCGCGCTCCAAATCATACGAACCGCAGCATAGAGCATCAGGAGGCCAAAGGCGAGCCTGACTTTCATGGGGTTCATGGAGAGGGCACAACGGCTACCCAGCCAGCCGCCCAAAACAAAGGCCACCACCATGATGCCCGCAGCGCGAATGTCCAGCTCGCCTGCCTTCGAATAGTTCATGACCGCAAGGGCGCCGATAGGGGGCAGCATGAGGGCAAGGCTGGTGCCCTGGGCTGCCATCTGCGACATGCCCAAGAAGTACATTAAAGCGGGCACAATCAGCAGACCACCTCCAATTCCAATGAAGCCACTCAGGCAGCCCGCGGCCATTCCTATGAGCAGCAGTGTCAAGATTGTGTTGGCGTCTAAAGGCATGGTGCGCATCAGAAATCCGTGGTGAGTGAGAGTTGGAACACGCGGTCCAAAAGGAGGCCGTCATCTATTCCCCAGCCCCAATCTGCCCGCACAAAGTAGCCCAGTACTTGGCTGCGCAGTCCAAAACCGAAGTCCCAAATGATGGGCTCCCGATTGTTGTCGACGTTCACGGAGACAGGGTAGAGGTCGACGGTGGTGCTGTTGAACGAGTTCTCATCGCTGTAGGGGTCTTGTCCTGTCCAAGCAGACCCGATGTCAAAGAAGCCCACCGCTTGGAAATGCTCCATAAACGGCGTTAAGCTTTTTCGGGGTGAGAGCGTGGCAAAGACGGGAATCCGGATCTCGGCATTCGCGACAGCGAAACTTGTTCCGTTGCGCACATTGCGCACAAAACCCCGCATGGGTGTGGCCGCTGTTTGGTAGGCAAAGTTGCCTTTTGGAATGGGCATGGCGCCATCGACAGCAGTCAGCAGCGATTCGTGCACCCCGCCCAAGTAGTGCAGCAATCCGCGCTCACCAAAGGAAGTGTTGCCCGCGGCCCTCATGCAGAGGGTAATGCGGCGGAACAATGGGACATAGCGGCGGGCATCGAAGCCGGCCACCATCAGCATGCCGCCTTCACCGTCTGGTGGGGCCAACGTTTCGACCCATGCTTTGGCGCGCGTGCCGTTCCTGATGTTGAGACTGAGTTCGCGGCTGTCGTCAAAGACCCAGCTCAGCGTACCTCCGATTCCCTGCATGTACAAGTCGTCCCGGCTGGCGTTGAAAGGGTCTGTAGCGAGCAGTGAAACCCGATCCAAGCGGTAGGTGAACTGCGCCCGCAGGCTCATCGTTTCGGAGAAAGGAATGGTCCGACGGTAGTGCACCGCATGGGTGTGTGTGCGGGTCAATGCACCCAGGTCTGAGTTGACGCCTTCATTGCCTTGGCGTTCAATGATCCACTCTCGGTCCACCTTGCGCTCTAGGTTTTTGTGTGAGACCACAAATGTGGAGTTCTGCAAGCTGCCCGCTAAACGGATACCCCCTATCCACTTGAAGTCTTCAAAAAGGTCTGAAACCCCAATTTTGAGCAAGCCGCTCAGCCCTGGAAAGCTGCCTGAAGCTCCTGTAAAGGGTTGGTAGAATGAAGTCGCAAAACTGTTGTCGACTTGGCTCAGAAGTTGGTCCAAGGCGTAGTTCTTGCGATAGGGCAATGGGGTGGGAACCCGAGGTAGGTTGGCAGCAGCCATAGGAGACACCCCATCAGGTGGCGCTCCACCCCTATCCAAATCCGGGCTGCCCAGGGCCCGTTCCGATTCGAAGGTGTAATTGCGGTAGTCCACCTGACCTGGAAGAAGCGAGAGGTTGTCTTCGGGCAGGTAGTCCCATGGTTTCTGCGCGGATGGAATGACATCAGCCCCCACTTCTCGCATAGCCGCCTTCATAGGGGCTTCAGGTAAATCACCCCTTTTCCAACGTGGCCGTCCTTGCTCAATGGTGACCGCCTCCCAACCATTGCGGGCTTCAAGGAGCTTCAATTCGGCGATGGAACCACCGACGTAAAACCAAGGCGCCTTCCGCGTAAAGTACCGATAGTGAATCGCGGTATCCACCCTGAGTATGGCACTGTCCCTTTTGGCCATGTGGATGGTGTTGGGCTGCCCCGAGAGTTGGTAAGCCATAGTGGCGACATCCAATGCAATGGGCCGCACCTCGTCTTCGTCAGGCGTGTCGGTGATGCGCTCTATGGTTTGGGCGTCCAGATCATACAGCCAGAGGTCCCGTGGACGGTTAAGGGGGACTGCCGGGTTGTCGTCTGCATCGTTTTCGCCGGGACGGTTGCTGCTAAACAACAAGCTGCGCCCGTCGGGCATCCAATCGGGGTTGAGATCGTCCCATCCATCTTCCCAAAGGGGCACCTGTGACCCGGCCAGGGTGTTGTACACGTAAAGGTCAGTGATGCCGGCGCGAACACCACTGAAAGCGATGCGACGGCCATCTGGGGACCAGTCCAAGTCAATCACCTTCTCGATTCTAAACAGCTCGTTCTCGGTGGATTCGCCTGAAGCCGCATCGGATATGGTCAGGAATACCCGGCCCTTTTCCTCGTGGATGTGGGCCAATACAGGCAGGCTGGGGTGCCATGCCAGCACCGGATACGTATCATCGACGATGCGTGTCAGTTTGTGGTCCACTTTGGCAATGCAACGTTTGCGCGCTCCATCGCTCCACCAGACCCTCACTTGTCCCCGTTCGTCGGTGACCCAAGCGGTCCATTGCCCATCGGCAGAAGTGGAGAAGTTGCGGTGGGCATATTTGCGCCGGCCACGGTGTGGCAACGCTCCCATGTGGGCAGAACGTTCTTGGGTGGTGAATGCCTCTGAAAGCACCCCGTTTTCTATACTGGAATCCCGAGTGATGGCCTGTTCGATGGCATAATGCGCTTGGGCAGCAGAAAGCAAACCTTCTAAGTCCATGCCGATCCTGCGAAAGCCCGCATCGAGCGTGCGGCCTGCCTTGAATCCACTGAGCACATCCAATGCGGCCTGCCGTCCAAAAGTCTCCAGCACAAACCGCCAGACGGCTTCGGCAGCAATCCGCCGTTCCTCGCCATCGAGCACCTGCAATTGCGGAATGAGGCCGCGGCGGGTCAAGTCATCCAATTTCGCTTGATCCAGCCCATTGATTGGCCCAGATAAAGCCGCCACCATGCCTTCTTCCATCCAAGGCGGAAGCTGAAACAACTGGCTGTTTTTGATCACCTCTTTCCAGTCGTCCCCAAAAATGTATTGGCGCAACAGGATGCGGTGCAGTCCCTGACGCAACTGAAGGCGAAAGGACTGGTGGTCTCCATCGTACCAAGCAAAAAGCTTCTTGCCATAAATCAAAGTCGACCCCCCAATGTTGCTGGCATCAGAACCGTCGATGCCGATGTTGCTCTGCCTAAAGTCTGCGTGCTTGTTGAATACAAGGACTTCCACAGGTCCGGCAAGGCGCCGCTGGAAGGTCGACTCTACATCGGGGAGGTCCATCGCAAGGGCATTCATCCCAAACTCTGCCAGATCCCTGCCGCCTTGATAAAAGTAAAGTTCGAAGGGGTCCCCGGAGAGGAACTGCCAATCAAACGTGCGGTATTGCACCCTTTGTTGGCCAAACCCCATATCGAGGCCATTGTGGAATTGGCCCCACACTACAGATGAGCCGAAGGCACAACAGCCCAATACCAAGACCAGGCTGTTCCTGAGCTGCGTTGTGAACGACATCTAAACCGGAATGTACAAACTGCACACGCTGATTCACCGGGATAGGGGAACTTGCAGGCCATGTTTGTACAGGCTTGCAACGCTTTTTCTGAAAATACCGTCCTGCTGCCCGATGGGGAAGGGGGCGTGGTCGTTTTTGACCCTGGTTTCTCTTCTGCGCAGGAATGGGAATGGTTCGATGCTCTGTTGGACGAGCACGGTTTGGTGCCCAAGGCAGTATGGCTGACCCATGCCCATTTAGACCATGTGATGGGCTGCCATGGCATGCACAAACGATACGGCCTGCGCCCACGCTTGCACAGCTTGGATCGGCCCACCTACGAGATGGCGCATTGGGCAGCGGAACGCTATGGTGTGGCGCTCGACCCCTTGCCAGAATGCGAGGACCAAGACTTTGTGGATGGCGAGCAACTAGAGCTCGGACAGCTCAACTTGACGGTCCGTCATACACCGGGCCACGCTCCCGGTCATGTGGTGTTTGTAGACGATCGACATGCCCGCGTCATTGGTGGAGATGTGCTTTTCCAAGGCAGTATTGGCCGCACGGACCTTCCCGGTGGCGACCCCGATCAGCTGGCCGCGAGCATCGAAAACGCACTGTATTCCTTGCCAGACCATTACACCGTGGTTCCCGGGCACGGTTCTGCTACGACCATTGGCGTAGAAAAGGCGGGCAACCCCTTTGTCAACGCAGCGGGCACCGGAATGCTGCAGCGCAAGTGATGCGAGGCCGCATGGCCGTCAGGCTTTGAGGAGGGTGAACGAAAAAGTGGACCCCTTCCCTTGGGTGGACCTCACGGAGATGCTTTGGTCGTGGGCTTCAATGATGTGCTTGACAATCGCCAGTCCCAGACCGCTGCCTCCCGCATTCCTCGAACGGCTTTTGTCGACGCGATAAAAACGCTCAAAAATCCGGGGCAAGTGCTCTTCAGACATGCCCAACCCATCGTCGGCAACCTCGACCAAGACCTGCTCTTCCATGTCGTAACAACGGATTTGGGTGGTGCCTTTTTCCTTGCCGTACCGCAAGCTATTGGAGACCAAGTTTGTGATCACCTGTTCGATTTTACCGGCATCGCCTTGAACATCGATTTTACGCCCCCCGTCTTCCACAAACACCACGCTAATGTCTGCGCGTTTGGCGCGGGGTTCGAGTTGGTCCATGACCTCACGGACCAAGTGGCCCAAGTCAAATGTGGCAACGTCCAATTCCAGTGACCCCCCTTCGATCTTGGTGATGACATCCAGGTCGTCGATGAGCCTTGCCATGCGGTCCACGTTTTTGGCCGCTTTCATAAGGAACTTGCGGTTGTGTTCGGGGTCTTCTAGCGCCCCCTCCAGCAAGGTCAAGATGTAACCTTGAATGTTGAAGACAGGGGTTTTGAGCTCGTGGGCCAGGTTGCCGATGAACTCTTTCCGAAAGGTGTCTTGCTCCTTGAGTAAAGAGATCTCATTGACCTTTTCAGTGGCCCAGTCCATGACATCCAAGCGGACTTTTTCCATCACATCTTCCCCCATGTGAACGTCGCGTGCGCGCTCCTTGGTGCTCTTGAAGCGGTGGATGTTTTTGTAGATGATTCGGACTTTCTGATAGATGAACTTCTCGATGGCGCTGTATATGACCGCCGCAGAAAGTGCGAACAAGACGAGCCCTCCGAGCGCAAGAGCCTGGACGGGCGCTTGAACACCATAAATCCAAAAAATTCCGGTGACACTGCCCGTTCCAAAGATGGTGACGAGCAAGGCGCATACGAGCGCGACGCCCCGGGGGGTGCGGATGTTCATTCCTCTTCGAACTTATACCCGACGCCTTTGACGGTCTTGAAATAATGGTCGCCGAGCTTCTCCCTCAGCTTGCGAATGTGCACGTCAATGGTGCGGTCCCCGACCACCACGTCATTGCCCCAAACTTGGGTCAGGATCGTGCTTCTGTTGAAGACCTTTCCCGGTTTCGAAACGAGCAAGGACAGCAATTCGAATTCCTTCTTTGGGAGGCTCAATTCCACCCCATTGCGAATCACGATGTAGCGATCGCGATCAATGGTAATGGTCTTGCCTTGGTAGACTTCTTGCCTCCCCTCGGACTTTTTACCCCTCCTCAACAAGGCCTTGATTCGACTCAGGAGGACTCGAGGTTTGATGGGCTTGGTGATGTAGTCGTCAGCACCCGCATCGAATCCAGCGATTTGGCTGTAGTCTTCACCTCGCGCAGTCAAAAAAGCGATCACGGCGCCTTCCAACTTGGAGTTTCCCCGCATTTCGATGCACGTCTCCATGCCGTCCATCTCTGGCATCATGACATCGAGCAGGATCAAGTCCGGCGCGACTTTTTCTGCGATTTCGATGGCCTCGCGGCCATTACCTGCGGTATACACGGCAAACCCTTCCTTTTCCAAATTGTATTGAACCAATTCGAGAATGTCTGGCTCGTCATCCACAACGAGAATCGTTTGGCTGTCCATGGCGGGTTGTGTTCTTGGGAGAAAAATAAAAACGAAGCCTGTAGTTCAGGGCTCTTGTGGGCGCGTTGTGAATGCTTTAGGCGAATTAGCGATCAAGGAGGGCTTGGATGCCCGCTATGAAGGTCTCTTGGCTCCGAGCACCAGCGTTCAAAAAAGCGGTGGGATACAAAGGGGGCAATGCGGCGCTCGGCCCTAAAATCAATCAAGGCGTCTTCCAAAGGCAAGGCGAGGGTTTGCGCCACACGCAATGCGACCATCACTGCCGGCACGGCCAGCGGTTGGCCATTCAAGATTCCCACGAAGAGCGCCAAGCAAATCCACGTGACCGTGACCCCCACCATGGTGAGTGGAACGCTCAGGGTCGTCCTAAAAGCAACGTCCTTGAGACGCCGAGCCGCCAAACCTTGGGCAAATCGGGGCCACCAGCCAGTGGTCAGTGTAAACACGAACCACGCGGGATATCGCCATAGGTGTGGCGTCAGTCGGGTGGGTTTGCCAGCCATCAACCTTCCAGCCGCGGCAAAGTCATCAGCCGTCTTGGGGTGCCGCAAGCCCACTTTGAGCGCATCGTGAAAGTCGTTCAAGGCATCGTCAGGGTTGGCTTGAAGGAGCTCAGCCATGGAACGGAGGAGGCTCGCTTCGGCTGCTTTCCCGTTGAACCCTTCTAAAAACCGGCACGTGGCCAAGTGCACGTCGTACAAAGGCGGCTCCAATAAGTGCACCGCATTCTGGATCAAAGCAGCGTGCATGCGGTCGCTCAACGCCCGGCGAGAAGCCCCTGTATCCTCGGTCAAATCAGGAATGTCCAAATATGGAATGGGTGCGCCGATTTGAACACGGGCTGCGCTGCGGTATGCCTCATACCGTTCAAAATCGAGCCTCAGTGGTAAGATGTCCAATCCACGCATTTGGACATCCGGCTCTTTTAAAGCCCCAGCTACAAGTCGGGCAGTGCCGTGTCGGAGCCGGCGAATTCGGCGTTCATCGAGGTGGCCAGCTTCGGGAAAAATCCCGCACACTGCGCCTTGAGCCAAGCGGGCATGGGCAGCCTCAAAAGTGGCTTTGTTGCGCTCCGCCATATTTGGCGCCCTGTCGATGGCGCGGAAGACCGGCATCATGTTGAACCTCAGAAGCACCCAGCGTGCCGCACGTCGGCGAAAAACATCGGCGCGGGTAAAAAAGTGCAGCTGAGGGTTCAGCATCACACAGGCCAAAATCGGGTCGGCCAGGCCATTCTGATGTCCGGCGATCAGCAGCTTGGCCCGCGCATTGGTTCTAGGACGGCTCAGGTAATGCGCGCCGGGTACCTCCCCGTCGATGCGGTGCCACAATTTGGCCCCCCATCTGGTCCACGGCCGAATCAATGCGTACAGGAGGTGGTGCGCATGCCGGGGAACGGCAAAGGGTGGAGGCGCTATCCGAGGCACTTATCGCAGGGTCACTCCCAGACGTTGGTTCAATTGCCCACAAATCCGCTCCATGGTTTTTTCGATGGCCTTCTCGCTGAGGGTTTTCTCTGCATCCTGAAGTTGAATGGAGATGGCATACGAGGTGACCTCGGTCTTTTCGTCGTGGTAGACGTCGAAGAGGTTGACCCCTCGAAGCAGCTTGCCTCCAATTTGGCGGACCACTGCTTCAATGCCAGCATAGGTCACGCCCGTTGGAACTTGAAGGCTCAAGTCTCTGCGAACAGAGGGGAACCTGGCCAATTCGCTCACCTTGACCGCGCCCTTGCCTGACCAATCGACCAATGCGCTGAAAGGCAGGTCGGCGTGGAAGACATCAGCATCGAGTCCAAACTTTCGGGCGAGTCCAGGATGAACGAGACCTGCGCGCACCGAAAACCCTTTGGGACCTTTCCATTCGAGGCCTTCCTTGAAGAAGTCTCCTCCGGGCAACGGCAGACATTGCAGTCCGGCCACGCCACATTGGGTGAGCAGGGCCTCCACGGCGCCTTTCAAAAAGGACATGCCGTCTTGATTCATTGTGCGCCAGCTTTCGGGCGAGGTCATGCCCGATACAGTCAATGCGAGGCGCTCTGATTCTACGTGGCCGCCTTCGCCATCCTGCGCATAGACTTTGCCGAATTCAAACAGCGAGAGGTCGGGATGCTGGTGGTTTTTGTTGCGGACTACGGTTTCGAGCCCTTGGAAAAGCAGCGATTGCCGCATGGCGTCCAATTCGGAGCTCAATGGGTTGAGCAAGATCACGGCCCGTTTGGGGTCCAGGCTCGCATCTTCCACGAGCTTGAGGTGTTCGGCGGGCACGAGCGAATTGTGCATGACCTCGTGGAATCCGCGACCCACAAGGGTGCGCGCCAAATCATTGCGCAGTTGTTCCGGGTCTGGATTGGGCTTTGGCGACAGGGATACGGTCATCCTTCCGGGAAGTGGAATGTGGTCGTAACCATGGATTCGCAGAATCTCTTCGACCACATCTGCTGGGCGGGTGACATCCCTGCGATAGGCAGGTACGCTTAAGGAGAGGGTGTCGTTTTCTTCGGAAAGAATGCGGATGTCAAGGTCCCCCAAGATGCCTTTGACGCGGTGACGGTCCAAGGCGACACCAATCATGGTATCCAAGGTCTGCCAGCTGAGTTCCACCAGCGCGGCCTGAGGCAGTTCACCTCGGAAGGTTTGCAGCCCACCGTCGGGTTCAGCTCCTGCACATTCCGCAAGAAGGGTCACGGCTTTTTCCATGCCGCGGGTGGTCATCTCAGGGTCAACACCCCGCTCAAATCGAAAGGAGGCGTCGGTCGAAAGGGTGTGTCGCTTTGCGCTTTTTCGAACGGTGACGGGTTCGAACCAAGCGCTTTCCAAAAACACCGAAGTGGTGCCTTCATGAACGCCGCTGTGGGCGCCACCAAAAACACCAGCCAAACACATGGGCTTTTCGGCATCCGCAATCACCAAGTCGGCTGCAGTGAGCGTCATTTCCTTGCCGTCCAAAGCGGTAAAAGCCTCGCCTTCGGTGGCCTTTCGAACCCGGACCTGCTGGCCAGAGATGCGGTCAGCATCGAACGCATGCAGGGGCTGTCCCAAGTCGTGCAGCACGTAATTGGTGACATCGACCACGTTGTTTTTAGGCTCCAAACCAATGGCGCGCAATCGCTGCTGCAGCCAATCTGGCGATGGGCCCACTTTCACATGGCGTAACGTGATGCCCAGGTAGCAAGGTGCGCCGTGGACGTCCTCCACCTTCAGGGCAATGGGGCCTTGACCAGCCTCAAGTGCCGGCGATGCAGATGCAGTCAGTGCAGGCACACCGTCACCGGTTCCCGTTCCACCATTCCACAACATGGCCGCCCTCAAATCGCGCGCCACGCCGATGTGGCCCATGGCGTCTGTGCGGTTTGGAGTCAGTCCAATTTCTATCCGATGGTCGCTTTCGACCCCAAGTGCGGCTGCGGCACCCGATCCAACAGCAACATTTTCATCCAGAACGAGAATGCCATCGTGTCCATGCCCTAGCCCGAGTTCGTCTTCGGCACAAATCATGCCTTCGGAAACTTCGCCCCGAATTTTCCCCTTTTTGATTTTGAATGGCTCCCCCTCGGTGGGATGACAAACAGCACCAACGGTGGCCACAATGACCTTCTGTCCTGCCGCTACATTGGGAGCGCCACACACGATGTGGAGCGGGTTTTCGCCGCCCACATTGACCGTCGTTACGCGCAGCCTGTCTGCATTGGGGTGTTGCTCGCAGGTCAAGACCTCTCCAACGACCATGCCTTTCAGCCCGCCGGGAACGGCCGGGATTTCCTCCACACCCTCGACTTCCAAGCCAGTGGCCGTGAGGATGTCGGAAATGGCGTGCGCATCGAGGCCGGGCTGGTGATCGATGGGAAGCCAGGTCCTGAGCCAATCGAGGGAAACGTTCATGCGGCTGTTTTTTTTGCGGACGGAGAAAGACCGTCTGAGCGCTCGCGAATTTAATCCACGAAACAAAGCATGGGAGCGGTATTGGGCTATTCGTGGGTTCTCCTCACAGCCTTTAATATCTTACAGCCGTGGAACGCCTTGTTGTGAGGCGCTTCATCTTGCCACAATTTCGACGCCGTGAAAAAGATTCTCATCATCGAGGACAACCAGTTTCTCCGGACCACAACCGCTGATATTCTGCAGTTGGCGGGGTATGAGGTAATTCAGGCAGAGCATGGAAAGGCCGGTGTTGAGCGGGCTCAGCTGGACCGCCCTGATATGATTGTGTGTGATGTGGAAATGCCAGAACTGGACGGTTATGGTGTCTTGCATTATCTCTCGAACGACCCAAAAACGGCAATGATTCCGTTTATTTTCTTGACTTCAAGGGATGGGGCAGATGAAATGAGGAGGGGGATGTCGAGTGGAGCAGACGATTATCTCGTCAAGCCATTCAGCGAAGCCGATTTGCTCGCCACCATTGAAGTGCGCCTCAAGAAAAGCGCCATCCTCCAGCGTGAATATGGCCGCCCTCCGCAGCGACTCAACGAATTCATTGCAGACGCCTCGGAGCAGGGAGGCATTCCCGGGATTGACGTAGGTGATCGGCCGCGGCGTTTTGGATCGGGTCAGGTTCTCTTTTCTGAAGGGGACGCCACCAACAACGTGTATTACGTGGCCTCGGGAGTGGTGAAGGTGTTTCGCACCGACAACTATGGCAAAGAGTTGATCATCGAGCTCTGCAAGCCTGGGGATTTCTTGGGCCACATGGATGTACTCAAAGGCTTGGAGTACACCAGTGCCGCGGAGGTGCTGGAGGATGCTGAAGTACACCTCATTCCGCGCAAAGTGTTTTTGGATCTGATGCACCGCAACCGGGATGTAGCCATGCGCTTCATTCGCATGTTGGCTGGCGAAGTGACCCAAAATCAAGAGCGGCTTTTGGCCCTCGCCTACGCTTCAGTCCGGGAGCGAACTGCACAGGCTTTGCTGGATTTGAGCGACCGCTTCAAAGAAGCAGAAACCAAGCCTCAGCTCAGTAGAGAGGACTTGGCGGGCATGGTGGGAACGGCAAAGGAGAGCCTGATTCGCGCCTTGAGCGACTTCAAATCCGATGGCTGGGTCAGTCTTCAGGGCAAGAACGTCCTCATCGAAGACGAAGTCGCCCTCAAGCGTTTTGCGGGGCGATAAGGTCCGCGGGATTTTCTCCGAAATACGCCAATAGGCCCCTTCGGATCAGAACGTCCTGTTGCTTGGGCTCCAGTTCTGGCAAGGGCACTTTTTCTTCGAAGTGCGGCCAACCGTCTTCGTCTCGGCCCACAAATTCGTAGAAGCCTTCGGGTACCATGACTGTGCACACCGCCACGTGCATCAGGTCCATCTTCTCGTCCTTTTTAAAGGTTCTAAATCCCTGGCCTAACTCCTGTACACCCACCAAAAAAAGGATGTCTTGAAGGTCCATACCACCTCCGAACCGCTCTTCGAGAACGGTCAGCAGTTTGCGCCAGCGGGTTTCAAATTCGACGTCCATTAGGAATTACAATGGTAGGAAAACAGAAAGGAGAGCCCGAAGGCTCCCCTTTCAGATGTCGGGATGACTGGACTTGAACCAGCGACCACACGTCCCCCAGACGCGTACTCTACCAACTGAGCTACATCCCGTATTTCGCCGAAGCGGAGCGCGAAAATAGGCAATTCCTCCCGTCTTCGGGAAGGAAAAAGTCACTCCATGATGACCGTCTGCTCGTTGGTCAGTTCCTCTTCAATCTTGATGATGCCGATGCCTTGGAGCGAACCTTTGGTGGCTTCGATGTCCAAAACGGCAAAACCGGCCTGTCCTTGCTTGTAGTACTCAGAGAAATTGAAGCTCACGCTTCCAGCGGCATTGGTGACCTGAGTCGTGTCAAACCGCAGTTCACCAATGACCGTTTGGTTCACCGATCCTACTGCAAAAAGGCGGACTTCCGCACCTTGAACAGGCGCACCCAAGCTGTTTTGAACGTAGACTACTGCGACAGTGTCCTCGATTTCGTTGCATCCATTGAAGCCGAAGGCAACAACAAACAACAAGGCCAACATGCCGAAAACGTGGAGGGGGGTCTTGGATTTCATATTTTCGAAGTCGCTATTCGCAGGACGGTTCATCGTCCCCACGAAGTTTACAAATAACGCAAATTCCAATCGATGGTTGTCTCCTTCTCCCGCACAATGGTCCTGATGATGTCTTTTCTCTTCCTGCCTTTGGCCTTGATGGCTGCTGCAGATGCCGGTGACGACCGAAAGCAAGTGCGGATTGAAACATCTTTGGGCACGATGGTTGTCGAGCTGTTTGACGAGACGCCGGAGCACCGCGACAATTTTTTGAAGTTGGTCAAAGAGGGTTTCTACCAGGATTTGCTCTGGCACCGCGTCATCAGTGGTTTTATGGCCCAGGGGGGTGACCCGCAATCCCGAGGCGCTGAAGCCGGAATGCGGCTGGGGTCAGGAGGCCCCGGGTATACCATTCCTGCAGAAATTGACCCTCAGTTCATCCATGTAAAAGGCGCCCTTGCCGCGGCCCGACAGGGTGACCAAGTGAACCCAGCCCGTCGCAGCAGTGGCAGTCAATTTTACATTGTCCAAGGACGTGATGTGAGCGCGCAGATGTTGCAGGGCGTCGTCAACAGCCGACGGAAGAGCTCATCGGAGCCATTCAGTTACACGCCGGACCAAATCGCCGCATACCAAGAGCTCGGTGGCACCCCCCATCTCGATATGCAGTACACCGTCTTTGGCCGCGTCATCGAAGGTTTGGACGTGCTCGATGCCATCTGTGCTGCTCAGGTGGCGCAGTCCAGCCGGCCTTTGGAGGACATTACCATGCAGATGACCATCCTCAACTGACCCTGGATGTCCACACTGAATCAGGCTGAACTGGATCGGCTGCTCGCCGAGGCGAAAAATGCCGATGTCTCGAATCCCGATGCGCTCGAATCTTTTCGAATCGCACACTTCGGACGTCAGGGCTTACTCAAGGACCTCAACGAGCGTTTCCGTGCCGTTCCAGGCCCAGAAAAGCGGGAGATGGGGCAAGCCATCAATGCCTTTAAGCAAGCCTTGCAGGCCCACTTTGATCAAGCCAAAGCTGGCCTGACTGCCGAGGAAGACGCCCAATCCAGCGGAGCCGACCATACCCGTCCAAGCGGCGAGGTGCCTTTGGGCTCTCACCACCCCATTCGCATCGTGCGGCGTGAAATCCTTTCCATTTTTGACCGCATGGGCTTTACGGTTGCAGATGGTCCCGAAATCGAAGACGATTGGCATGTGTTCTCCGGACTCAACTTTCCCGAAGAGCACCCGGCGCGTGACATGCAGGATACGTTCTTTATCCAGCGCGACCCCGACCTTCTGCTGCGGACCCACACCAGTTCGGTGCAGGTGCGAGAGATGGAGAAGCGGGAGCCACCACTGCGCATTGTGATGCCGGGCAGGGTGTTCCGCAATGAGGCCATTAGCGCCCGTGCGCACTGCATCTTTCACCAAATTGAAGGCCTGTATATCGACCGGGATGTCAGCTTCGCCGACCTGAAGCAGACGCTGTTGGTCTTTGCTGAGCAGCTATTCGGAAGCGGGACGCGCATTCGTTTGCGCCCCAGTTACTTTCCTTTCACCGAGCCCAGTGCCGAGATGGATGTCTATTGGGGATTGGAAACCGAAGTGGACAAGCGCATTACCAAAGGAACTGGCTGGCTCGAAATCATGGGCTGTGGCATGGTAGATCCCGCCGTTTTGGAGGCGTCGGGCATTGACCCCAATGAGTTTACAGGCTTCGCATTCGGCATGGGCATTGAGCGAATTGCCATGCTGAAGTGGCAAATTGGTGACCTTCGGGCGTTCTTCGAAAACGACATCCGCTTCCTCGAGCAGTTCACCACGGCTTCCTGATGACATCAATCGTCTGACCAACTCGGGGTTTTCAACCGATAGGGCCTGATTCTAGAGCGACAGTACCTAACAGAGGCTTCTGGCTGACGGGTAGCTTGTCTCTGAATGCGAGTCTTGATTCTGTGCGGTGTTTTGTTCTGTGCTTTGCCCTGTGTTCATGCGGCGGAGCGCGGAGGTCAAGAGTGGCTCAAACAGTCGGATTCACTGCGCAATGCCGGGCAGGATGCAGCGGCACTGGATTTTTTGAATTCAGCCGAACAGCAGTTTAGGAGGTCAGGCGAAGACTGTTGGGTGGCCCGATGCGCTGAAAGAAGGGCAAGGGTGCACTTGGATTGGCAGAACCCAGTCCACGCTTCCGAAGCTTTAGCGTCAGCTTTAATGTCGGCTGCAGCGTGTTCCGAGCTGTCCGAAGAGGTTCCCGGCTGGCGGTTTGCGTTGGCCAAGGCCAAACTCGATCTCGGCGCGCGCGATGAGGCGCGATGGATCCTGGCAGAACTCGCGGCCGTGGGCACAGATGACAATGCTGACTTGCGCTTGCGCCATTTGGCGGTAGAGTCCCTTGATCGGTTGGCACAAATGTCCTTGCAAGAGGGTGATTACGCGGAAGGATCGCTGGATTATGACCGGTTGGCCGAGGTTCGATTTTCCATTGGTGCTCCGGTTCAAGCCTTGGATGCTTGGGGTTGGTCTGCAGTGTGTTCGGCCTTGGAAGGGAAGGAGAAAGTGCAAGATTGGCAGCGCATCCGAGTGCATCCGGCCTGGACCAATATGCCCGTCAAGGAGCGCAGTGAGAAAGGGGTAGCCTGGGGGGGGCTGCTGCTTCAAGCGGGGGCTTTGAATGCATTTGACGCCCTGGCTTTATGGCCTTGGGCTTTGAAGTTGGAGGGTGCACCAGGTTCTGTAAACCCGCTGAGCGAATCGAAATGGGCCTTGTTGAGGGCCCGGCGGCATCAACGCCACAGTGCAGCGCAGGCTTTGGCGGCTTCGCACCAGGCAGAATTGGCGGCCCGGATCATTTCAGAGCGCGCAAGCCGTGAGACGGTGCTGTCGGAGGCCCTTCGGCTCAGGGCGAGCATCCTGGCCAGCACGGGCGCGCATGGACCTGCCTATTTCGCCCTTCGGGAAGCCGACAGTTTGGCCGTGGCGCAAGGCCGCGCAGAACGGGCCCGCAACGGCTTGTTCGAGAGTGAGCCTTGGCTCTCTGCCATCGGCGATGCCCGGACGCGGCTTGAGACCACCCACATGGAGCGTTGGCGCTGGGCGTCCATTGCACTGGGAGCTCTGAGCTTGATCATTTTGGGCGCAGGTGCTGTGGCCTTTATTCGCTTGAACCGGGTCCGTCAAAGGCTGCGCCAATTGCAGCAACATTGGTTGCCAGGAAGACAACATCAGGTTCAGGAGTTGGCCTTATCCGGTGCGCGGTTGGCCGAAGCGGCATCGGGTCAGAGTTTGCCCACCGAGTTCAGGCAAAGCTTGGATGACTTTGGAAGGTTGGCCACCCTCTGCTCTCAAGAGATGCGGCATGAGCGCATTGACCTCAAATCGCTGTGTTTGTCCTTGGCAGAAGGCCGTCAAATAGGTGCCAGCCTCGAGTGGTCTTTGCACGAAGAGCGGCCTTTTTATGGAGACGAAGTACAGCTGAGGGACTTTTTGTCATCCTTGATTGACGGGATGGGAAGGGGCAGTTGCCGAATGAACGTGCACAGCAAGCCCAGCGGCTTGGAATTTAAGTTTGACGAATTCACCGAGCGCAGCTGGTGGCGCGAAGCCATGAGTCTGTTCGCCCAAGACGGCGAGGCACGTCATTGGTCGCTGGTCAGGTTGCGTTGCGACCGCATGGGGGGGTCTTTGAACCTCGACTGCGATGCCGCAGGTGCGCGGCACTTGGAAGTGGGCCTGCCGGTTTATTCGGCGTAGACCACCTGGGTCAGTACCTCACCAACTTTGCCCAACACTTCGGGGTCGATGGCATCCATGTTGTCGCCATGGGTATGGTGATGCTGGAAGTAGCCCATCATTCTGGTGTCCAAGTGATAGTGCACAATGTTGGCAGAAGGAATGCCTGCCAATTGGCTCACAAATAAATTGTCATCGATGGTTTGTGGGGTGACGCGGTTGCGGAAGAGGTCGGCATGACCCAGCCGTCTGGCCGTAGACCACACCTTCTCTACCACTGCTGGGGCCAGCGCCACAGATGTTCCCTCGCGGTGGAAGACCGCTCCTTTCGCTCCCACCATGTCGAGCAGGATACCGTATTTGGCCCTGTAACCAGGAATGTGCGGCTTACGCGCCCAGTATTGAGAGCCCAGACACCAGTCGGTATAGTCGGCATCTCGGTTGGGCAGCCATTCAGGTTCCCCATAGTCTTCTGCATCAAAAAACGCGATGTCCACTCCGACCGATGGCAGTGAGTCAGACATGATGCGGGCCAATTCGAGCAAAACACCTACGCCAGAGGCCCCGTCGTTGGCCCCGTCAATGGGTTCTCCTGTGCGCACTGAGTCCTTGTCGGCATAGGGCCGGGTATCCCAATGTGCATAGAGCAGAATCCGACGTTTTTGCCGAGGGTTGAAGGCCCCAAAAATGTTCCGGATGTCCAATTTGGTGCCATCGTAAGCTGTCACCCTGGCCTCCTGAACCGATACGGTGGCTCCAAAAGACGTGAGTTGGTCAATCAGGTAGTCGCCGCATTGTTGGTGCCCAATGCTATTGGGTACGCGGTGCCCAAAGGCCACCTGACGGGCTACAAAGGCATAAGCGCTGTCCGCAGAAAAAGACGGTGTGGCGACCAAGGTGGGCGCCTCGGGAATCGCTCGCGAAGGGGCGCCCGAATCCGAATGGCTTTCGCCGCACGAAACCAGAACCAATGCGACGACAACCGCGGCGGTGGCGGTCAGCCGGTCAATCAAACGTCCAGCTCGTGCCATCTTTTCCATCCTTGATGTTGACCCCCATGGCACTCAATCGGTCCCGAATCAGATCCGCTGTGGCCCAATCTTTCTTGGTTTTGGCTTCAGCACGAAGGGCGCAGAGCACTTCCATCAATCCATCTGAACGGTCTTCAGTGTTTGATGGCCCATCATTTTCTGAAGCCAGGCCCAAAATGTCATCGGCGAAGTCTGCAAACAGGGCCTGCAAGCCAGCGATACCGGCGGCATCAATCGACAGATGACCGGCCGCCACAGAGTTGATCGCCTTGACCGCATCGTAGAGGACGGCAATCAGCATGGGCGTATTGAAGTCGTCGTTCATCGCAGCATATGCACGGGTGCGCAAAGCGTCGACATCTGGTGCCCCATCCGTGCCATCCGAAGGCGCCAAGCTTTTGAGCAAGTCCCAGGCTGTCATCAGGCGCTCCAGTCCTTTTTCGGCCGCCTGGAGGGCGGGATTAGAGAAGTCGAGCGTTCCTGCGTAGTGCCCCTGGAGCATAAAGAAGCGCACGGTCATGGGCGAATAGCCCTTCTCGAGCAATTTGTGGTTGCCGGTGATCAGTTCTTCGGGCGTAAATCCGTTGCCTTCAGATTTGGACATCTTGCGGCCATTCACGGTGAGCATATTGCCGTGAATCCAATATCGAACAGGCGATTCTGGACCGTGTGCGCCCTTGTTTTGGGCAATCTCACATTCGTGGTGAGGGAATTTGAGGTCCATGCCGCCGCCGTGAATGTCAAAGCTCTTGCCGAGGTATTTGGTGCTCATCACCGAGCATTCCAAGTGCCAGCCGGGAAATCCTTCGCTCCATGGCGAGGGCCAGTGCATCAGATGGCTGGAGTCGGCCTTTTTCCAAAGGGCGAAATCCAGGGGGTCGCGCTTTTCATCCTGTCCGTCTAACGCCCTGGATTGGTTTTGAAGCTCGTCGATTTTCCGGCCACTCAACGCACCGTAGTCGTGCGTCTCGGCGTACTTCCGGACATCAAAGTAGACGCTGCCGTTGGCCTCATAGGCGAACCCATTGTCGATGATGTTCTCGATCATTCCAATTTGCTCCACGATGTGGCCTGTGGCCGTAGGTTCAATGGAGGGCGGAAGGATGCGGAAAATGCGCATCACATCGTGAAAGTCATTCGTGTAGCGCTGCACCACTTCCATCGGCTCCAGATTTTCGAGCCTGGCTTTCTTGCCGATTTTGTCTTCACCGTCATCTGTGTCGCCAGTGAGGTGCCCCACATCTGTAATGTTGCGGACGTAGCGCACCTTGAAGCCCAGGTGCAACAAGTAGCGGTAGACGATGTCGAAAGTCAGAAACGTTCGAACGTTGCCGAGGTGCACATTGCTGTAAACAGTGGGCCCACAGACATACATCCCTACATAAGGCGGGTTGTACGGGGCAAAGCGTTCTTTTTCTCGGGAGAGAGAATTGCCAATGTGCAGCCCTTCAGCAAAGGGAGACAGCGGACGATCGGCAGGCGTTGAATGGGAATCCATATGGACCTAATTGAGTGGGGGTTCCGGGTGCGAATATCGCAAAGCAAAGACCGGCCCACACGCATTCGGTGGACCGGTCTTCTTGGTCAAGCGGGCCGGACGCACCGGCCAAGGCATCAAGCAGTATATCGGGTGCTCATTGGGCGCGCTGAACGATGCGGCCTGAGCGGTATGTTGTGCGGCTGAGAACGCGGCCTTCGCGGTCAAGACGGACGAGGTCACCCTCTTCTTGACCGTCCCGAAGCTCTACGAGCATCTCAAGTTGGCCATTGTCATGGAAGTAGCGCTGCTGTCCTTGCGCAACCCCCATTTTGTCAAAGGTGAGCATTTGCTGAATGGTGCCATTGGGCCAAAAGCGACGCAGGTGGCCTACGTTCACTCCTTGCTCCCACCGGCCTTCTTCGGTCAACAGGCCATCATCAGAGTACACCTTGTAGTCTCCGAATGGGGCGTCATCGTGATAGTGGATTTCTGATCGCAACGCGCCATTGGCATGGTACCGTTGCCACAATCCTTCTCTGCGGCCATCCACCAGATCGCCTTCTTCAAAAATGGCATCGGCTGGAAAATCTTCAAGTCCCGAGTCCATTCCAGTAATGACTACATGTTCAGGACTGGAAGGAGTTTGGGTAAATGGAGTGCCAATGTTGGCGTAACCACCAACGACGGGTGAGACCATCAAAGAAACCAGCAATAGGAACGAATCGAATTTCATGGGGCGTTCAGTTGTGACGCTCCCAATACGCGCAGCTTTCCTCCAAGGTTTCAGTTCGGAGAAAATTCAGGTCAAATACTTCAGTGTGGTGATGAGGGGGTCTGGACTTTCCTCGCCTCCATCATGGAGCTTACGAGGGCAGGCAGGCCAATTTTTGGAGCCCACCCCCAGTCCTCGCGGGCCATATCGTCATGGAGGGCGTCAGGCCAACTGGACGCGATGTTCTGCCTAAAGTCGGGGGCATACTCCACTTTGAACCCTGGAACGTGGCGGCGGATTTCAGCAAACAGTTCCTGTGGATTAAAGGACATCGCATTGATGTTGTAGGCTTCGGTGCACCGAAGCGATGCCCTGGGCGCCGAAAGGATTTGCAAAGCAGCCCCTACAGCATCGTCCATGTGCATCATGGGCAGCCGTTCCTCGGCTTTCAAGAAGCAGGTGTATGGGTCGGGACCATGGAGATGGTCAAACACTTCTACGGCATAGTCCGTGGTCCCTCCTCCCGGAGGCGCCAAGGTGCCGATCAGACCAGGGTAGCGAACGCTGCGCACATCGACACCGCGGTGTTGGTGGTACCAAGAGCACCATTGCTCGCCCACATTTTTACTAATCCCATAAACTGTGCTGGGCAGTCGGTATGCTGACTGCGCGGCCACCACCCCTGAGCCGGGGCCAAAAACCGCAATCGAGCTGGGCCAAAAGACCTGCGCGATCCCGTCCATGCCAGCAGCGAGGTCCAATACGTGCAGCAGGCCTTTCATATTCAGGTCCCACGCCCATTGTGGATCCTGCTCGCCACGGGCACTCAACGCGGCGGCGAGGTGGTACACATGGGTCACATTGTACGCACCAAACACTGCAGAAAGAGCAGCTTGGTCGCGGACATCTACAGTTTCGAAAGGCAGCTCGAGCAGTGCAGGGTAAGTCGGTGCTTGAATGTCGAGTAGCAATACACGCTCCCCGGCATGGTGCAAGGCCACCGCCAATTCGGTTCCGAGCTGTCCCGCGGCACCAATGATGCAATGCATGTCCTGAGGCATGGAGCAAATATGGGGAGGATGTAGCTTGCAATGCGAACCGGTGTAAACGGGGACCCACGACATGGAATTCGACTACGAACTGCCCGAAAACCGGATTGCCAAGCATCCTCCAGCCCGGCGCGAGGATGCCCGGTTGTTGCATTTGAACCGACAAGGCCTTTGGGAGGACCGCGACATTGTCCATTTGCCCTCGCTGATTCCTGCTGATGGTCAGCTTTGGGTCAATGAGACCCGCGTCTTGCATGCCAGGCTGATGGCGGTCAAGCCCACAGGGGGCGCCCTTGAATTGCTCTTGCTGGAGCCTGCCGACGAGCCTGTTGAGCAGGCGCTGACTGCATCATCTCCCGTGGTATGGAATGCCTTGGTGGGTGGCGCTAAAAAATGGAAGTCGGGTGCCTTGTCTGTTCCCGATAGTGGGGTCGGCTTATCCGTGGAGGGAGAACGCCCGTCCCTTCGGTTCTCGTGGGACGGCCCAGAGGACTTCGGATCGGTGTTGGATCGCTTGGGGCTCATTCCCTTGCCGCCTTACATGCGCAGGCAAGCGTCTT